>JACCEB011958592.1_pt1 | contig 15373 bp, 12 predicted proteins | sample 7454761 | NCBI WGS metagenome assembly JACCEB01 (sample SAMN15323454, study PRJNA562643) | freshwater metagenome | isolation source: river surface water | place: USA:Blue River Watershed | collected 2017-08-18 | reverse complement strand
GTGAGCAAAGCGACTTGAAGCGTTGACTGCGAACCCACCGCCACTTCTTTTGTTTCGAATCCAATCATTGAAAATTGCAAAATAGCATTATCTCCTACTTGAATAGAAAATTTACCTTCTGCATTGGAGGTTGTTCCTTTTGAACTTCCCTTGAGACGAATAGATACCCCAGGAATCGATGCTTGATCGTTTGCAGATACGACCGAACCATTCAGGGTACGATTTTGGGCGAATGTAATCAAGCCCGAACAGCTAAATATAGTGAAAAATAGCCAAAAAGCAACATTTTGGCCCTTTTTCACAAATACATTGGGTAGATAGTTTTTCATTTTTGAATTGTTTAATAAAAATTTTCACAAAACTATGCCCGACGGATTAGCTCAAAATTGAGACGTTGCAAAATAATTGTTAAGAATTCTCCTGATAGATTTTCAAATTGTTAAGCCGAGTGACAATTGTCAAAATGTAACTAAACAATATTGGAAAAATTCAACTAAAAAAGCCTTAACAATTTGATTACAGCGAGCTAATATTAGGTTAATGATTGTTGACGAGATTTGGTAAATATTTTTACTATGAAAGCAATCAAACTCGTCGTATTTGACATGGCTGGCACCACAGTACTTGACAACCATGAAGTAGAATTATGCTTTAAACAAGCTGCTGTTAAAAACGAGCTACATGCTTCCGATGAACGTATTCTCGCCTTACAAGGATATGCCAAAATCGGGGTGTTCCGAACATTATGGGCAGAACAATTAGGCAAGAATCATTCAAAAACTGAGGAATTAGCCCAAAAATCATATCAGGACTTCAAACATATTTTAGAGCAACATTATCGGACACAGCCCGTATTGACCACGGAGGGTTGCCTAGAAACGTTTGAGTTCTTGCACCAGCAGGGAATATATATCGCATTGACCACGGGGTTTTATCGAGATGTTGCCAATATTATATTAGAAAAATTAGGTTGGGGTCAATCATTGAATCAAGGGTATAAAAATATCAACAATAAATCAGGCATCCATCTATCAGTTACCCCAGATGAGGTTGGTGGCGTGGGAAGACCCGCTCCCGATATGATCGAATATGCCGTTCGACAATTGGGAATTCAAAACAAAAAACAAGTAATCAACATCGGGGACACACCAGTCGATCTGCAATTCGGAAAAAATGCAGGAATTGGCTATGCATTGGGAGTCTGCAATGGCACGCACACACACGACCAGTTAAAGACATATCCGAATGATGGATTACTATTGAAAATTTCAGATTTGATTGACTTTATCAGCCATGATTAAAAATAAAAAATACGACTTAATAATTGTGGGGGGAGGTGTCATCGGAACATTTTGTGCCTATCATGCCCTTCGAAAGAATAAAAGCGTTTTACTCTTGGAAAAAGACGCCGTTCCCTTCGAGGCAAGCTTTCGAAATTTTGGCCAAGCGGTCCCCTCCGGCCAAAAGCTTGATACGTGGTTTGAACATGGAAGGAGGTCACTAAAAATTTACAAAGAACTTCAAGAAGAAACGGATATTTCCATTGTGTCCCATGGTTCGTGGTATGTAGCATCTGACGAGGAAGAGTTAGTTTTACTCGAGGAAATGAGTGAATTGTTAAAGGAACGAGACTACAAAAATCGATTATATACGGCGTCAGAAACACGTGAAATCAACCCTCATTTTAAACAAGATTATGTGCGAGGTGGGTTATTTTTACCTGATGAAGCATCGTTGAATCCACTTTACATGGTCCACCGTGTTCGGGATTTTTTGATTAACTCAATGGGATTACATTACCTAAATCTTTGCCCAGTAATTGGTGTGGAAAAAAAACGAGGTATTGCCATGCTTACTACAGCAAACAAACAAACCTTTTGGGCAGACAAAGTAATTTTAGCCAATGGACGGGACACACAATTCCTTTTTCCTGAACACTATCCAAGCGATGAATTGAAAGTATGTAAATTGCAAATGATGCGCTTAGCTCCCCAAAAAAAAATATTAAAATCAAATATATTAACGGGCCTAACCATTCGGCGATATGAGAGCTTTCATGCATGTCCATCTTATCAAAAACTACGTGTAAAGCCAGAACATGAATTATTCCAAAAATATGGAATTCACATGCTATTTAAACAAGCCGATGACGGATCCATTATTTTAGGAGATTCGCATCAATATGCCCCCGTTCACAAAAGTGCCCAATTTGGATTTGAAATTTCACGCGAAATTAACGAAATCATGCTGAATGAAGCCAAGCGCATAACTGACCTTGAAAATTGGGATGTAGACCAAACTTGGGCAGGCTACTATTTACAGGGAATCTCATCCGAAGTATATACAAAAACCGTCGATGACGTTATCCACATAATCAATGGTATTGGCGGAAAAGGCATGACAACAAGCCCAGGATTTACGCAGCAATACATCAAAAATTTATACCTGTAACATGAAAAAAATCATCCTATTTTGCCTCGTTAGCCTAGGTGCATTAGCTCAAAACAAGCCTAAAAATATCATATTTTTAGTAGGAGATGGTATGGGAGTCAGTCAAATATATGCAGGATTAACAGCGAATAAAGGTCATCTGAATTTGGAACAATTTAAGGTAATTGGTTTTCATCGAAACCAAGCGTCCGATAACTATGTAACGGATTCGGCAGCGGGTGCAACTGCTTTCGCAACAGGAAAACAAACATACAATGGTGCGATTGGACTCGATTCCTTAAAGCAACCAAGCATAACAATTTTGGAGCTTGCCGAACAAGAGGGATTGTCTACCGGACTAATAAGCACGTGTGATATTACAGATGCCACACCCGCGTCATTTATCGCCCACCAATTAAAACGCACAATGCATGAAGAAATCGCGAAGGATTTCCTGCATACAGATGTTGATGTGGTGATCGGTGGAGGTCGAAAATATTTCGAAATCCGCCAAGACAAGCTAAATTTATTAGACACCTTGCGAAAAAAGAATTACGCAGTTTTAGGAGATATTACTTCGATGGAATCCATCCATCAAGGAAAATTAATTAACCTGTATGCCGTAGAAAATCCGATAAAAATATCGGAAGGCCGCGGGGATGCATTATTAAAATCTACCCAAAAAGCCATCGAACTTTTATCCCAGAATAAGAAAGGTTTTTTTACATTAATTGAAGGATCTCAAATAGATTGGGGCGGACATGCGAACGATGCACCCTATGCCATTGCTGAAATGATTGACTTTGACAAAAGCATCGGATATGTTTTGGAATTTGCCCGGAAAAATAAGGAGACATTGGTTATCGTCACGGCCGACCACGAAACAGGAGGTCTGGCGTTAATAGGTGGAGATATGAGAACAGGCGAGGTTAAGGCGGCCTTTACAACTAAAGGACACACAGGGCAAATGATTCCCGTTTTTGCTTATGGTCCAGGAGCAGAAAACTTCTCCGGGATTTATCATAACTACGATTTATTTACCAAAATGCGCGAAGCTTTGCATTTAGGTCAAAAATAAATTGTAAACTTTTCATGTGAATTTCGAAAACCCACAGCCTCATAAAAGGCGTGGGCTTCCTTTCTTCGCTTATTCGATGTTACTTCTAACGAAACAGCACCCCACGCTAATACCTGCAATTTTATATCCTCAATCAATAACCTACCATAGGACTTGCCTTGCTGTGAACTTGTCACAATCAGTTCTTGAATTTCACAAACCAAGCCTTGATGATGTAAAAGATATTGTCCCTTACAAGAAACAAATCCAATAATTCCATCCGCTGAACTTACTAATACGCGCAATAGGGTCAACGGGTCAGCAAAGTAACTAGCTAGAATTTGATTAATAATCGAAGGATCCGCTTGGTTATTTTCCAACTCATTTAACAGCAAGATTAGCGCTTCGGAATCCGTCGCATTCGCATCTCGGATTGATACATTATTAGGCATATTACGAAATCATTATCACGGCGTAAAATGTGTTTTAAATACGAATCAAGCCGTTTTATTCCACCATTGAAGGCACTAATTTAAGTAAAAATTTGCCATGAACTCATTGATAGAAAAAATAGAAAATCTCTTTTTAAAAGCTGGAGATTCTGAATACGGAGGAGAAGCAGTTACCCAGGGGGAACATGCGCTGCAAGCCGCCTTTTTAGCCAAATCCGAAGGCTACGACGTGCACCTCATCGTTGCTTGTTTATTGCATGATGTTGGGCATATGCTACATGCCTTACCCGATGATGCTCCCGAGCAAGGCATCGATGATTTACATGAGGAAATAGGTTTTCGATTCTTAGAAAAATATTTTATTGATGCAGTTGCTGAACCTGTGCGCATGCATGTAGCCGCAAAACGCTATTTATGCACAAAAGAGCCAGAATATTTAGGTCAATTAAGCGAGCCATCCCTAATCAGTTTGGCTTTACAAGGTGGTCCCATGACAGGAGAAGAATGCCAGGAATTTGAATCAAATCCATTTTATCGGGAAGCAGTCAAGCTACGAAGAATCGATGACCTGGCTAAAATTCCAAATCTGAAGGTTGACCCACTCAGTTCCTACCGGGAAATATTGAAAATAAGTACCAAATGATCACCTACATCTCACGCGAAAGTAAATCTGTTTCTTTCGCTCCATGGACTAAGCATCCACTGTGGACGATGGTAGCCGCATTTGGTTGCTATTTTTGTGTATATGGTTTTCGAAAACCCTTCACGGCTGGCCAGTATATTGATCAGTATTGGCTAGGTATTCATTGGAAATCTATCTTAATTTCTTCTCAAATTGCGGGCTACATGCTCTCAAAATGGTGTGGAATCTTTTTCGTGTCTGCCATCACTTGGGAAAAACGAGCAAGCGCAATTTTAATCAGCATAAGTATAGCCGAAATTGCACTACTCGGTTTTGGACTTGTCCCCAAACCTTGGAATTTACTTTTTCTGGTTATGAATGGGCTCCCCCTAGGAATGATTTTCGGCTATATCCAGGGATTTTTAGAGGGGAAGAAAAATACAGAACTTTACATCGCAGCATTAGGCTCAAGTTTTATTCTTGCAGATGGCGTATCAAAATCAGTGGGGCTGCACATTTTAAATTGGGGAATCCAAGAAATATGGATGCCATTTTTTGCAGGCCTATGCTATAGTTTACCCCTTTTGTTTTTTGTTTGGATGTTAACACTAATCCCAAAACCCTCAAAGCAAGAAATTGCCGACCGGGCAGAGCGATCACCGATGACCCATGCCGACCGTTTAAATTTAGTGAAACATTTGTGGCCAGGCATTTTGGCGTTTAGCTTCCTATATTTGTGTGCGTCACTATTGAGAGGGATTAGGTCAGATTTTGCACCTGAATTAGCTAAATTCCTACAATTTACCATTTCTCCTGAAACATATGCTCAAACTGAAATATGGGTAACTATTGGAATTCTAAGTATTAACGGAAGCCTCGTGGTTATTCGAAATAATAAGCAAGCTTTTTTCACTAGTTTACTGACCATCGCATGCGGTTTCATTCTACTGGTTATTGCTGGTTTTTGGGGTCAAAATCATGTTTCTCCATTTTGGTTAATTGTCATGACAGGTTTCGGTATTTACTTACCCTATTTAACAATTACTACTTCTGTGTTTGAACGCATGATTGCAATCACACGCCATAAAGCAAACATTGGTTTCCTAATGTATATTGTCGATTCCATAGGATATCTTGGCTACAATGTTATGCTTCTAACGATTGGATTCATTTTCCCGAAATTGAATATTTCTGAACTCTTTTTTGACGGGACTCGCTATCTAGGTTTTATAGGAATTGCCATATGTCTCCTAAGTGCCATCTATTTTAGAAAAAAATTAAGTCCATAAAAAAACGCCATCGAAATTCAATGGCGTTTAAAGTGATACATTCATTAAACCTAACCAACAATCCACCGGAAAAATAAAAACAATACGGTGGATAAAATAATAGTAACAGGTAAGGTTAATACCCAAGCCAATACAATACTCCGTACGGTACCTCCTTGTAGGTTCTTAATTCCGCGTTGCGCAACCATTGTTCCCGCAATACCTGAACTTAATACATGCGTTGTACTTACAGGCCACTTATAGGCCGTTGCCAATCCAATCGTCAAGGATGCAATTAATTCAGCCGATGCCCCTTGTGCATAGGTTAAATGATCTTTACCAATTTTTTCACCAATTGTAATCACGATCCGCTTCCATCCAATCATCGTCCCTAAACCTAAAGACAAGGCAATCATCCACATGACCCAGTTAGGCGCAAAATCAGTCACACTCGCTAATCCCGAACTAGAATTTGACCCATAGGTAAAAAAGGGAGCCTTTGACCCCGCTGTTGCCTTCTTCCATGCTTGTTTATCATGTTCAGACAAAGCAACAGATTCACTTTCGATCAACTTTTTGGAGTATTTATTAATCGTCAAAGCCGCCTTACGGATAGCAAATTTTTGATCCGTAGTTAACTTGGAAGTTCCCGCGTTTTTCGAAGTAATTCCATGTAAATCCTGCGCAGATGTTTTGATTTTTACCAATGCATCTTGCTCATTTGTAGACAATGCTGCCGAATCAATCTTAGCAGTTATTTGCTGAACAGTAGCTACATGGGTCCGTAAAGCATCTAGGTCAAGCGAAGTATTAATCGCAAAAAAGCCCGGCAAAAACGCAATCAATATTACCATAACCAAACCTATACCTTTTTGACCATCATTTCTTCCGTGAAAGAACGAAACCAACGTACAAGTGGCAATTAATATCGAACGAATCCACAAAGGCGGTGGCGATTTCTTCTTTGGCTCCTTAAATATTTCCTTGTTGGTAACCGTCTTCTTTAATATATACATCAAAACAATTGCCAAGGCAAAACCGAATAAAGGAGACAACAACAATGCCTGTCCTATCTCAATCACTTTATCCCAGTTCAACGAAGAAAGCCCTTTGTTAGAAGCTTCTGGCAATAACGCATGACCGACACCAATACCGATTATAGATCCAATCAACGTATGCGAACTAGACGCGGGAATCCCTAAATACCAGGTGCCTAAATTCCATAATATAGCAGAAATTAACAAAGCAAGAGCCATGGCCATCGAGTGATAGACATTGGTATCTACCAGCAGTTCGGTGGGTAATAAGCCGATGATACTCATCGTAACACCAACCCCTCCTGTCAATAGTCCTAAAAAATTCATAAAACCGGACCAAACAACCGCTTGTGTTGGTTTTAAGGAGTGCGTGTAGATGACGGTAGCTACCGCATTCGCAGTGTCATGAAAACCATTGACAAATTCAAATGCACAAGCCGCGAATAAACAAAAACACAACAAAAAGAGAAGCGTAGGATCTAATCCAAACATATAGTATTTGTTAAGTATACAACACGAAGTTACACATCCCCACGCTGTCAAATGTTACCGAATTATTAAATACTACGGGACCCGACTCTTAAACGAAATTCCCATTTTTTCAGCCACGATGTGAATTAAATCTTTTTGATAAACCTGCTCTTGTAAGCTTACTTCACCCATCGTAGGAACATTCGCTCCAAGCAACGCATACCAAATCTCATGACAATCTTTCACTTTCTCCCCATGCGAAGACCATTGCGACTTTACCTTATCTCCACGCCCATGATCTGTCGTAATAAGTAGAGTCGTTTTTCCTTTATACAATGAATCTGTTTCAACAAAATTCCAAATGTCCGCTAACCATGTATCAAATTGATGCGCGGCATTCAGGTAATGACCATAATGACCCTCGTGCGCAAATTCATCAGTTTCTCCATAAGAAATAAACATCGCTTTGGGTTTCTTATTTTTCAAATAATCCATCGCTTGGTAATGCATAAATCCATCCAACACCTCAGCATCTCCAAACGCGCGAAATGAATCCTTCGTCATACGTGACAGCAAATCACTATCGCGTGTACTTACGTAGGAATCATACGAATCAAATGCATTCACAACCGGAAAACCCGACCGCTTTTCATTTAAAATTCGATCAAAAGCATCCCATGCACCAAACGCGGCCACAGAACCTTTATATGCATTTAGGCTATTCAAGTACTCAAAAAAGTTTGTATTGGGATTGGCCTTGTAATCATTTGAATTCACAGCTGTATCCACTTGTCCGGTCAACAGTTCACTGTACCCCGGATAGGAAAACCAATAGGGATTTGCAACATTCACAAATGAACCTTTGCCACGATTACCATGAATCTGGCCTTTTTTAGCGATTGTGCTCCAAAAAAAAGGTAATAACTTCTGACGCCTAGTCTCTACATCAGGAGCCCAATATTGCTTAATTAAGCGAGCGCTATCCCCATGATGGAAGCGCTTAACTTTCACAATGGCCGTATCCAGACCTCCGAAAACTTCTTGCCAACGAAAACCATCTGTCATAATGACAATGACCCGATGGTCACCGGATTGCTGACCTAACATGGGAGAAACTCCCAAAAACATGAAAAAACAATAAATAAAAATTTGACGGTACATCGATTGTGTGATTTTGATTGATGAACAAAACTAATCCCTAAATAAAACCTATCCTTTATCTCCCTGTAAAATACATATTAAATTATGTAGTCTATACCCAACATACAAGAAATGTCGGCAGGATACCTACCGACATTTACTATATTACACCAATATAAAATCTGGGGTTACAAACCCGATATCGTAGAAACCCAATTGTGGGTTTTTTTGTCATATTTTAGTGTCGAATCTGGCCATTCTACATAATGTTTCATGGCTAGATACGCATTTAAATTACCTTCTTTCACGAGTGCCTGGAACAAAAACGTCCCCCTTTCTTTCAAGGTTTCTTCATCAAAATGTGGCGTGTTCACCACTTCTTCGAAATCAAGAATATCCGTTGATTCAGGTTTTAAGGTGAATCGGCCTACGAGTCCCCTTCGTAAATCTTTTCGACCTGCCACGGGCCGACTAATCAAATAAAAATAAGTACCCGCTTCATCTTTGGTCAGATAAACAAAATGATAAAGTGGTAAACGGCTAACATACTCCGTTCTGAATCGAGCCTGAAATTTTGTAGAATCTGTTGAATAGGTTGCCTTTTCGCCCACGTAGGTGATGATATTCGTTAACAGCGTATCACGTTCAGCGTCAGAAAAATAGTAGCCTACTTCGTCTTTGGAATGGCAGGAAGCCAACAGCATGACGCCTGCGAAAAATAATACTATGTTTTTTATCATTGGTGTAAAAAAAAAGGACGTTACCTAAGTTGGCAACGCCCTTGTGATCAATTAATTACTTGATATAAAGTACGGAGTTAGGCGAGAACTCAGCCCAGCCAGCAGTCCAATCTGAATCTTTGAATGCACCGATGTAATCCGTTGCTGTCATACCTGGCAATGTAGGCAAAGCAGTACCGATTAATGATTCTGAAGTTCCAGCTGTTAAAGTTAACGTTGGACGAGCAGACCATAACGTCGCAGCAATACCTGTATTAGCCGTCGATGTCAACACTTTGTTGCCAGCGATTGCTTTGAACCAATCAGATGCTTTTACACCTGTTCCGATTTCAATAGGCTTCGACGCAACAGTACCTGCAGTATTTGTTTTAGCAATTTGCTCTTCATCCGCAACAGCAACACCGAAACCATATACGTTTGTGTTCAATGCTGTAAAACCTGAAGCACCCCATCCTGCAGTACCTGCAATGACAACGTTTTTCACCACCAACTCACCATTCGCTGCATTCGTTTTCGCAGAACCCTTTTGGCTATCAATATATAAGCCTGTCGGGTAGCCCGTAATAAACGTATTGTAAATCTTCAACTTGTTGTTACGGCGTAATTGCGCACCATTTTGGAAGTTCGCATCCAAATAAGAAGAAGATGTTCCCTTAGCTCCAATAACGGAAATGTTTGCGAAAGTTGCAGATGTAAATGGTGTTGCTCCGTCTCCATTCGAGTTGTTATCTACCTCAAAACCATTTGAACCTGAAGCATCCGCTAAATTTCCATCACGATAAGACAAACCGAATTGAACGTTACCTGAATAGCCGTTATCCACATCAAAATCATCGTCTGTCCCCTTGTAAGCGATTAAATATTTCGCATTAACCGTACCACCGAACCACTCAAATGAATCATCTAACCCATATGATGCCTGAACGTATTCAATCGTCGTACCAGAACCTACTGAACCCAAGGTCAACGAATTAATTTCTTGGTTTGGATTCAATGGAATTCCCGAATACTCAATACGAACATATTTCAACGTACCCGAATTGTCATCTGCAACTGAACCACCGTGGTAACCTTTATAACCACCTTCTAATTCCACTGTACCTGTCAAGTTATTTGGCGCTTTACCACAAATTACAACTCCACCCCAATCACCTGGGGCACGGTTACCCACACCTTCCGCAGAAGTAAATACAATCGGCGCAGCAGCTGTACCAATTGCGATCAATTTAGAACCACGCTGTACAACCAAAGTCCCTTTTGTTGCCTTGTCACCAATGATCACAGTACCTGCTTGGATAGTCAATTGACCTATTTTAGTAATTGTACCGAAGGTTGCCTCTTCACCTACACGAACATAGCCTTTCAGACGGTAAATCTTATCCGCAGTCCAAGTCACATTTCCTTCGATCACACCTTCCACATCTACAATCGTTTTAGGAGGAACGACAGAAACTGTTACTGGAATTGATACCAACGAAGAAACTTGATTTTGGTTATCAGTTACCTGCACAGTAAAAGTCACGGTTGAACCAGCTGTTCCTTCAATCACATAATCTTTTGAATACTCCGCTGTTTTTTCACCAGCCATCATCTTCGAATCGAACGCAGCACCATTTTTCAAAACTGTGATCGACTTAATTCCCGCAGGCGCATTAATTGTCGCCTTCACCGTTACCGTAGCACCCGGAATACCTGCAAGTGTACCTGAAGTAGAGATAGTTGGCACCGGGAAAACTTCATCTTCATTCGCGCAACCTGCTAATGTTACTACCGCAATAGTCAACATAGCTAAAACTTTAAACATGTTTGTTTGTAAGCGTTTCATCACTTGTTTTTGTTAAAATGTAAATTGATTGTTTAGTTAATTAAATGGAGTAATTATAAGTCCTAAGGAAGCAACACGGCCAGGTGCATAGTTTTGAATTGTCTGATCTTGATTACGATCAAACACTTGATCCTGATTACCGTCTTGTAAAATGGTATTCCCTTGATTTAAGATATCGCTTACGCCACCTTTAAGCATGATGGCTTTCGTCAACTGCTTCGAAAAACTAAAGTCAATCACGTGACGAGGCATTTCAAACCAATCGGGATAAGGAGAACCAAAATTGTTACCTACCGCAAAAATTCGCTTACCTATTACATTGTAATTGAAGTTTACTTGTAAGCCCTTTTGTTGATCGTTGTAATTTATGCCCGCATTCACGATATAAGGAGACTGACCTTGTAGGGGACGATTGTCTGATTGGTCTTTCGCTACTGACTCGTCCAATTTTACCCGACTGAAGATATATGTACCATTAAATACTAAACTTGTTTTACCTAACAGCGTATTCGGTTGATTAGGTTGTAAGTTCTTACGGATCTCAGCCTCAATTCCGGTTGAAAAGGCCGACTTCGCATTCGAGAAGTTCAAGATTGGGTTAGCACCTGAGGCAAAGACAACCTCAATAGGATTTGTGAAATCCTTGTAGAAAGCGGCCACACTTACGAGTTCCGACGGTGTTGGATAGAATTCATATCGGAAATCAAAATTTTGAATTTCAGCGTTCTTCAGGGTTGGATTACCCGAAACGGTCCGGTTATTGACGAAATCATAGAAAGAGAAAGGCGCAAGCTCGCGGAATTCTGGACGATTCAAGGTCTTTCCGTATGCCAATCGCAATAATGATTTCTCCGTGAAATTGTAGGTCAAATTCATCGATGGTAACACATCTAGACGTGTATTATCATAATTGATGGCCTTCCCTACGAGGTCCGCAGAATTTAATTTTTGACTGTTTTGTTCCGCACGAACACCTACAATGGCATTAAATTTCTTACCCAATGCATAATTCGCAGAAACATAAGCGGCAAACAGATTATTCGTTGCATTATAAGAGTCATTCGGATTCGTTTGCTCATCAATTTTTACACCCGTTCTTGAATTGAAATTTTGAGGTGAGAACAATTGGTCGATAGGCAAAGTTGTCTGAAAAGAAGGTGTTGACTTAACATAACCAATGTTGCGCGCACCAAAATCACGAACCTTATCCTCATAAAATAAACCCGCTTTGAAATCCAATTCCTTCTCAACGCCAACTTTAATACGTTTATCCAAGTTAAATGCCGCCGTATAAGACGATTCCTCCATATTGATGTAGGTACGTCCCAATAAAAATGTCTGTGCAGCCCCGTTTGGAATAAATAAACTCGTGGATGAACCATCTACGTTGTAACGGAAACGCTTATAATCAGGTTGGTTACGGTAAGCTGCATTATAGCCAACCATCCAATCTGTCTTCAGGCTTCCGGCTTGAAATTCATGACGACCTGTTAATTGACCCGTGTAAATTCCTCGGAATACTTGATCAAATGAACGAATGTCCCAGTTAGAACCGTTGTCAAAACCTGAACGCTGAATGTATTGCGTATTAGCTAATTGATTAAATAAATTTTTGAATTCAATCACAGACCCCCCTGCAAAACGTGCCGACCAGTTATGAGAAACGCCTAAACGAATCGCATTAGAGTATTGATTATCAACATAATTGAAGATCTCATCTGGCTCACCTGTTGATTGGATATTACTATAGCCCCAGTCATTCCGCTCCATGTTGAAAATCGAACGCGTATTTGAGTAATTAATGGCTGTCACATTACCAATACGAACAGAACCCAAATCAAATTTTAACCCACCTGATAAAGAGGCACGCATGTCGGGTAATGCATTTGATTGGACTGGTACCCAATTATTCTTCAGTGAAGCTCCAATCGCATCGATGCCTGATGCACCTGTATTAATCAAAGCACTACGATTGATTGGGAAGGATTTAGGTAAATCGAAATAGCCTTGATCAAAACCCGTCCAAGCTAAATTAGAATTTTTTGTCGCATAAAACGTCGATCCTGTGGTTCCTTCGCGGTAAGCGCTTGAGATATCAAGTGTTAAGAAATTGTTCTCAGGAATTGACTTTGTGAAAATTTTCACGACCCCACCGGCGAATTCTCCAGGAATTTCAGCTGAAGGGGATTTGAACACCAAAATGCGATCAATTTGACCCGCAGGAATAATATCAAACGAAAATGAACGAACATCCGTTTCCATCGAAGGAGCAAACGCATTATTTAACTGAACCGTGTTATAACGCTCATTTAAACCACGAATATTGATAAATCGCTCTCCGAAAATCGTAACACCCGGAACGCGTTTCACAACTTCAGCTGCCGTACGATCCAAGGTTTTTGTAATTTGCGCGGCAGAAATACCGCTCACAACTAATTGTGCTGCTTTAATTTCTGAAATGACAGAGACCTCCGTATTGGTCAGTTTCTGAGCGACAACCTTCACTTCCGCAAGTGTTGCAGCTTCCTCCGCCAAGGCGAGATTAAGTTCTGTTACCTGATTAGCCTCTACTTTAACACCCTCGTAAATTTTTGATTCGTAACCTACGAATGAAATTTTCAATGAATAAGTACCGGCAGGTATTTTACCGAAAGAGAAAAAGCCATTGATATCAGTAGCAGCACCCTTATTAATTCCCTGAACGAGAATTGTGGCACCAATGATATCTTCTTTTGTTTTTGAATCTTTAATGGTACCGCGAATGGTACCGCCTTCTTGAGCAAATATTGGTGTTGAAACTAATAATACTAGAATAAATACGTAAATGGATTTCATGCGATTTTTAATACTGGTGAATTTTACGATGCAAAACTACCCGAAAGAAAAATCGCATTGATTAAGGTCACATTAACGATATTTTATCAAATGGTTAAAACAATTCTCTATCCATTAACAATTTGGTAACATGGAAATATATCTCCTAAATTCTGTCGAACGCAATTGTACAATTCCAATAATTATAATTTTTTTAAGAAGAACTTTCTTGAAAAAGTGAAATTTTAATCGGATTTAATTGGGAGTTAATGCTGAAATCCTAGTTTTGACCCAACAAACGGAAATAATTCCGCCTAAGTAGTTAACAATCAAGCATTATGAAAAAGCTCATCATCAACACAATGGCTCTTGCCTTTTTCGCAACGAGCATGTCCATGACTTCCTACGCAAAGGCAACGGAGGTAAGCTTACCCGTCAGCATCAACCAAGTGGGTAAAATGAAATTTTTGGTTAGTGCTGAACCAAACGCAAAACTTGTAGTCATCATTTACGATGCAGACCAAAATATCATCCATCAAGAAGCAGTCGCGAGTAAGAAGTTGTACAACTTTGCAAACCTTTTAGATGGGAAATATAAAATGGAAATCTTAAATGCTAAAAAACAAGTCATTCAAACCAAAACATTCAATATCCTAACGGAAGTCAAACGCGATTTAGTCGCAGTCCAATAGGTACATCAACAAGTGAAAGATTAAGGGTAAAAGGGCGCGGAATTTCTGCGCCTTTTTTTATCAATTTACACATCGAATTACCCGTCAAAATTTCCTATTTTTGCTCCCCCTTATTGAATTTAAATTATACCCTATGGATTACCTGGCAGGTCTGAATGAGCCCCAAAGACAAGCAGTCGAACACATCGATGGCCCCCTCATGATCATCGCCGGTGCCGGCTCCGGAAAAACTCGCGTTTTGACCTACCGAACAGCGCATTTAATCGCCAAAGGAGTTGACCCATTCAGTATCTTGTTGTTGACATTTACCAACAAAGCTGCTGGGGAAATGCGTCACCGTATCGAAACCGTCATCGGATCCCAAGCCAAAAACATTTGGATGGGAACCTTCCACTCGGTCTTTGCCAAAATCCTACGTTTTGAAGGGGAACGATTAGGCTATACATCGAATTTTTCCATTTATGATACAGATGATGCCAAATCGCTCATTCGTACCCTAATCAAAGAACAAAACCTCGATGATAAAGTCTACAAAGTCAATTTGGTACTTAATCGTATTTCGAATGCGAAAAACCGACTGATTGGACCTGAACAATACCTGAATAGTCCGGTTCTTGAGCAAGAGGACCGCTACGCCAAAATTCCGATGATGGGTCAGCTATACAAGCTATATTGTACCCGTTGCTTTCAAGCAAATGCCATGGATTTTGACGATTTACTTTTTCAAACGAATATCCTTTTCCGTGATCACTTAGACGTGTTGCATAAATACCAACACAAATTTAAACATGTGATGGTGGATGAGTTTCAAGATACCAACGTGTC
>JACCEB010205184.1_pt1 | contig 15373 bp, 13 predicted proteins | sample 7454761 | NCBI WGS metagenome assembly JACCEB01 (sample SAMN15323454, study PRJNA562643) | freshwater metagenome | isolation source: river surface water | place: USA:Blue River Watershed | collected 2017-08-18 | reverse complement strand
CTCGGCAAAATCCGCGTTTTCGCTCAGAAAACCGTAACCAGGGTGGATGGCCTCGGCATCCGTCACCTCGGCTGCCGAGATGATGGCGGGCATGCTGAGGTAGCTGTGCGCAGACGCTGCCGGGCCGATGCACACGGCCTCTTCGGCAAGCTTGACGTATTTGGCCTCGCGATCGGCCTCGGAATAGACCACCACAGCCTTGACACCCATTTCGCGACAAGCGCGCTGGATGCGCAGCGCGATCTCGCCGCGGTTGGCAATCAGAATCTTCTTGAACATGAGGCGCTTACTCGATCACCACCAAGGGATGACCGTACTCGACCGCCTGCCCATTCTCTGCCAGGATCTGGACCACGGTACCGCTCTTGTCAGCCTCGATCTCGTTGAGGATCTTCATGGCTTCGATGATGCAGATGGTGTCGCCCTCTTTGACCACACTGCCCAGCTCGATGAACGGTTTTGCACCCGGGCTGGCGGATCGGTAGAAGGTGCCGACCATGGGCGACTTGACCACATGGCCTGCGGTGTCGGCCGCAGGCGCGGCGTCGGCAGCTGGTGCAGGCGCTGCAGCGGGCGCAGCGACTGCCGCCACCGGCGCTGCCACCACGGCGGGAGCAGCGGCCACGGGAGCCGCCACCACCAACGGTGCACCGCTGGATTTGACAATACGAACCTTGCCTTCGGCTTCGGTGATTTCCAATTCCGAGACATTGGACTCAGAGACCAAGTCGATCAGGGTCTTGAGCTTGCGCAAATCCATAGAAAACCTGTCAGATAATTACGAACAGGTGGGAATTTACATCAAAAAGCCTGGCTTTTTGACTTTTCTCACGTCAATTGATGTGAATTAAATCCATTTTTGCAAATCTTGGGCATCCAGACGCCCCAATTTTTGCTGGATCACACGGCCGCGGGCATCCAGCACCAGGGTGTAGGGCAAACTGCCCGACTCGTTGCCCAGCTGACGCCCCAGATGGTTGCCTGTCACACCCCCGAGGGCAATCGGGTATCGGACCGGCTGGGCGGCGAGGAAGCGGCGTACCGCTGACGGCTGATCAATCGCAATTCCCACAATTTGCCAGCCTTTTGACGAATTTTGTTGAAAAAAACGATCAAGAAGAGGCATTTCTTCAACACATGGTGGACACCAGGTCGCCCAGAAATTGACCACCAAGGGACGCCCACGGCAGGCCTCCAGGACCAGGGGGCTGCCATCAGGTTGCTCGAACTGTGAGGACCAGAGCAACTGCTCTGCAGCGGGGGGCAGCCGCTGGGCGCTGCTGCGCCACCAGGACAGGCCGATGCCCGCCAGCACCGCCCCAGCACCCACGCCAACCATCCAATGACGGCGTTTAGGGCCAGAAACAGGATGGATGGAGGAATTTTGAGAGGAATTCATGTATTTTGCAGCAAGCGCTCCAAGGCTTGGAGGTCGCCTCGTAAGGTGTGGCCCTGGGAATCCGGACGCAGCGCCCCCCGCAGGTCGTCGTGATCATAGATCATCAGATGCACGCCCACATGCTCCTGCAGTGGCGCGCACCAGCTGTGCAGGCTCAACGCATCCACCAGCCCGCCCTGAAATCCTCGAATTTGCTGCACCTGGTAGTCAATTCCCTGGTTAATGAGTGCAATTTCGGCGGATTTGGAGTCATCGCAAAACAACTGCAGGTAAATATCCGAATGTCGGGTTGCCGTACCGCGCCAGACAGCGCCCCCCAGATGCGGTCTGAATTCCGCCAAGCGTGTCATCCAGGATCGGGCATGTTCTCGCAGTGCTTGTAGCTCGCCTGGCTGGGTGTCTGCGCAAAAGAGTTCCAGGTGTTCGCGCACCGCTTCCTCCAGCACCTGGTTGTCTGGCAACGGGGTGCGCGAAGGCAAGCCCAACAGCTTGAGCGCCTGGTGCTTGGCCGCCCCGTACTCCAGGCCGTCCTCGGCGATCAACCGGGCCGCCGTGGCGGCAATGGCGAGTGTGGCGTGCTCCATGGCCCCATTGTGCCTGCGCACCAGACGGCCGCCTAGAATCCAGGGCCATGCACATTCATATTTTGGGGATTTGCGGCACCTTCATGGGTGGCGTCGCTGCCCTGGCCCGGGAAGCCGGCCACCGCGTGACCGGCTGCGATGCCGGGGTTTATCCACCCATGAGCGACCAGTTGCGTGCCCTGGGTATCGACCTGATCGAGGGTTTTGCTGCCGACCAGATGGCACTCAAGCCCGACGTGTTCGTGGTGGGCAATGTGGTCTCCCGCGCCCGTCTGGCTGACGGCAGCCCCAAGTTTCCGCTCATGGAAGCCATCCTGGAAGCCGGTGCCCCTTACACCAGCGGACCTCAATGGTTGTCCGATCACCTGCTGCACACGGCCCACAGGTCCCGCCATGTCCTGGCCGTGGCGGGCACGCACGGCAAAACCACCACCACCTCCATGCTGGCCTGGATTCTGGAGCACGCCGGCCTGCAGCCGGGTTTTCTGGTGGGGGGGGTTCCGCTGAATTTTGGTGTTTCCGCCCGGCTGGGGCAGCAGACCCCGCAGACCGAGCGCCCGTTGTTTGTGATCGAGGCCGATGAATACGACACGGCGTTTTTCGACAAGCGCAGCAAGTTCGTCCACTACCGGCCGCGCACGGCCGTGCTCAACAACCTGGAGTTCGACCACGCCGACATCTTTGACGATCTCGCGGCCATCGAACGGCAATTCCACCACCTGGTGCGCACCGTGCCAGCCAGCGGGCGGGTCGTGGTCAACGCGGTACAAGACAGTCTGCAGCGTGTCTTGCGGCAGGGGTGCTGGAGCCCAGTGGCTGGCTTTGGCATGGCCGGCACCGCCCGCAACGGCATCGAATTGGCCTGGGAGGTTCAGGGACCGCCCGAGCACTTTCAGGTCCTGCACGCGGGCAAGGTGGTGGCGCAGGTGCATTGGTCGATCGGCGGGGTGCACAACCAACTCAATGCGCTGGCCGCCATCGCCGCCGCCGAGCACGTCGGGGTCGACCCCGTGGTCGCGGCCGAAGCGCTGGGCATGTTTCAAAACGTACGCCGTCGCATGGAGGTGCGCGGCACGGTGACCCGCCCGGGGGGGGCCATCACGGTGTACGACGACTTTGCCCATCACCCCACAGCCATCGCCACCACGGTGGACGGTTTGCGTCGACAGATCCGCCCGGGTGAACGCATCCTGGCGCTGTTCGAGCCGCGCAGCAACACCATGAAACTGGGCACGATGAAGTCCCTGCTGCCGGACAGCCTGGCGCAGGCCGACCTGGCCTTCTGTCACAGTGGAGGACTGGACTGGGACGCTGGTGAAGCGCTCTCCCCCATGGGCGCGCGGGCCACCGTCTGCGCGAGTGTCCCCGAACTGGTCCAGGCCGTGGTGGCACAAGCCCGCGCTGGCGACCATCTGCTGTGCATGAGCAACGGCGGGTTTGGTGGCATCCACACCCAGTTGCTGCAAGCCCTGTCACACTGAGGCGTGGCGCGGTCCCCCAGCCCTCCCGCATTTGTGTGCTACATTCCCACCCATGACCTCAGTCCGTTTCGGTTTTAGCTATTTTGGGTTCTCACGCCTCCCGGCGGTCGAGAGACTCGGACTTAAGCGCTGAAACAGTCTGAACTCACTCACCAACCGCCGACACCCCGGCGGTTTTTTTTTGCTCGCCCAAGCCCAGCCTTCACAGAAAGTCATCATGAAGTCTTCCGCTCTCGATGTCCGCGCACGCACGGACGCCACCCCTCAGACCGACGACCAACGCATCAAGGACATCACCGTCCTGCCGCCCCCCGAGCACCTGATGCGCTTCTTTCCGATTCGAGGCACCGCTGTTGAGCAACTGATCGCCAACACCCGCAAGTCCATTCACCGCATCATGCACGGCCAGGACGACCGCCTGCTGGTGGTGATCGGCCCCTGCTCCATTCATGACCCGGCCGCAGCGCTGGAGTACGCGCGCCGTCTGAAAGCCGAGCGCGAACGCTTTGCCGACACCCTGGAAATCGTGATGCGCGTGTATTTCGAAAAGCCCCGCACCACCGTGGGCTGGAAGGGGCTCATCAACGACCCCTACCTGGACGAGAGCTACCGCATCGACGAGGGCCTGCGCATCGCACGTCAATTGCTCATCGAAATCAACCGCCAGGGTCTGCCGGCCGGCAGCGAGTTTCTCGATGTCATCTCGCCCCAGTACATCGGCGACCTGATCAGCTGGGGCGCCATCGGCGCGCGCACCACTGAAAGCCAGGTGCACCGCGAGCTGGCCTCGGGCCTGTCGGCCCCTATTGGTTTCAAGAACGGCACCGACGGCAACATCAAGATCGCCACCGACGCCATCCAGGCGGCTGCACGCGGCCACCACTTTCTGTCGGTGCACAAAAACGGCCAGGTGGCCATCGTGCAGACCCAGGGCAACCAGGACTGCCACGTGATTCTTCGCGGCGGCAAGGCGCCCAACTACGACGCCGCCAGTGTCGCCGCCGCCTGCAAGGAGCTCGAAGCCGCCAAACTGCCCGCCACGTTGATGGTGGACTGCAGCCACGCCAACAGCAGCAAGCAGCACGAGAAGCAACGCGACGTGGCGCAAGACATCGCCACCCAGCTCGCACAAGGCTCACGCCAGATCTTTGGGGTGATGATTGAAAGCCATCTGAAGGCCGGCGCCCAAAAATTCACGCCGGGCAAGGACGATCCGCAGCAACTGCACCAGGGCCAAAGCATCACCGACGCCTGCCTGGGCTGGGAAGATTCCGTGCAGACGCTGGACATACTGGCCCAGGGCGTGAAGGCGCGCCGCGCCAAGCGCTAAAGCCCAAGCGCCAGACGGCTCAGGCCGTGCCGCCGACCGTGAGGCCGTCGACACGCAAGGTCGGCTGCCCCACGCCCACCGGGACGCTTTGCCCTTCCTTGCCGCAAGTGCCCACACCGCTGTCCAGGGCCATGTCGTTGCCGATCATGCTCACCCGGGTGAGCACATCCGGCCCGTTGCCCACCAGCGTGGCGCCTTTGACCGGGTATTGCAGCTTGCCGTTCTCGACCCACCAGGCCTGGCTGGTCGAGAACACAAATTTGCCCGAGGTGATGTCCACCTGCCCGCCCCCAAAGTTGGTGGCGTACAAGCCCTTGCGCAAACTCGCCACGATTTCTTGCGGATCGCGTGTGCCACCCAGCATGTAGGTGTTGGTCATGCGGGGCATGGGCAAGTGGGCATAGCTCTCACGACGACCATTGCCAGTGGGCTTGACGCCCATGAGCCGCGCGTTCATGGCGTCCTGGATGTAGCCGCGCAAAATGCCGTCCTCGATCAGCACATTGCGCTGGCTCGCACAGCCCTCATCGTCCACATTGAGCGAGCCACGGCGGTCGGCCAAGGTGCCGTCATCGAGCACGGTCACGCCGGGTGCCGCCACGCGCTGGCCGATACGGCCCGAGAAAGCGCTCGAGCCCTTGCGGTTGAAGTCTCCTTCCAGACCGTGTCCGATGGCTTCATGCAACAGCACACCCGGCCATCCGGGGCCCAACACCACCGTCATCTCGCCGGCAGGCGCCGGGCGCGCCTCGAGGTTGAGGAGAGCCGCATCCACCGCCTCGTCCACATAGCGTCGCAGCAGCGCGTCATCAAAACGCTCCAGTCCCCAGCGACCGCCCCCACCGCCCGAGCCCATTTCGCGGCGCCCCTTGTGCTCGGCAATCACGGTCACGCTCAAGCGCACCAGCGGACGCACATCGGCAGCCAGGGTGCCGTCGGCACGTGCAATCAGCACCACATCGTGCTCGCTGGCCAGCCCCGCCATCACCTGCACCACACGGGGGTCGCGGGCACGCGCCAGGGCTTCGACGCGGCCGAGCAAGTCCACCTTGGCCGTGCTGTCGAGCGAGAGAATCGGGTCCTGATCGCCGTACAGCGATCGGCTCGGCGCCACCTTGCGTGCCGGCACCCGGGTGCTGGCCGAGCGTGACGCGGCTGCAATCGACCTCACGGTACGCGCGGCATCCAGCAACGAGGCCATGGAGATATCGTCGGAGTAGGCAAACGCGGTTTTCTCGCCGGAGACGGCGCGCACGCCCACGCCCTGGTCTATGCTGAACGAGCCTGATTTGACAATGCCCTCCTCCAGGCTCCAGCCCTCCGAGCGGGTGGTCTGGAAGTACAGATCGGCATCGTCCACCCGGTGCTGGCGAATTTCGGCCAACGCGCGCTGCAAGTGGCTTTCATCCAGACCGAAGGGGTCGAGCAGACAGCGACGGGCCGTGGCCAGTCGCTCGAGGGTAGGTTCACGTGAAATCATGGTCAGAGTGTATAGAGCTTGAAGACGCTGGCATCATCCTCGTGGGCCAGGCCGGCCGCGTGTGCCTGGGCGAACACGTCGGCCGCCAACCGGCCCAACGCAGGCGTGAAGCCCACCGCGTCCCCGGCCTGAACCGCCAGACGGGTGTCTTTCTCGAGCAGGGTGACATGCGCGCGCGGGGCGTAATCGTTGACCAAGGCACGGCGCAACCGGTCGGAACCGATCCAGCTTTGGCCGCTGGAACGCTCCATCACGTCGAGCGTGGTGGAGGGGTCCAGCCCCATGCGCTGGGCCATGGCCAGCACCTGGGCCGCGCCCACCAAATTGATCCCGGCCAGCAGGTTGTTGGCCAGCTTGGTGCGGGCCCCGTCTCCCACGCGCTCGCTGACATGGAACACCAGGCCCGACAAGGCATTGAGCCAATCCTGGTTGACTTGAAACACCGCCGCCGGGGCCGCCACCATCAGGCTCATCGTCCCCTCGGCCGCACGCTGAGGCCCGCCGGACATGGGCGCATCGATGACGTGGGCACCGAGTGCAGCCAGACGCTGCCCGAAGGACTCCACATCGTCGGGCGAAAGGGTAGGGCACAGCATGACAGTCTGCCCCGGGCGCAAGGACTGGCTCACGCCTTGAGGCCCAAAGAGCACCGACTCCACCTGGGGCGTGTCGATCACACACACGATCAGGCGGTCCACCGCCGCCGTCAAGGCGGCCGGTGAGTCCTCGACGGTGGCACCCAGGGCTTGCAAGGCGGAGGTCTTGCTTGCATCGATATCGCGCACATGCACGCGCCAGCCCAGGCCCAGCAGGCGTCGCGCCATGCCACCGCCCATGTTGCCCACACCCACAATGCCCACGGATTGCTGAACGCTCATGATTGCACCAATTGTTTGGCCTTGGCCACCGACATCAAAATGCCCAGACCAAATCCCAGCGTCACCATCGCAGTTCCGCCATAGCTGATGAACGGCAGGGGCACCCCCACCACGGGAAGAATGCCACTGACCATGCCCATGTTCACAAAGGCATAGGTGAAAAAGATCATGGTGATGCTGCCCGCCAGCAAGCGGGCAAACAGTGTGGGCCCTTCCAACGCAATGGCCAGGCCGCGCAGCACCAGGAATACAAAGCCCAGGATCAGCAACACATTGCCCACAAAACCAAACTCCTCCCCATAGGCGGCAAAGATGAAGTCGGTGGTGCGCTCAGGAATGAAGTCCAGGTGCGTTTGCGTGCCCTGCATGTAGCCCTTGCCCCAGAAGCCGCCCGAGCCGATGGCAATCATGCCCTGGATGATGTGAAACCCCTTGCCCAGCGGGTCGCGCTCCGGGTCCAGCAGCGTGCACACGCGTTGCTGCTGGTAGTCATGCAGGAGCGGCCAACGCACACCCTCGGCGCACAGCTCGGGCTCAAACACCACCAGCAGGAACAAGCCGATCACCCCCAGCACCACAGGGGGGATGATGAGACGCCAGCTGAGGCCTGCAAAAAACATTACAAATAAGCCGGCGCTCAACACCAGCAAGGCCGTGCCCAGATCGGGCTGGCGGGCGATCAGCCCCACCGGCACCAGCAACAACACGCCGGCGACCAGGAAGTCCAACGGGCGCAATTGCCCCTCGCGTTTTTGGAACCACCAGGCCAGCATGAGCGGCATGGCGATCTTGAGGATCTCGCTGGGCTGGATCACCACGCCCACATTGAGCCATCGACGTGCGCCCTTCTTGGTCAGCCCGAACAGCGCCACGGCAATCAGGAGCGCCACGCCCAGGGAATACAGGGGGACCGCCAGGGTCATCAGGCGTTGCGGTGGGATTTGCGCCACCACGAACATGATGAAGCCCCCGATCAGAATGTTGCGGCCGTGGTCCAGAAAGCGCTCACCATTGGCGAAGCCCGAGGAGTACATGGTGAGCAGGCCGGCACAGGCCAGCATGAACACCGCAAACGCCAGCGGCCCGTCAAACCCGCGCAACCAAAACAGCAGGCGCTGCCAGAGGGCGGGTTTTTCGATGACGATGCTCATGAAGGAGAATTATCCTGGATGAGCCATACCCCGACACCCACGACGCATTTGCTGTACCTGCACGGCTTTCGGTCGTCCCCCCAGTCGACCAAGGCTCAGCTCACCCGGCGCTGGGTGGAGCAGCACGCACCGGGCGTCACCTGGTGGAGTCCGGCCCTGCCCCCATCGCCCCGAGAGGCCTGCGGGCTCATCCTCCAGGGCACGGCGGGTTGGCCCGACCACACCATGGCGGTGATAGGGTCTTCCCTGGGCGGGTTTTATGCCAGTTGGCTGTCGCGCCGCCGCGGCTGCCGCGCCGTGGTCATCAACCCCTCGGTCCAGCCCGCGCGCAGTCTGGCCAGCTGGATTGGCACTCACCCGGTGTGGCACGACCCGAGCCAGCAGATCCACTTTGCGCCTGAATTCGTGGACGAGTTGCGCACGCTGCAACAGGACCTGCCGCCCGACCAGCCGCCTGGACCCATCGGGCACCCGGCGCAGTTGCTGGCGGTGCTGGGCACCCACGACGAGGTCTTGCCGTTTGACGAGATGCGACAGCGCTACGCGGGCTGTCGCTTGCGTGTGGTGCCAGGGGGCGACCACGCCCTGAGCGGGTTTGACACCCTGCTTCCCGAGGTCATGGAATTCCTGGGTTTGTGACGCAGCCCCACAGGGGCGGTTCGTGCTGCCGCATGCAGGAGCGTGGGACAATTGACCTATGTACGCATTGTTCGAAGACGCCGGTAAATTTCTCGCCGGCCGCATCCTGTCTGAAGCCGAGGCTTCCGCCCAGATCGAGCTGGAATCCGGCAAGCGGGTCAAGGCCAAGGCCGCCCATGTGCTGCTGCGCTTCGAGCAACCTGCCCCAGCCCGACTGATGGAGCAGGCCACCTCGGTGGCACAGAGCATCGAGCTGGACCTGGCCTGGGAATTCGCCCCGGACGATGAGTTTGGCTTTGCCGACCTGGCGCACGAGTATTTCAGTGCCAACGCCACCGCGGTCGAGCTCGCTGCTGCACTCATTCGTTTGTACGACGCGCCGCATTACTTCCGTCGTGCCGGCAAGGGGCGCTTCAAGAAGGCGCCGGCTGAGGTCATCCAGCAGGCTCTTGCTACGATCGAGAAAAAGAAGCAGCTCCAGTTACAGATTGACGGTTGGGCGCAGGAACTGGCTGCGGGCACCTGCCCTGCTCCCATCCTCTCGCAGCTCTACCGCATCCTGTTCAAGCCCGACAAGAACGGCCCCGAATACAAGGCCGTGGTCGAGGCCGCACGCGCCACCCACACCGCGCCCTTGGCCTTGCTGCAACGGGCGGGGGCCATCACCTCGTCCTACCAGTTTCACTGGCAGCGCTTCCTGTTCGAGCACTTCCCCAAGGGCGTGGGCTTCGCGTCTGTCAGCACACCTGCGATCACGGATGCGCTGCCGCTGGCCGCGGTGCGGGCCTATTCGATTGACGACTCGCACACCACCGAGATCGACGATGCGCTGTCGGTCCAAGGCCTGGGCAGCGGTGAAGTGACGGTGGGTATCCACATCGCAGCGCCGGGACTGGCCATCACGCCCGAGAGTGCAGTCGACCAGATGGGACGGTCGCGGCTGTCCACGGTGTATATGCCGGGCCACAAGATCACCATGCTGCCCGACGAGGTGGTGCAAGCCTATACCCTGCAGGAGGGGCAGGACTGCCCGGCGCTGTCGCTGTATGTGAAATTCGACGAGGCCAGCCTCAGCATCCTCTCGAGCGAAACCCGCCTGGAGCGGGTGCCCATCGTGGCCAATCTGCGCCACGACCGACTCGACAGCGTGGTCACCGAGTCGTGGTTGCAGTCAGATGCGCCCGACACTCGCATCCCGGGCGATCACCCTGCCAGCGCGCTAGAGGCCTTGCCCCACGCCGAACTGGCCTTTTTGCACCGACTCGCGCAAGCCCTCAAGTCCCAACGCGAGCAGGTGCGCGGCAAACCAGAAACCTTCAACCGACCCGACTACACCTTCCGCCTGGAAGGCGTGGGCGACCACGGCCCACAAGGCGAGGAAAGGGTGACGTTGGGGGTGCGTCAGCGGGGTGCGCCGTTAGACCTCATCGTGGCCGAAGCCATGATCCTGGCCAACAGCACCTGGGGCCAGTGGATGGCCGATCTGGGGGTGCCCGCCATCTACCGCAGCCAGGCCAGTCTGGCCCCGGGGGTGAAAGTTCGCATGAGCACGCGTGCGCTGCCCCATGCCGGCATTGGTGTGCCCTGCTACGCCTGGAGCACCTCGCCGCTGCGCCGTTATGTGGACCTGGTCAACCAGTGGCAGATCATTGCCTGCGCTCGACATGGCAAAACCGCCGCACTGGCGGCCCCCTTCAAGCCCAAAGACACCGCGCTGATGGCCATCATCTCGGCCTTCGATGCGGCCTACACGGCCTACAACGGCTACCAGGCTTCGATGGAACGGTTCTGGACCCTGCAGCATGTGCGCCAGCAGGGCTTGCGGGAAATCGAGGCCACCGTGTTCAAGATGATGCCGGGTATGCCTCCCATGGCGCGCGCAGACCACCTGCCCTTGGTGCTGCCAGTCCTTGGCGCTGGCGGTGCGGACGTGACGCGCGGCTCGCGGGTGCTGCTGCAATTGAGCGAGCCCGATGACATCACGCTGGACATCAACGGTCAGTTGATCCAGGTGCTCGATGCCGCCTCGGCGGGCAGCGGTGCAAGTGATGCCGCCGTGGACCCCGCCTTTGATGACGCCTCGGACGAGGACGAAAGCGCGGGCCCGTTGTCCATTGCGGTCGACCTCGACGTCCAGGACGCCGATTCAGCATCTGAGGGCCAGAGGGCCACCGACCCAGCGCCAGCCCCCTGAGCGCGGCGCCTTCGCAGAGCTTCTGAACGCAGCTTCTAACCCAGCACCTCGGCAGACCATGAAGCCCTCTCTGCGCTGGCCCCAGATTCCGGTGCTCCACCTCAGCACCCTGCACTGGGCGCTGTTGATCTCGCTGGCGTTGCATGCCGCCCTGTTGAGCTTGACGGTCAGCCCCCCCAGCCGAGCGGAACGCCTGATCGAAGACAGCCCGCTGGAGATCGTGCTGGTGAATGCGCGAACCCGCAGCCGCGACACCAACCCCAAGCCCCAGGCGTTGTCGCAAAGCACCTTGCTCGGCGGTGGTATGGGCCACGACACGGCACGCGCGCGCTCCCCCTTGCCCAACTCGCCCCTGAACCAGATGGGTCAACACCTGGACACCATGGAGCAGCAAGTCACCGCCTTGCAAACCCAGCAATCCCAATTGCTGGCTCAGGTCAAGGCCCAACTGGCCCAGCTTCCCACCACGCAGCAGGAGGCGCAGCGCGACGCCACCCAGGCCCGGCGTCGCCAGCTTCTCAAGATGCTGGCCGAGATCGAACAGCGCATCGAAGTCGAAAACGCCCGCCCACGCAAGCGCTACCTCAGCCCGTCCACCCGGGAAGTGAGCTATGCCCAGTACTACGACCGCTTGCGGCGCAAGATTGAAACGCTGGGCACGCAACAGTTTCCCCAGATCGGCACGCGCAAGCTCTATGGCGACCTGACCATGATCGTCACCGTAGACAGCCAGGGACGGGTGATTGGCACGGAAGTGGTCACGCCCTCGGGTCAACCTGAGCTCGACCGCCGTGCCCAGGCCATTGCCTCGCGCGCCGGCCCCTTCGGTGCGTTCACGGCCGACATGAAGCGGCACACCGATCAGCTGGCGTTGGTGTCGCGCTTTTCCTTCACGCGTGACCATCGCCTGCAAACCGAGCTGACCGGACCATGACCCCCTGGCCTCGCCCGCTCACGCTGCTCGCTCGACTGCTGGCCCTGACGGGGTTGGCCCTGCTGGCCTTGCAACTTTTTTTCGTCGCGCGCGTGGCCCTGATGGCGGTGATGGCACCCGAATCCACCGCGTTTCAGCGTTCCGAAGTGTGGCGCTTGTTGCAACAGCCCAAGGGCTTGCGCTGGCGTCAGGACTGGGTCGCCTATGGCCAGATCTCGGAACAGCTCAAGCGTGCCGTGATCGTCTCGGAGGACGACATCTTTGCCCGGCACGATGGCGTGCAGTGGGAGGCGCTTGAGAAAGCCTGGCGACAGAACGCCCGCGCCGAAGCGCAGGCCCTGCGCGCGCGTCAAGGCAGCTCGGCCAAAGTGGTCGGGGGCTCGACCATCACCCAGCAGCTGGCCAAGAATCTCTTGCTGTCTGGCGAGCGCACGATGGTACGCAAGGGCCAGGAATTTCTGCTCACCCTCATGCTCGAAGGGCTGCTGAGCAAGCGACGCATCCTGGAAATCTATCTCAACAGCGTGGAATGGGGTGAGGGTGTATTTGGCGCTGAGGCCGCCGCGCAACACTACTTCAACAAACCGGCCTCGGCGCTGAACGCGTGGGAAGCCTCGCGACTCGCCGTCATGTTGCCGCGCCCCAAGTATTTCGAAAAACTGCCGCAATCGGCCTATTTGCAAGGTCGTGCTGACGTCATCATGGGCCGCTTGCCCAGCGCTGTGTTACCGTGAGACCTCACGGAGATTCCATGCGCATTCTTGGTATTGACCCCGGCTTGCAAACCACAGGCTTTGGCGTGGTGGAGGCCCACGGCAATGCACTGGCCTATGTGGCCAGCGGCACCATCCGCACCACCCACCTGCCGCGCGGGGATTTGCCCGCGCGCGTGCGCGTGCTGTTCGAGGGTGTGCAGGAAGTGGTGGAGCGCTACGAACCCGACTGCGCAGCGCTGGAAATCGTGTTCGTCAATGTGAACCCCCAAGCCACCCTGCTCCTGGGTCAAGCCCGCGGCGCCTGCTTGAGCGCGCTCGTGACGCGTGACCTCTCAGTGGCCGAATACACCGCTCTGCAAATGAAAAAAGCCATCGCCGGCCATGGCAAGGCGGGCAAAGCGCAGGTCCAGGAAATGGTCAAGCGCTTGCTGAAGTTGCCTGGCCTGCCGGGACCCGACGCGGCCGATGCACTCGGGCTGGCCATCACGCATGCCAATGCGGCACGCGCGCTGCAAAGCCTGCAAGGGGTGGGGGCCGAGCGCAGCCGCGCCAGCGGCATGTACCGTGCGGGCCGCACGGGCTGATCACCACGCTGGCGTGAGTTGTGCAAGCCCCTTGGGGGCTGCACGTTCGTCCTCGAAGGTGACGATGTCATAGGCATCGGGACGGCTGAGCAGCTCGCGCAGCAGGCGGTTGTTCATGGCGTGGCCGGAGCGAAAGGCGCTGTAACTGGCCAGCAGCGGTTTGCCCAGCACATACAGGTCGCCCATGGCATCAAGGATCTTGTGCTTGACGAACTCGTCGTCATAGCGCAAACCATCGCTGTTGAGCACCTTGTAGTCGTCCATCACGATGGCATTGTCCAGGCCGCCGCCCAGGGCCAGGCCGTTGGAGCGCATCATCTCCACATCGCGGGTGAAGCCGAAGGTGCGCGCACGTGCGATATCCCGGGTGTAACGCCCAGTGTCCATGTCGAACTCCACGCGCTGGCCGGTGGAGTCCACTGCCGGGTGGTTGAAGTCGATCTCGAAACTCAGCTTGAAACCATGGTGGGGGTCCAGACGTGCCCACTTTTCCTGCGCGCCTTGTCCCTCACGCACCTCCACGGGTTCGAGCACCCGCACAAAACGCTTGGGCGCGTTTTGCAGAGCAATGCCCGCGCTTTGCAATAGAAAAACAAAAGAGGCTGCCGAGCCATCCAGGATGGGCACCTCTTCGGCAGTGATGTCGACATACAGGTTGTCAATGCCCAGGCCCGAGCAGGCCGACATGAGGTGCTCGATGGTGTGCACCTTGGCGCCGGCCTGGGAGATGGTGGAAGCCAGCCGCGTGTCCGTGACCGCGGTGGCGCTCACCGGGATGTCGACCGGCGAGGGCAGGTCCACCCGGCGAAACACGATGCCAGTGTCGGGCTGGGCCGGTCGCAGGGTGAGTTCGACGCGCTCACCGCTGTGCAGCCCCACCCCGACGGCACGCGTCAGGGTTTGGAGGGTTCGTTGTTGCAGCACGGGTGGATTTTACCCGGCGGGTCTGTGTGTGCGGGACCTCTCAGGAGATCCCGCACGCCACTCAGTCAGCCTGCTTGCGCAGGAAGGCCGGGATTTCGTAGTCGTCCATGCCACCCGAGGCCAGCGCATCCACTTTGGCGGCTGCCTGGGTGCGGTTGGTGCGCCACACGCTGGGCACGGCCATGCTGCCGTAATCCGGTTGCGTCGTACCCGCGGTACCCGTTTGCTGGGCCGTCACTGCATTGGTCTCGACGGTGAAGGGCACGTTGTCGGTGCCGGTGCGCAGCACCTTGAGCGGCTGCTTGTTGACGCGACCGCCCACCGACAGGCCGGTGGCCACCACGGTGACACGAATCTCGTCGCCCAGGGTCTCATCGTAGGCCGTGCCATAGATCACGTGCGCTTCGGACGATGCGAAGGCGCGAATCGTGTTCATGGCTTCACGCGACTCGGACAGCTTCAAGCCACCCTTGGCAGCAGTGATCAGCACCAGCACGCCCTTGGCGCCCGACATGTCGATGCCTTCCAGCAGCGGGCAGGCCACGGCCTGCTCGGCGGCAATGCGGGCGCGGTCCGGACCGCTGGCCTTGGCCGTGCCCATCATGGCCTTGCCGTGCTCGCTCATGACGGTGCGCACGTCTTCAAAGTCCACGTTCACCAGGGCCTCGACATTGATGATCTCGGCAATGCCGCCCACCGAGTTGCGCAACACATCGTTGGCGTAGGCAAAGGCCTCGTCCTGAGTCACGTCGTCACCCAGCACCTCGAGCAGCTTCTCGTTCAGCACCACGATCAGCGAGTCGACATTGGCCTCGAGCTCGGCCAGGCCGGCTTCAGCGTGGGTCATGCGGCGGTTGCCTTCCCAGTCAAAGGGCTTGGTCACCACGCCCACGGTCAGGATGCCCATTTCACGCGCCACACGCGCCACGATGGGAGCAGCACCGGTGCCGGGCCCCCCGCCCATGCCGGCGGTGATGAAGAGCATGTTGCAGCCTTCCAGGGTTTCGCGGATTTCATCCACCGCAGCCTCGGCAGCCTCACGGCCGCGCTCGGGCTTGCTGCCCGCGCCCAGACCGCTG
>JACCEB010002540.1_pt1 | contig 15373 bp, 12 predicted proteins | sample 7454761 | NCBI WGS metagenome assembly JACCEB01 (sample SAMN15323454, study PRJNA562643) | freshwater metagenome | isolation source: river surface water | place: USA:Blue River Watershed | collected 2017-08-18 | reverse complement strand
TGCCCGGCGGTGATGAGACCTGCTTCAGTAAATGCATCCAGTGCGTGACGCACTTCGGGAATGATATGAACACGCTCACCATCGAAGTGAGGTTCGTTTTGGTCTGATTTTTTATTATGGTTAGCGAATTTATCGGTCGCTAATTGCTCACAGAGATCGAGAACGGCATCAAAGGTTTCGCGACTATGCTCTGAAAAGCGCTGGCGCTGAATCAAGGATTCAGCATCCAGCCATTCATAGAGAAGAAAATCCAGGTCGCGTCTGGATAAAATAGTTGATGCCATTGCGAGATTGCTGCAGCGTCAGAAGTGTTTAACGCTATCAGACAACTTCAAACAAACCAGCGGCACCCTGTCCGCCACCAATGCACATGGTGACGACAACATACTTAACCCCACGACGCTTACCTTCGATTAGTGCATGACCGGTCAAACGTGCGCCAGAGGTACCGTAAGGATGGCCAACCGCAATCGCTCCGCCATTCACATTTAAACGGTCCATAGGAATTCCCAGCGTATCGGCGCAATACAATACTTGTACGGCAAAGGCTTCGTTCAGCTCCCACAGGCCAATATCATCTACTTTTAAGCCTGCTTTTTTCAGCAGCTTAGGTATCGCATAGATAGGGCCAATGCCCATTTCATCAGGCTCGCATCCCGCCACAGCAAACCCGCGGAAAATACCCAGCGGAGTTTTACCGGCAGCGGCGGCGGCTTTGTCACTCATGACAATCGCAATTGAAGAGCCATCCGAAAATTGGCTGGCATTCCCTGCGGCGATCACACCGCCGGGAATGGCGGTACGAATTTGTGACACGCCTTCATACGTAGTATCGGCACGAATACCCTCATCAGCCGATGCAGTCACTTCGCGCGTAATAATCTGGCCAGTCTCTTTATCTGCGACGGCCATCGTCGTAGTGAGTGGAACGATTTCATCATCGAATTTACCTGCGGCTCTGGCAGCTGCGGCACGCTGCTGACTCTGTACACCATAGTGATCTTGACGATCACGCGCGATGTTGTATCGCTTAGCTACCGTCTCAGCGGTTTGAAGCATGGGCCAATAAATTTCTGGCTTGTGTTGATTCAGCCAGGAGTCGTTCACCATGTGCATGTTCATTTCATTCTGTACGCACGAGATCGATTCAACGCCACCTGCTGCATAAATATCGCCCTCGCCCGCAAGCACGCGCTGCGCTGCTGTCGCAATGGTTTGCAGACCCGAAGAGCAAAAGCGATTGATCGTCATGCCAGACGTCGTTACCGGACAGCCGCCGCGCAACGCAATTTGACGTGCAATGTTGAAGCCCGTTGCACCTTCAGGATTGGCACAGCCAATAATCACATCTTCTACCTGCCCTGCTTCGATGCCTGCGCGGGCGATAGCCGCTTGCAGAGCGTGCCCACCCAAGGTCGCCCCGTGGGTCATATTGAATGCGCCTTTCCAAGATTTGGTGAGAGGCGTGCGTGCAGTAGATACGATGACGGCGTCGGTCATAGGAGTCTCCAATAGTGTTGTTTTGTTATCGTCGGCAACAGTAGTGCCTGTGTCGCGCCTAGGCTCTAGATTTCCATAATTTCCGCTAGTTTGACGAACTTTGCGATGGAATAGTGACCCTAGCAAAAGGCTTTGGCCGAGAATATCACAGCTAAGAGCACGACCGTTCGATAATCGAGCTTTGCTGATGGGGCTTCGCGTAAGTTTCTGTAAGTTTTCAGCAAGTTGTGTGTAAGCTTCTGTCCCTACACTGAGTCCCATTGTGCGATATTGCACTCGCGCAACTATAATTGTAAAAATACTAAGGAGATATCATGGCTACTGCCGATGCGCAAGCACAAGGCATCTCAGCTGAAGAACGGAAGGTTATTTTCGCCTCTTCGCTGGGTACTGTTTTTGAGTGGTATGACTTCTATTTATACGGGTCACTTGCCGCCATTATTGCTAAGCAATTCTTTGCAGGCACTGATCCGAACACCGCATTTATTTTCGCGTTACTAGCGTTTGCTGCGGGCTTTCTGGTTCGTCCATTTGGCGCCATCGTATTTGGTCGCTTGGGCGATATGGTGGGACGTAAATACACCTTCCTAGTCACCATCTTGATCATGGGTGCATCGACATTCATCGTCGGACTGCTGCCTAACTACGCGAGCATCGGTATCGCAGCTCCAGTGATTCTGATTACTCTGCGTATTTTGCAAGGTCTGGCACTCGGTGGTGAATACGGTGGCGCCGCCACCTACGTTGCTGAGCATGCGCCGGATGACAAACGCGGCGCATTTACGGCATGGATTCAAACGACAGCGACTCTGGGTTTGTTCCTTTCGCTGATGGTGATTCTCGCAACGCGTACGGCGATTGGTGAAGAAGCTTTTGCTGACTGGGGCTGGCGTATTCCTTTCTTGGTCTCGATATTTTTGCTTGGTATATCGGTTTGGATTCGTTTGTCAATGAATGAATCTCCAGCCTTCCAACGCATGAAGGATGAGGGCAAAATTTCCAAGGCACCTTTGTCAGAAGCTTTCGGCCAGTGGAAAAACCTCAAGCTCGTTATTCTCGCGTTGATCGGTTTAACAGCTGGTCAGGCCGTGGTTTGGTATACAGGTCAGTTCTATGCCCTGTTTTTCATGACTCAAATTTTAAAAGTGGATGGTCCTACGGCCAACATTCTGATCGCCGCTTCGCTCTTGATTGGTACGCCATTTTTCATCGTGTTTGGCTCACTCTCGGACAAGATTGGTCGTAAGAAAATCATCATGGTCGGCTGCGTACTGGCTGCGTTGACTTACTTCCCGCTTTTCAAAGCGTTGACTCATTACGCTAACCCTGCCCTTGAAGCTGCACAAATCAACTCCCCAGTGGTGGTGGTGGCTGATCCTGCAGAGTGTCAGTTTCAGTTCAATCCGACCGGAACTAAGAAGTTCACTTCATCCTGTGATATCGCCAAAGCTAAGCTAGCCGCTGCTTCGGTGAACTACAAAAATGAAGTTGCTCCTGCCGGAACTGTAGCGTCGATCAAGGTGGGTGATAAAACGCTTGAGTCTTACAGCGCCGTTGGTCTTTCTAAAGAAGACGCTGCTGCAAAAGATAAAGAGTTCACTGGCCAGCTTAAAGATTTGATCAAAGAAGCGGGCTATCCAGCTAAGGCTGACTCAGCTCAGATCAACAAGCCTATGGTGCTGTTACTGCTCTTTATTTTGGTGCTGTATGTGACGATGGTGTACGGTCCGATCGCTGCAATGCTGGTTGAGATGTTCCCAACACGTATACGCTACACCTCGATGTCCCTGCCGTATCACATCGGTAACGGCTGGTTTGGCGGTCTTCTGCCTACCACCTCGTTTGCGTTGGTTGCGTATGCAGGCGATATCTATTTCGGCCTCTGGTATCCAATCGTCATCGCCTTAATGACGGCAATTATTGGTTCCATTTTTGTAGCAGAAACCAAAGATAACGATATTCATCAACACTGATTATTGTCGTGTCGAAAAAAACCGCCGATTCACCGGCGGTTTTTTTTTGGCCAGTAGTTTTACTTCCATTATTTTTATTTTTTTGCAATCTTGATGCACTACTCAGAAAAACTCACTGTTAACGCACATCAGAAATTTTTTGAACAGGCAAATATCGCTCTTGAGATTCCCAGCGTGTTTACATGGCTCTGAGCAACTGTTGCCCTGTTACTTCAGCTCATTGTCCTTTTATTCTTTAAGGGCATTACATCAATCGTTGCGCCTAAGGCACATCTCACGCATCAATTGTGGCAAACCTCACACATTGTGACTTTTTACGCTGCACTACCCACTATCTCAATGGAACTTTTTTGATTACATTCGCCATTAGCACTGTTATCTAAAAATTAATAAATTGCTCTTGGATTCCGTGGCTACAAAGTGCGGCGTCTGTAATAGCAACCATCAAAGCATGCTGGAGGTACTATGGATATCGAGTGGCTGGAAGACTTTTTAGTGCTTTCCGATTTATCCAGCTTTACTCGCGCAGCTCAGAGCCGAAACGTAACCCAATCAGCGTTTAGTCGGCGCATACGCTCATTAGAAGACTGGATAGGCATTCCCTTAATTGACAGGGATACCGTGCCGCCTCGCTTGACCGTTGCTGGACATCTTTTCCGAGATGCTGCCAGAGAGATGGTTAGACAGCTGCAAGACACACGGGTAGCTCTAGGTCATAAAACGCGTGCTTTCTCTGGCGTCAAATTGTTTATATCTCATTCGCTGATCGATCATTTTTTGCCAGAATGGGTGCGCCATCTTAACCACCGCATCACTGGCTTGAAGCTAGACGTCACCGCTGGGGAAACCTACGATGGGATGGTTGCACTATCAAGTGGTCGTTGTGATTTGCTGATGGTTTACTACAGCTCTATTGCACCAATGACAGTCGATGAAAAAGCCTGCGCATCCATTGTTCTTGCTCATGACCGGCTGATTCCCGTATGCGTACCGAATGCTGAGGGAGAGCCTAGGTTCTCTCTGGCTACTGTGGACAGCGGATCAGTTCCTATACTGGTCTACCCGCCTGAAACATTTTTTGGAAGGCTGTTAAACGGCGTGGTTCGATTTGGCCCACGTACCCCCCCTTTCAGCATCGTCGCGCAAAGCGCTTACTCTCGAGTTCTGCGGGCTCTAGCTCTAAATGGTTCAGGTATCGCATGGTTGCCTGAACGTTGTGTGCGTGAGGATATTCAGCGTGGAACCTTGTTGAACGCTGGTAGCGAGCGTTGGAATACCGATATTGAAATCAGACTTTATGCGTCCCCGGAAAGAGCCAAGCTGCTTGAGTTTAATCTGTGGGAAAACATCAGAGATTGGCAAGAATCAGGTCTTGCCACCATTTGATAATTCGTCAGCCCAAGGGGAGAGCCAGTGAAGATCGTGCTTAAAATCATGGGAAACACGCTTTACCAACGGATCACCAAAGCAATCGCGTCTGCTAAATCCCCGTTTCCACGTTCGGGAGCGGATGGCAAGCTCATTACATGGCAATTGCTTCCTTTGGTAGCCCCATTCAGCTCCGACTATGTAGAAAATCTCTCCAGTGAGCTATCGGTAGTCATTATGGAAGCGCAAGATCTGGCAGTCATAGAAGATGTGAGAACGATAGAGCGACGCGAATCGCTGCATGCGCGATCGGCCCATGGGCCAACGCAAGAAATCTCTCCAGTGATCATGGTGCTCGGTAGTGAGATTGCTACCTCAGAATTGTTGGATATGCCTGAAATTGTTTTTGATTGGCTGATAGAACCGGTCTCTTTGGACGATCTTGTTCGTCGAATTTTTTCCAGTTTAAAGCGCAATCAACGACTACGTTCAGAGTTAGGCTATGGAGTTTTAACCTTGTTGCCTGATTCTCGTATGCTCTGCTACGCAGGGGACACGGCGCAATTGACAGCCTCTGAAGTTGCGGTTGCCGAGCTGTTTCTAAATCACTTCGGAACACTTATTCCAACGGAGGATATCCATTTGCTGTTCAAATTATCAGGACGATCAACTGAGGGAAGTAATATCCGTGTCACCATGTTTCAGTTGCGCTTCAAAATTGAGGCAGTGACACGGTGTCAATTTACCCTCACGAATTCGTACAACTTGGGTTATGTCATGCGGCATGTTAATTCTTACGATGCACAACCACCCACAAACTCCTTAGAGGCTTGGCAGGATACAGCGCACTACAATGGTGGCGAGCCTAGCTGGCTTTCGGAGTCTTCAAGCATGCGTTAGGGGTCTGTCGCATGATTTGCGGCATAATTCTGGCTAATTACATTAAATGCGGCGGTTGACAATCCTACGCCGCGTTGCAGCCAGAAAGCCGAAATTAGTTATGGTTCACCCATCAAGCACCTCCGCATCGATCAACCTAGAACACGTTGCCAGCTGCGCCCTACCGACTCCTTGGGCGACGTTTGATTTGCATGTTTTCCTCGAAAAAAACAGCGGCAAAGAACATCTCGCTCTGACATTAGGCGCTGTTGATGATGGTCAACCGGTGCTGGCTCGCATTCATTCTGAGTGCCTCACAGGTGACACGCTATTTAGTCTTCGATGCGATTGTGGCACTCAGTTGGAGTCGGCGCTAAAACACATTGCCAAAGAAGGTCGAGGCATAGTCCTTTATCTGCGACAAGAAGGTCGCGGTATCGGTCTGGTGAATAAAATTCGCGCTTATGCATTGCAAGAGTCGGGGGCCGATACCGTTGAGGCAAATCACCAACTGGGATTCGCCGACGATGCGCGCGACTACGCCTTGTGCGGCCCGCTGCTACGCCATTTCACTATTCAGTCATTACGTTTGCTGACGAATAATCCACGCAAAATTACTGCACTTGAAGAGCTTGGCATACATGTGGAGCGGGTCGAGCATGTCGTAGGTAGTACGCGCTTCAATTCTCACTATTTGGCGACTAAAGCACACAAGCTAGGCCACCTACTCCCTCAAGGATCAGTGCCAACTCAGGAATCAACCCAGAATCAAACTGCCTCCGTGATCACCAAAAAATAAGTTTTTCAAATATCGGTGCTCGCCGTTTTGTTTTTAAAAGGTACAACAACAATGACTGCTCCACTACTCTTTACACCCATAAAAATAGGGCCCGTCGAATTACCTAATCGCATAGTCATTTCTCCTATGTGCCAATATTCTGCCGTTGATGGCAACGTCAACGATTGGCATCACGCACACTTAGGATCGCTCTCGCTCTCTGGTGCAGGCTTGCTTTACATCGAAGCGACTGCTATTACTCCAGAGGGACGAATTACTCCAGGTTGCGTTGGTTTATATTCCGAACAAAATTTTCACGCGTTGAAAAAATTGGTTGATAGTTTGCGTGCTGTATCGCCTATCAAGTTAGCGATTCAGTTGGGTCACGCTGGCCGTAAAGCATCTAGCCACAGGCCTTGGGAAGGTGGCGAACTTATGACACCTAGCGAAGGTGGATGGCCTACCTTTGCACCCTCGGCGATTGCTCATAAAGAAGGTGAGCTAGCACCAAAAGAATTAAGCAAACAACACATCAAAGATTTAATACAAAATTTTTCTCTCAGCGCGCGTCGTGCACGAGATCTTGGTTTGGATGTCATCGAAGTTCATGCAGCACATGGTTACTTGCTACATGAATTTTTGTCACCTTTGTCGAACGCTCGTAGCGATGAATATGGAGGCTCGCTAGAGAATCGTATGCGCTTTGTCCTGGAAGCTTTTGAAGCCGTTCGTGCAGCTGCCGGTCCTAACATCGCCGTGGGTGCCCGACTGTCAGCAACCGATTGGGTAGAGGGTGGTTGGGATGTAGAGCAAAGCATCACGTTGTCAAAACGTTTGCAAGCTATGGGGGCAGATTTTCTTGATATTTCGTCGGGAGGTGTGTCACCCCACCAAAAAATTAGCATTGGCCCGGGCTATCAAGTGCCGTTTGCCGAAAAGATCAAGGCCGAGATTAGTATTCCTGTTATGACTGTAGGTTTAATCACAGAGCCTAAACAAGCGGAAGATATTCTTCAACACGGTAAGGCCGACATGGTTGCACTTGCCCGTGGCATGATTGCCGAACCGCGCTGGCCATGGCGCGCTGCAGCAGAGTTGGGTGGGACTGTCCAAGGCTCGACGCAATATTATCGTTGCCTGCCTTCTGGCTATCCTTCCGTTTTTGGGGCAATTAAAACATCTCAGCGTTAAGACTGAAAAATATCTTATCAGGCTTATTAGGGCCTGATAAACAAGAAGATCGCTGCAGTTAAGGGAAGTTAAAGGCTTAGATGTCTCCTTTAAGAATTTTCACCCTTGCTTGAAAATTACGCTCACTTGATCCGCCACTGAACGTGGACAAGGCTTACGCCGTTCAATATCATGGCGGATTCACAAAACAACAACGACCTCATCGATAGTCAGTTTGCGGTGATTGTTGATCCAAGTTTTTTCAGGAGACATGCTTATGTGGTCACAAATTTACGACCCATTCAATAACGTTTGGCTTTCAACCTTAGCGGCAGCGATTCCTGTTGTCGTGATGTTGGCCGCTTTGGCCTTCTTCCATATTAAGGCGCACATTGCTGCCTTGATGGGATTGGTTGCTGCACTGGTGGTAGCCATCTGGGGATTCACTATGCCTGCCAATGCAGCCGTTGCTTCGGCTTTGTATGGTGCGGCCTATGGATTGTTTCCCATCGGATGGATTATTTTGAATGTGATCTTTCTGTATCAACTTACCGAGCGCAAAGGTCAATTCACTATTCTGCGTGAAAGTATTGCTGGTATTAGCAGCGATAGACGCTTGCAGTTGTTATTGATTGCGTTTTCATTCGGCGCATTTTTTGAAGGTGCCGGCGGCTTTGGTACACCTGTAGCCGTCACTGGCGCCATGTTAATTGGCTTAGGTTTCGCACCACTCGCGGCCTCAGGTTTATCGTTGATCGCCAACACTGCACCAGTAGCCTACGGTGCTTTAGGTACACCGATCATCGCGCTTGCGGCCGTGACTGGACTCGATATGCTGGAGTTGTCCGGCATGGTTGGACGTCAGTTGCCGCTCTTTTCTTTGATCGTACCGTTCTGGCTAATCTGGGCCTTCTGCGGTTTTCGCGGTATGTTGGCGATTTGGCCTGCAGTGTTAGTTGCCGGTGCTGCGTTTGCGATTCCTCAGTATTTCATTTCTAACTTTCACGGTCCTTGGTTAGTCGATGTGGGCGCAGCTGTTTCATCAATGGCTTGCCTCACGCTCTTTCTCAAAGTGTGGAAACCCAAAGAAATTTGGACCTCACCTTCCGGAAAATTAGACGATGGCGAACACCTTGATGAGGTTGCTCACGTTGGCCATAACTACACGCGCTCTGAAGTGATCAACGCCTGGGTGCCTTGGTTAATTTTGTCGGTCGTAGTTTTGATGTGGGGTATCCCAGAGTGGAAGAAAGTTCTTGATGGAATTTCGATTGTAAAAATCGAGTGGCCAAATCTGCATATGCTCGTGCAAAAAATGCCGCCGGTTGCTGCTGTGCCAAAAATCGAAGAAGCCATATTTAAATTCAATTGGTTATCCGCTACTGGAACCGGCATTTTCATTTCTGCAGTAGCCTCAGCCTTCGTGATGGGTTACACAATTCGTGAGATGCTCGCTGTTTACTGGGATACCTTTAAATTACTGCGCTACTCGCTGCTAACGATTGCTGCCATGCTTGCCTTAGGCTATGCAACTCGTTACTCAGGCGTTGATTCGGCGCTTGGCTTAGCCTTCGCCAACACCGGCGTTCTGTATCCGTTCTTTGGTACCTTGCTCGGTTGGTTAGGCGTTGCTTTAACTGGCTCGGATACGGCATCGAATGTGTTGTTTGGTGGATTGCAGCGAACCTCTGCTGAACAACTCGGTTTGAGCCCGGTTCTGATGGCGGCAGCCAATTCTTCCGGTGGCGTGATGGGCAAGATGATTGATGCGCAATCCATTGTGGTGGCATCGACTGCTACCAAATGGTACGGTCATGAGGGTGAAATCCTGCGATACGTATTTTTCCATTCGATCGCACTTGCGGCGCTGGTAGGCATACTCGTTACATTACAAGCGTATGTTCATCCATTCACACTATTAGTGAAGTAAACAATCCGCGAAACAATCTACGTAGTTTCAAACTCATACAACCGTGCAGTGCTGAAAAGCCTGCACGGTTTTTTTTAGCCTAGCTATAGTGTTTCCAAAGTTGATTTGAATTCAACCATGCGCTCTATGCTTGAGACTACGCAAGCTACTGTCCGATCAATTTGCAATTACTAAGCCCCGCGATAACCATAGTCTGTACGTGACGCAAAAAGAGGCGTTGCCATGAGCAATCGTTCACTAAAGAACGAGGCACATCTTTCTATATTTTTAGGAGCGACTATGAATGGAATTCAACAATGGGGTGGCTACGGTGGCCAACAATGGGCACCTCAGGGTTTGCTAGGTGGATTGCTGGGAGCTTCCTTGAGTGGTAGCGGTCGCGGAATCGGTAGTGGATTTGGTAACGCTGGCTGGTCAAATCAGAGTGGGCAAAGCGCGGGCGGCTTTGGAGGTTCGAATCTTCAATTTCAACAAGACCCTTTAGCACAAGCTTATGCACAACAACAGTTGCAGCAACAATTGCAGCAATTGAACCAACAGCAGCAACATCAACAACTGGCTCCGCAAAATTTCTGGGGAAGTAATTTAGGTCAAGGCAATCAGCAATCGGGGGCTGGTATCAGTGGTCTGTTTAGTCAGTCCGGCATGGGCAGTAATTTAAGTAGCAGCGCTAATCAGCAAGGCTACGGTCAAAATCAACAGCTTCAACAACTTCAACAAATCCAGCAGCTACAACAACTTCAGCAGCTGCAGCAATTGCATCAGTTGGCGCATCAACTGTCACACCAGTTATCGCAACAAATCGCTCAACTCCAACAGCAGCAACAACCTTATCAAGCCTACCAGAGCGGTAGTCAACAAGGGTACTCTGGATCGCAACAGACCCTGCACTGATTGGCAGCATAAACCAGAGCCCCCTGCCGCCTAGCGCGGCAGGACCTATTGATAAGGGGAAAACCATGGTAACTAAACCGGAGTCATCTGCTAATGAATTTCAAAGTGGAGCGGCTGCTTTATCAGATAACAACAGCACACAAAGTGGATTAAGCAATGCGGCGTCTAGTAGCGGATCAAACGGCAGTCAAAGTACTAAGCCACGTGAGATGAAACAACGCAAAGGTCGTTTTCTGATTGCACCACGACGTCACCATCAAATGCCAATGATGGATTTAACACCGATACAATTTTCGGCGATTGAACAAGCCTTACGTGATAGTCCTGATATTGACATCATTGATCGCGTCGGTCCTAAACATGCTGTAGGTACACTCGCCTCAGGCATGCCTGACTGCACCGCTGTGCTGGTAGCTCGGATGACGGATGACAAAGCACGAACGCTGTCGCTGCAGTCACAAGGCCAGCTCATTATCGAACGTGATCAACCATTACAACTACTTGACATTAATTCTGCTCAAGCGTCATTGGTCAACTGCAACCTACCCACGACGGGCCCTGCGTTCACCGCTGAATTTCTGGTGCAGGGAAATGGCAGCCCGATTAAAGATGCTGAGGTGTGCCTTGTCGGTGGCTTAATTCCCGCCAGCGGTATCACCGATGCTAAGGGTCGCGTTAAGCTCAGTCTGATGGGTGAAAGCGCACAAAGTTTATGCCGCCTAGTTGTGAAACCGCGAATGGACTACTGGAGCTTCTGCCAAGAGCAACCAGACGTAAGTAGTACCGAAATCAATGTCATAGGATTGCGTGCACTCTCCGAGTGGCCATCGTTAGCGAATTTTCCTCAACAACAGCAGCTGACGTGGGGACAACGAGCAATGCGTCTGGATCAGCTACCTGCGCATTATCGAGGGCAAGGCATACGTATTGCTCTGATTGATTCGGGAATCGCGAACGCACATCAAGACCTGATAAAAATAACGCGCGGCTATGACGTGAACAATAAAACACACGATACCACGGGGTGGACTGTAGATACCATTGCTCATGGATCGCATTGCGCAGGTGTAATCGCAGGCCTGGACTCAACGACAGGAATACGTGGCTTTGCTCCTGAAGCCGAAATTCATGCTTGTAAGCTTTTTCCCGGAGGTCAGATTAGCCAGTTGATTGAAGCACTGGAGTACTGCATAGAAAAACAAATTGATGTCATTAACCTCAGCCTAGGAGGAGAACAAGCATCTGAGGCACTTGAGCAGCAAATCATGCGCGCCAAGCAAGCAGGTATTGCATGTATCGTCGCTGCGGGCAATTCTTCAGGTCCGGTTCACTATCCCGCCTCGTCACCCAACGTGATGGCAGTTGCAGCGATTGGACGACTGAATGAATTTCCACCCGATAGTTATCACTCGCAAAGTGTCTCAACTCACGTCGATACGAATGGTTTTTTTATCGCACGCTTTAGCTGCTTTGGTCCAGAAGTTGCGGTGTGTGCTCCCGGTGTCGCTATTACCTCATCGGTGCCAGAAAATAATTATGCAGCGTGGGATGGCACCTCAATGGCAGCGTCGCATGTAGCAGGATTAGCTGCTTTAGTGTTGGCTCACCATCCTGAATTTCAAGGCTCTGTGGGTCAACGAAGTGGTGACCGTGTTGAACGGCTTTTTCAAGTCATCAAAATGTCGTGCCGCCCCATTGTCCCTGGTGATCAGCGAGGTATCGGTTTTGGCCTACCTGATGTGATGCGTGCAGTGGGACTTGCCCCATTGTATTCACCGCAGATGATGAGCGCAGGTATGAGCACGGGGATCAGTTCGCCCATGATGCAGTCCCTTGCCAATGTGTATCGTGAGCCGCCGCGCCTTATGCCGCAAACGATGAATCTGGGATTGGGTTCATTTGATCCTTACGGCAGTTGTAGACCCTTAGTTTCTAGCCCCATAGCTATGCCTCCAGGATATACCTTCGGGCTATGGTGATTTTTTATTTTGTGCTCGCATTACTTTGATATGAGGATTTTCATGGAACCCGTGCAACGCGACGTGCATACACATACCTTGTCGTCGCAAGAAACCTATGATCCGAATCGACTGCTAGATACATTGCGCGAACGTATGCATTTAAAAAATGATGCGGCTTTATCAAGAGCGCTGGAAGTCACCGCACCAGTCATTAGCAAGATACGACATCGTACCTTGCCAGTCGGAGCGTCTTTATTGATTCGAATGCACGAAGTTACTCAGTTAAGTATTCGTGATCTGCGAGACTTGATGGGTGATCGCCGGACACGCTATCGCGTCTCCGACATGCATGGCAAACCGAATAGGACGGCGATGAACTCATAAAAAAAGGGAAGTGCTATTACTAGCACTTCCCTGCTTCTCCATTTTTCAACTTGGTGATTCCTTTCGGACGAAGCGGAATATGTAATACGTATGCGTATCCGTATTGATATTACTTGCCACTGTGAGCTAGAACACCACTAAATCACGCATGCTTTCGCCTGCGTCGAGTTTGTCGAAGCCACGATTGATATCGTCGAGCTTGAGTCGTTCACCCAATAATTTATTAATCGGTAGCTTGCCGCGCAAATACAAACCTATGTAACGCGGAATGTCACGCGATGGAATGCATGAACCAATATAGCTGCCTTTAACCGTGCGTTCTTCTGCAACTAAACTAACTTGCTGAATCGGCCAAGTGTGCTGCGGATGAAACAGGCTGGCTGTAACCGTCGTGCCACCACGTTTTGTAATCCGATACGCGAGTTCCATTGCTGGTGTCACACCCGCCATTTCAAACGCAAAATCAACACCACCTTTGGTGTATTCCTTCACTTTAGCTGCTGCATCTGGATCACGTGCGTTGACCGTAAACGTCGCGCCTAATTCGCGCGCAGCTTTTAATTTTTCGTCATTCAAATCAATAGCAATCACTTCAACTGCACCCGATGCCACAGCACCTAACAGCGAACACATACCCACGCCACCCAAACCAATCACGGCGGCGGTCTGACCCGGTTGTACTTTAGCTGTATTAACGACTGCACCCACCCCGGTTAGAACAGCGCAACCAAACAAAGCGGATTCCACCGGATCAATATCTTGTTCAACCTTCACGCACGAGCGTTGTGACACTACCGCATGCTCCGCAAAAGCAGATACACCAACGTGATGATTCACTGCCTGCTGACCCAAATGTAAACGGCGCGCACCGGATAACAATGTACCTTTGCCATTCGCTTCAGCTCCGGGTTCACACAATGCAGGACGTCCTTCCATGCATGGCATGCAGTTACCACAGCTAGGCACAAACACCAGCACCACACGGTCGCCAGGTTTTAAATTCACAACGCCATCACCCACTTTCATCACTGTCGCTGAAGCTTCATGTCCCAACGCCATAGGAACAGGACGAGGACGCACACCGGTAATGACTGACAAATCGGAATGGCATAAACCAGCAGCCGTCATTTTGACCAGTACTTCACCCATGCCGGGTTCATCCAGCTCAATCTCTTCTATCTTTAACGGTTTGCTGGTAGCAAACGGCGTTTTCATATCAAGCGTATGTAATACGGCGGCACGCGTTTTCATAGTAATTCTCCGAAAATATCAATGCATCAGATAGTGCGACCACCATCAACAGGAAATTCTAAGCCGGTCAAAAATTCAGCCGCATCGGTTCCAAGAAACACAGCTGCAGCAGCCATATCACGCGGCTCGCAAAAGCGACCCAGAGGGATTGTCGAAACAAATTTTGCGCGATTTTCAGGGGTATCAGGCACACCCATAAAATCAGCGAGTAGACCCGTTGCACCCATCACTGGGCATAGTGCATTGACGCGAATACGATCCGGCGCTAGTTCGACCGCCATCGCTTTTGACAGTAAATTCACTGCGCCTTTGGAGCCGTTATACCAAGATAAACCCGGACGCGGACGAATACCGGCGGTGGAACCCACATTCAAAATCACACCGCCCTTGCCGCGCTCACGCATAGCAGGAATCACCGCATGTGCCATGTAGTAAATCGATTTAACGTTTACTGCAAACATACGATCGAAGGTTTTTTCATCGACCTGCAGCATCGGTTGGTTTTTATGTGTGGTACCTGCGTTGTTGATAACGATATCAGGAACACCAAAGCTATCGATACACACCTTAACCATCGCAGTCACTGAATCCATATTCGCCACATCTGTCGCTACCGCTTTCGCATTCGCACCCAACGCTTTGGCTACACGCTCACCCGCGGCCGCATTCAGGTCCGCGATAATAACTTTCGCGCCTTCACGTACATAAGCTTCAGCCATGCCTTCGCCGAATCCACTACCTGCGCCTGTGATGATGGCCACTTTTCCCTGCAGTTGTCCCATGTCGTCTCCGTGATACCTGTTTTTTGATTAACCGTGATGTTGAACAATTGTTTTCAGTGTGCTGAATTCTTCCAGCGCGACAAAGCCTTTTTCGCGACCGTGACCGCTGCGTTTCATGCCACCAAACGGCAATTCAACACCGCCACCCGCGCCGTAACAATTGATAAAGACTTGTCCCGACTGCATACGTTTAGCTAGACGCTGCTGGCGTCCACCATTTTCAGTCCAGATACCAGATACCAAGCCATATTCAGTGGCGTTAGCTAATTGAACCGCATCTTCTTCATCTTTAAATGGCATCGCCGATAGCACCGGTCCAAACACTTCTTTACACGCTAACCGATGATCACGCGGCACCGCGCCAAATAAAGCAGGCGCGACAAAATAACCCTCTTTCGAAACGCCATCAGCCACAGTTGCGCGTGCCAGTAGCGGAACACCGCTCTTAATAGCGTCATCAATAAAGCTGTTAACGCGTTCGAATTGTTTTTTGTTGACGATAG
>JACCEB010069923.1_pt1 | contig 15394 bp, 13 predicted proteins | sample 7454761 | NCBI WGS metagenome assembly JACCEB01 (sample SAMN15323454, study PRJNA562643) | freshwater metagenome | isolation source: river surface water | place: USA:Blue River Watershed | collected 2017-08-18 | reverse complement strand
GATTTACTAATTCGGGTGTTCCTAATTGGGCACCTGTTACTTATGACCAAACAAACGGTAAAATAACAATTAATTTATATGGTGCGTTATATACCGACTCTGTTCACCCTTTAAAAAATTTTACTGTTGATGAAACAAATGAAATCATATTTTTTGATTTTACCGCAAAATTAAATTGTGCTAATAAATGCTCTAATATTGGTATATATATAAATCAGACTCTAGGTTGGGTTATGGGGTTCAGAACTCCAACAGTCTTTGTTAATCCATCAGGGAATACTGCAGATGCTATTTTAAGTCTTAGTGGTCCAAAATATCTTATATTAGTAATTGATGATTACAATCAAAATCACATTAATAACGGTCTCGTATCTATTACTGAACTTTCTAAAACACTTAAAATGCCCACATATTATTCCCCAGATCTTCCCTACATATGTGTAGGGCAACAAAATACGACCACAACTACAAACACAAGTTCGTTTGATAAATATTCGGTAAATTTTGGTTCATATCCACAATTAGTTCCAAGTGCACCTAGAACATTAACACAATCACAAATATATACTATTAATGAAATAATAAAGAATAATGACCAAAATACTAGTTATAGAATAAAGGCACCTACAACAACAGATGTATTCGCAGTAATACCAGTAAAAGGTGGGTTAAGTTTGGGTGATATATACACAGAAATGAGTGGTTCATTACAGGATTTTAAGAGAAGTTATTTTGGACCAGTTGATATAGACCGTATGAGAATAAAATTATTAGATGATAAAGGAAATATTTTGAATTTGAATGGTTGTGATTGGTCTATAACATTGATTAGTGAAAATCTATATCAATATTAATAAAAATATTTTATATTTTATAGTTATAATATATAAAATAATATACAGATGAAAACATACGGAGAGAATGGATTAATAGAAAAAATAATATATAATATAGGTGTTTCCACTCCATATTTTATATTTATTTTTGCTCTTTATATTTTGCGTTTAAAGAATAATTATTTATCTATTTATTGTATTGGTTATGTTATTAACATTATATTAAATATATTACTTAAATTTATTATTAAAGAGCCACGACCGTCACAAGATAAAATGTTATATAATATTTTTAATGAATTAGATAAACATGTTCCTTTTAATAGTTATGGTATGCCTTCTGGTCATGCTCAATTAACTGCTTATACATTAACTTACTTATATTTAGTCACAAAATCAACAAATGTATTTTGTTTTAGTTTATTTTTAATATCAATCACAATTTTCCAAAGAATTTTATCTAAGAAACATAGTATTAAACAAGTATTAGTAGGAACATTAATAGGTGTAGGTTTAGGTTACTTTTTTTATAAATATGCTAATAAATTAATTAGAGATAGAGTTTAAACCATTACTTCGTTTAAACCATACTTCGTTTAAACCATACTTCGTTTAAACCATATCACAATAGTCATTATTCAATCTCGCTCTTTTATTATTGTGCTCATTTGTAACCTCATTATAACAGGAAATATCATAACAATAGTGTAAATCTGAATCAGAATTAAAATTTTGATTAGCTAATAATTCCGCATCTTTATAATGAGATGGTGATTTTGGTTTTTTCATAATTCGTTCCATATGATTTTTAAAAATATTGGTATTCTTGATTAATAAATCATAATTCATTCTTTGAGTAAAATCAATAAGATAACTGAAAGTTTCAATATTAAGGATATCAACTGGTTCAATAACAGAATAGCTCATTTTGATTTTGATTATTATATTTGCTTATAGCTTTTAATTAATTAGTATGTATTATTTTTTATTATTTATAAGTATTTCAATTTTTTTTATAAATAATAATTAATGGCTGACGATTTTCAATTAACATATACTGTTCCTGTATTTCTAGGTTGTAAAAAATTCACGAGACCAACTTTACCTAACTTAGCACCTATTATTCTTTCTCTCAGCAGTTATTCTGGAACATCTGAATCTACCGCAACTATTTATGTAAATGGTCTTAACTTTTTAAATAACACTATAGTCAGATTTAGTGGGCAAGAATGCACTACTTTTTATAATAGTCCCAGACAAATTTTCTTTTATGTACCTGCTTACCCAAATGTAGGGACACATACAATACAAGTATTTACTACATCTCTTTACTCTAATGTAGTGGAATATAGTGTTATTTTATAATGTAAAAGATTAGATTATTTGATATTTTTCTTTATTTTCTTTGTTTTATTTTTCTTTGTTCCACCGGTTCTTTTACGATATTTTGTAAATTTTTGTTGTGATTGACTTCTACTTGTTCTTGACCTTGGTGTTTTAATATTAGAATATTCATTTTTTTTCTTTTTCACAGTGCTATTAATTTGTTGTTTTTTTTTCAATAATTTTTCTTCTTCTTCCTTTCTTTGTTTTTCTTTAGCTTCCTGTATTTGTTTATCTAAAGTTTCTAATGATTTCATTGCTTCATCTAAATCCATAACACCTACAATACTTCCAGGTTGTCCTTTAATAATTTGTGATGGTGGTGTATATTGTGTATTCATTCTATCTGAATAATTTGATATAACATCACATATATTTGATTTAGCTTTTTGTGTAGACATATATATTTATAATTTGATTATAATATATATATGAAAAAAATAAATATTATTATTGCGTTTCTTTTAATTATAATTATTAATTCAGTTATATCATTATTTTATAAAATTTATGAGCCATTTACTTCTTCTACTTCTACTAATGGAAAAAATATAGTATTAATTGGTGATAGTATTTTGAAGAATAATGTATTTGTTCCACCAAAAAAGAGTGTTGAAGATTTTATTAAAGAGAGAAATCCTGAAAATGGGTTAAATAACCTAGCTATAAACGGTGCTACTATAATTGATGTGCACAACCAAGTTAAAAAAATATCTTGGGACCTAGATAAAGAAGATACATATATTTTTCTCTCTGCAGGTGGGAATGATATATTGGAAAATTTTGTGTTTTCTGATAATTCAGCCAAAGTATTAGACAAATTGTTTAATAAATATAAATATTTGGTTGAGACTTTAAGAGCTACTATGGATAAAAGCAATATATATTTATTAGATGTCTACATACCTGTAGATAAAAAAATACAGCCATATAAAGATATAATAAATGAATGGAATAAAAGGGTTAAAGATTATGCGTCAGATTCAAAAAATGGGATAAATGGTGTTGTTGATATATCTGTAATAATGAATGATGAATTGGATTTTACCAAAGATAATATGGGATATTTTGTTGAGCCATCAAAGACTGGTGGAGAGAAAATAGCCAATAAAATTATTGATACAATCCCATCGTAGTATAGAAAATAAATAATTTATTATGATTTGAATTATTTATTTTTATTGATTTTTTGATTTATTGAATACGATAATACATAAGCATTTGATAACCATTCATAAAATTCCAGTTTAATGGATTACCATCTTTACCTCTTGAACCGTCAAAGCTCCATTCAACATCAGAATTAATAAGATTTTTCCATTTATATGGAACAATACGATTAAAACTAGCACCATCATAAGCCATTTCATTCTTTTCAGCTGTAATTGTTGAACAAAAATGTTTTCTATTTACATCTCTAACAACAGCACTATCTAATTGATAACGGATACTATTTTCTTCATCTAACTTAATGTAAAATGATATAGGTTTTTGATTGATTTTTCCTGAATCACCACTTTTTGTAGGTTCGTCATATATTTCAAAAATAAGAACATGTGGGATTTTAAGCATTTTTCTCATTTGGCTTTTAACTTCCTTTTTCCATTCATTACTCTTTATACGAACTATCAAAATATCTATTGAATAATCATTTAAATAATAAAGAAGACTCACATAATATCTTAATGGGTTACCTGATTCTCCAGTGCCTGTTAAAAATGGTAATTTACTTTTATAGCTGGTTGGTATTGAATTATAAATATATTTAATAATGTTATTTGTATCCATTTGATAAGCAAACTGATTACCAGTAAGAGATGCGTCAATAGCAAAATTAAGAAGAGCAAATGCGTCTCTTAACGTTTGTGGTTCAATTCTTTTGCCTTTTCTTGTTTTTCCTTCAATCATAAGTTGTCTAAAGTAATGGAAAAACTTGCGTCCTTTATCACTGATAAATAAACAAACAAACATAGTATTAAACCAACAATTAGAATCAATTTGAATTGGTGGGACAATTTTGTTTACATCAATGTGTTTATTAGCTTGTAAGTTTTTGAGTAAATAGTTCATAGCATCTTTTGAATCATAACGGAAACATGATTTTCCATAAACGTAACCAGGAATACCAACATATAATGGTTCTTTCATTTGAAATGCTAGTTCATTATTACAATCAGGAAGTTTTGTTCTTTGAGCGTTTTTAACATACGGGACTAATTGTCTATTGATGGTTGGAGTATAAGATTTATTTTTTTCAAAATTGAATACTTTATTATATAATCTTTCTTCAGTTTCTTTATCATAATAATCTTTTTGTATTTTTTCACTTAAATCTTGTATTTTTTTAGGTGTTCTAGATTTTAAAAATATGTGATTTAAATGTTGGATATTTTGGCGTTTACCACGATGTCTTTTGGATCTTCTGGAGGAAATAGTTTTTCTATAAGCATACTTATGTTTCTTTTTACGGCGAACATGTCCGTGACTATCAATAGTATATGTATATTTGCGTGTTTTATGAGCCTTTTTAGTTTTACGAGATGTGTTTCTATTAGTTTTACGAGACCTATTTCTTTTATAAACACGCCTACGATGTAAATGACCGCGACTATCAGCGGTATATGTGTATCTATATTTGCGTGATTTATTGCTATTACGACTGCTACTTCTGCTACTTCTTCTGCTTCTTCGTGTATTACGTGTTTTACGAGTATTACGTGTATACTTATTAGTAGGAGCTTTTGAATAGTAATATCTATATTTTTTTGTTCTAGATTTATCTGTTTTTCTTCTTAATTTGCTTGTTTTTGAACTCATATATTTAATATATATAATTAGTGTATATAAAAAATATATATAAAATATATGACTGGTTCTGGAATTTTACCGACAACAATTTATAAAAATAGATTGTATTTTTTGTTTGGGAGAGAAAATAACCATGACGCTACTCCAGGATGGAGTGATTTTGCGGGTGGTGTTGAAGGGAATGATGGTATTTTAGAAACAGCGATTAGAGAAGGAACAGAAGAGTTGACTGGTTTTTTAGGTTCAGAACAGGAACTTAGAGAGAAACTACAAAAATATGGAACATATAAAATAACTTGGAACACATATACGACTCATATACTCCCTATGGAATATGATGAATCCTTAGTTCATTATTATAATAATAATCAGAAATTTTTACAAAAACATTTGCATCCAAAGGTGATGAAACGTTATAAGTTTTTTGAGAAGGCTGAAATAAGATGGGTACCTTTTTCAGATTTAAAAAAGATGCGTTATACTTTTAGACCCTTTTATAAAAATGTATTGGATGAACTAATTAGAGAGAAAACAGGGATTGAAAAATATGTGAAAAATTCATTAAAAAAGAATAAAAAAACAAGAAAAAATAAGAAAAGAATGAATAAAACAAGGAAATTGAAATAGTTTTCTTTAAGTAGTTTTGATAATATATATTATTTGGGTATTTAAAGCTCTTTAAGTTCCTTTTTCAATAATATATATTAAAAAGGTGAATTATTTTTTTCAAAAGTATTTTCAGAAAGTCAAAAATGGACAAAAAAAATGTCCAAAATCGGATAGGGCCGCCAAAAACCCGGAAAAAAAAAATTTGTGACTGAGTTGAAAAATTATGGTCTGGTCACTAAAAAATATATTTTAAAATTGTTACGATAAAATTTTTTCGTTTTTATTTAGGGATTTTTATTGGTTTCCTATTATATATATGTCTGGAAACTTTTTTTGTCCCAAAAATCCCCAAAAATATTTATGTGAAAAATGTGATTATTTTACGTGTAGTAAAAAAGATTTTACAAAACACGTTAACACGTTAAAACACAAAAAGCCCTTTTTGGAAACTTTGGAAACTCTAAAAATCCCCACACCACAAGAATATATATGTGATTGTGGAAAAATATATCATAATAAGTCAGGTTTATGGAAACATAAAAAAAAATGTTCTGACGAGAAAAAATATATAACAAATGTAGATGATATTGATGAAGATTTTGAAACAGATTTAAGTAACTTATCTAGCGAATTATTATTAGAAGTTTTAAAACAGAATAATGAATTTAAGGAATTATTAGTTGAACAAAATAAGCAAATAATAGAACAAAATAAAATAATAGTAGACTTATCAACAAAGGTAACAACTACTATTAATAATAATAATAACACAAATAACATAAATTCACATAATAAAACATTCAATTTACAACTTTTTTTAAACGAGAAATGCAAAGATGCTATGAATATAGATGAATTTGTTGATTCTCTTAAACTAACTTTTAATGATTTGGAAAGTGTAGGAGAATTAGGATTTGTTAAGGGAATATCTAGAATTTTTATCAATGGTTTAAGAGAATTGGATGTTTATAAAAGACCTATACATTGTAGTGATTTAAAACGAGAAGTAATGCATTTAAAAGAAGATGGTGTATGGAGTAAAGATAATGATAATAAGGATAGTATGAAAAAGTTGGTTAAGATGATTGCGAATAAAAATATTAATAAGATTTATGAATGGAAAAAAGCTTATCCAAGTCATAGATATAGCGATGATCCAAAGAATGATATATATTTGAAATTTTTAAGTCAGTCAATGGGAGCTAAGACAAAAGAAGAAGATATAGTATTTTATGAAAAAGTAATTAAGAATGTAGCAAAAGAAGTAACTATAAATAAAAGTAATGTTTAAGTAATAATATTTTTAAATAAATATATCTTTAAAATAGAATTAGATAGAAAATTAATTAAGTATTTTATGATATCATCATTTAGAATCATAAAATAATTATGGCTATTATAGATTTTTAATTTTGAGTAAGATTTTTAGGAAATAAAAGTTTTTAGTATTAATTAAAAAAATTAATTTAAAATAAAAATTCTATTATTTGATTTTTTCACAAAAAAATAATATTCAACTATTGTATAATATGTCTAGTCCGCAACTATTCATAACTAGTGTTGGAAATCAAAGTATCCAAGTAAATTGGATTAATGCTCCAGTAGCTTGTAATAGATCTACTCTTTTAGTAAATGATACAGATTATGATGGTGATGAATTTTCTGCTATTAAGAAATATGATGTTTCTTTGAATAATTTAAATCCTGCTAATCCAGAAGCTTACAATATTACTGGATTAAGAAATGGTCACACATACTTAATTACTTACATTCAAACTCAAGATTCTGCTATTGGTTCTCAAGGTGCTAGTAATACAGTAACAGCTATTCCATATACAATTCCGGCTGCTCCTACAATTAATACTCCAATTGTAGATGCTTCTGGTCGTTTTTACGTAGATGTTTCTTTTGGAGACAATGGTGGTAATCCACTAGCTAAAATTGAATTTGTTGTTTGCTCTACTACAACAATGAACACATTCCAATATGATATTAGTGGATATGATTTCCAAGCAGGTGAAGGTTGGGTTTTTGATGTTTCTGGAGGAAATATTCAGAATTATGTGATGTACGAGGTTGCCTGTTATGTTATTAACTTAGCAGGTCAAAGTAGTATTTCTAATACTGAAATCGCCTACCCAACAGATGCTCCAAATCCACCAAGAAATGTTCGTACAGTAACAACTGGTGTAACAGGAACAATGCAAGTTAATTGGGCTGCCCCAATAGACTGTAACGTTTCTGATGTTAATTATTATGTTATTGATATTAGTGGCGTTGTTAATGGTGTATACCATCAATTTCAAGGTCCAACTGCTGCTTATGATGGTGGTAGTCCTTCTGGTCATTTTACTTCTGGTGAAACAGGTAATCCTTGCCCATTAACTGATATCTCATATTCTTACACTGGATTAACAAATGGAGAACATTATCAATTCCGTGTTTATGCTCACAATCTTGCAGGAGGTTACAGTTTACCATCAAACACCTACCCGAGTTCTAGCGTAGCTGGAAACTCATATAATTTTCCTTTTGCACCACCATCAGCACCTTTAAGTGTTGATTTGAGTGCAAATACAACTGTAAATGGTGGAGGTAGTTGCCCAATAACATATAATCCAAGTCTTACATGCAGATGGAGTCCACCAGCTGCTGGTCAAAGCTCAACAGGTTCCGCACCACTTTACTATCAAGTTGATATTAGTAATGGTATTAACCTTGATACTATTGTTTTCAATGTTTACACAGGAACATCTGGTAATGATTATGAAGAAATCACATATCTCCCATACAACTCTACCGATACATCATATGGTTTTGTAATTAACTCTACTTATGGAGCTTGGGATGGAACAAATACACCTATCGCTCGCACACTTACTCTAGGTAGCACATATAAAGTTTTTGTCCGTGCTATTAATGATGACTGTTATGATAACATTGAAACACCAAACTATTTTGGAACTGTAGATCCATTATGGGGTCCTTATGGTGCATCTAATACCGAAATTCCATTCTCTATTCCACCAGCTCCTACAAATGAAGAATTATTCCCAGGAGACGAAAAAATGGAAATTTATTGGGACCAAGCAGGTAACAATGGTTCAACCATATTAGGATTTATTATTGATATTTCTGGAGTAAACTTTTATGATGGTTCATTTAATGGTTATCATCAATCAGTTTACACTAGTGCTCAAATTGGTGCTCCTGTTGGAACTCAATATTATTACAACACTGCTACAACTCCAGGTTCACCATTTACTGGTTTATTAAATGGATGGACATACAATGTAAAGATTTATCAAGTGAATGCTGCTGGAGCAAGTACATGTTTCACAAGTGCTAGTACAACATTACATGCTGATCCACCAATAGTTGAAGACTTAACTTCTAATGGTACAAGCACAACAACAGGTAATTTAACATGGACTGTTCCTGATAATGATGCTTGGACATCATCAGGTTTTGATCCAAATGGCCCACAAAACGCATATTCTCCTGTAACTTATACTTGGACAGCTTCACCAACACCAATTATACCACCAAACAGAACTGGTTATATTCTTTATACTTTTGATCCATCAAGTACTGTTTACGGAAGTCCAATTCCAGTTTCTTTTGTTGATTCAAGTAATGCTAACACAGTATCAATTAGTAATTTACCAGATAATGGAACAACATTATGGGGTATTGCTACTCGTGCTACTTATGATGGTGTTAATTTCGAAAATAGTGTAATTCAAAAGAAATTTTTATCTTTAGCAGGTGTTCCAACAATTGTTAGAATTGATTTATCTGGAAGTTTACCAGGAGAACCAAACCCTCCAGGCCAAGACTTATACACATTAAGAGTTGTTGTTAATAATAATGGTGCACCAATTAATCAAATAAGTGCTTTTGCTGCAAATGGAACAGCATCATTCCCATATGATACACCAGCAACAATAGTTCAAAGTGGTAATGGAGGAAGATACAGTACTGCCTTACCTGAATCAGTCAGAGTATACTATTTCACATATACTTACCAATTAATAACATATGCTTCATTATGGACACAACCATATCAAGTCAATGTTGCTAATGAAACTGGAATGACTACAGTTACAAATAATATGGACTACGCACCAGCATAAATAGATAATTAAATGATTAATCAAATATAAATATTAATAAAATCAATAAATATTTATATTTTACAAGAGTTTGTTAATAGGTTGTTTTACTTGAAAACTTTGTGGAGCTGATAAAAATGCTTCAATATCAAATTGTGTAACATTCTGAGTTTTAGTAGTATGTTCTTCATGATCCAAACTTTTAATATCACTTTCAGAAGTAATATTAATAGGCGTTTCTTCTATTTGTTCAACATTATTTTTAACAGGTGTATCATCGGGTTTAACACTTTGAGTTGGTTTAACAATAAAATTATTATAATCACGATTAGAAGAGTTTTTGGCTTTTTCTTTAAAATCAGATACAACAATTTTATGATCTCTAACAAAAGGAATAACAATATTAATATCTTCATTTTTAATAACCTTTTTCTTTTTAAGACTACTTTCGTAAAATGGAATGATAACTTGTTCAGTTTTTTTAGGAATAGCATTTTTATCGATAACTATTTTTCTTCTAGCAGCTAGGGATGATTCGTTAATAGAAAAAGTATTTTGAAGAGGTTGAGCTTCACCGGTTAGAGAGGCAGTAAGTTTAAATGAAGGGACATGAGGTTTAGAAGATGTATTTTGTTTAACACTAGCATTACTAGATAAATCAGAGTTATTTTTTTTGTCCATTCTTTTAATTTCTTCATATTCTTGTGGGAAAATTGTAGAATTATTAAATTTATGATTAGATTTATAGTCGGAAACGGATTTGATATCATCAAATAAAGAATTATTGTATTCATTATTATCAGTATCAGAATCAACATATTTAAGTTCATCGAGATTGCTGGAAATTACTGATAGAGAATCACTAATAACACTTTTAAAATGTTGAGATAATGTTTTTTTAAGATGATCAACAATTTCGTTTTCAATTTTTGAAATAAGAGTGTCTTTAATATGTTCAGCGATTTCTTTACTTTGATTAACAATGATATTATCAGAATCAGAATTAGAAAGTAAATTTTGTTCTTCTAGCTGTTGTTTTTCGAGTTCTTCTAGTCTCTGTTTTTCTAGTTCAGCAAGTCTTTGTTCTTCTAATTCAGCAAGTCTTTGTTCTTCTAATTCATAAAGTCTTTGTTTTTCAAGTTCAGCAAGTCTTTGGTTTTCAAGTTCTTCTAGTCTTTGTTTTTCTAGTCCAGCAAGTCTTTGTTTTTCAAGTTCAGCGAGTCTTTGTTTTTCCATATCAATTAGTTTTTGTTTTTCCAATTCGATTTGAAGTCTTAATTCTTTAAGTTCTTTTTCAAATAATTCTCTAAAAGAATTTTGTTCTCTCTCTAGTTGTTCTTTAAATGCTTTTTCTTTTTTTTCTTTTTCTTCTTGAAATTCTTTTTCCATTTTTTCTTTAAGTTCTTTTTCCATTTTTTCTTTAAAATCTTTTTCAATCTTGTCTTTAATTTCTTGTTCTTTAATTTCTCTCAAAGAATCAATATCATCAAGTTTATTTTGTTGTTTTGGGACATTAGTATTTTCAGAAATAGTAGAAGGTACATTTGATTGTACAGGTAAAGGTAAAGATTGTTTTTGTAAAGGTGGATAAACAAAAGTGTTATTTTCATTAAATTGTTTAGGTTTTTGAAGTAGTTTATTATTATTGTTAGAATAATATGTTTGTTGTTGTTTTTGTTGCGATTCAAGAATATTTTGTCTAGGATTATTGAAAGGTTGATTATTAATATTGTATTGGGTAGATGGGTTAAAATATTGGTTATTTTTATTATCGAAGAAAGAAGGATGTGGAACAAATTGAGGTTCTTGGTATTGATTATAGAGAGAAGGTTGTTGGATAAAATTATTTTTATTGCTAGAATAGTATGGTTGTTGTAGGTGTGTGTTTTGTGATGAGTAATCTTTGAACGAATTTTTATTTTTATTCATGAGTTGTTGCTGTTGTTGTGAATTAAAATTAAATCCATACATTTTATATTTTTAAAACAAAAAATATTTGATTTATTTACACAAATGAATATAGCTAAATAAATATATAAAGGCAAATAAAGGTTTTTAATATATTTAATTATTTTGAAAAATAGATAATAGTATTTCTGAACATATCTAAATATTTTTTAACACAATTCCATTCAGGTTTTTTAGAATAATAATTAAAAGATTCTATAGTGGAAGGTTTTCTAATATTAATACCAGATTCATTAAACCAAATTAAATATTTGATTTCATCAGATGTTAGGTTATAATCAGTTTCAGAAATAATTTGAGTTCTAATTTTATCGAGCATATAAGGATAAACATGAAAGTCAATAGATTCAGGAATAATTTGAAATTTTAGATTACTAATTCTCTCGTAATCAATATTACCAAAGGTATTTTTAATAATTTTATTAGGTTCTTTGTTATAAAATTCAATAGAATTGGAAAGCATAGTCATATCACCTTTCATGCCGCCATATAGCATTCTGTAATAAATAGCAAGTAGACAATCATGATGGTCAAATGTTTCAATTAATTCGTGAGTTAATTCGCGGTTACATTTAATAATAGAGTCGTCATAGTATTGGTCTATATTACATAGGTTCCAAACAATATTTAAAATAATATCGATATCATATGAAGTAAGTTTATAATCTTTATCAGCAATCATAAACCAAACGATAATAGGGAATGAGTCTAGTAAACAAACATCTTCAATATAAATAATAGGTAGTCTTCTTAATAATGCGGTAGTGTCTTTATCAAGAAGAATTAAAGTGGATAGGATAGCAGAATCAGTATTTTTACGACGAACAGCTTTTTGAAGGTTGGATTTAAGAAGAGGTGGAAAATTAAATGTAGTTTGTATATTTGGAATATCATATGAATTTGGTGGTGTAGAAAACTTTCTATAATAAAGTTTAAGACCAGATTTGGAGCAAATAAAAGCGTCATTATCGGTAATATTAGAAGAAGTAGTAAAGAATGCGGAACGAGAAAGAGGATTATAAATAAAACATTTTTTAGAGGTGGAAGATTTGTTTGGAGTAACTTTAAAGAATTTATCTAATTTAGATTGCATATTTTTTGTGAATAGAGAGAAAAATATGAAATGAATCAATTTTATATTTAATTGAAAATATTGAAAAGAGGGTTGTCGATTTCAACAACGACTTTAGGTGGAGAAGGCCATTCAGAGAAAGGAATAGCTTTGCTGGTGGAGCGTTCTAATGCTAATAATTGTTTAAGTGCTTGAATTCTTCTCTCCAAAGGGAACATTTTAAGAGGTAATTTACGAGAGAGTTGTTTCCATCTCCATTCAAATTGTAAAGCGGCGGACCAATCAGGGAAACCTTCAACGTGACACGCACGAGTCCAAGATTCACCTTGACTTACTTTGATAGATGTAGCGACAGCCCCACCTTTAATTTCTTTATTATGTTGACGAAGGCGGTGATCAAGGTCAACAGTAGCTCCTACATAGGTGTTATTACCATCAGCAACAAGGAGATAAACAAAGTAATTTTTGGATACAGTAACAACATTAGTATTAGTAGTGGACATAAAATAAGTAAGTATTTAAATAAATTAATATAAATGTATTTAAATAATGGTTGGAATAATAATAGTAACAAGTTTTTTGGCTTTATTGATGTTTCAATTGATAATGAGGGAAGGAAGAGTGAATTTAGATGGAGACATTTAAAGTTCAAATGTGGTAGTTAAATTATTTTCTACAGAAGATGATAAAACTTCATCAATATTATAAATAGTGTTTAATATATTAGTGTCTTTGATGAATGGAGAGCAATATTTAAAAAGGGTTTGTATTTTTTGGACATAAGATGGAGGTAATGTAGAATTAGATGTGATATTAATAAGTGGAAATATATGGTCGAGTTCTAAATTTGAAAAGACGGAAGAAGAGTTATTGATAGAAGTAGTGAAAGATTTGATATCATAGTTGAATGAATGAAAGTAGTCGATGAAAGATTTAAGTTGTGTAAAATTATAATGTCTAATTGTTCCAGGTTCTTCATCAATGATGTGAATATTGTAGAAAACATTAATATAAGATAGAAATGAGTCACAAATATGTTTGAGAATAATATCCCAAGAATAAGATAGGGAAGAATAAGATGTGATAGAATTTTTAATAAGAATATAACAAGACATTATGTATAAAATAATATAATGTATTGTGTTTAAATATGTTTGATATATAAATTATTTTTTAATAATTTTTTTAGAAGTAGGTAGTTGACTAGAATTAATTTCAGTATTAATATTAATATCGCTTGAGTTAGCGTTAGAATCTTTGTTTTTAGGATTGAGTTTACAATTTCTAAGGTGTGCTCCAAGACTAGCTTTATTTTTACCAGACCAATTATTACAAAAAGAACATTTAAAGCCATTATCATTTTCAATGTTACCAGCTTTGATAAGAATTTTTTTAATTTTAGGAAGTTGTATTTCTTCCATTTTATCAATAAGTTGTTTTGTAACATTTTTAATCATATCAATCATTTGAGATTTTTGAATTCCGAAAAATTTATGTTCTTCAATAATATCTTCGAGTTCTTGTTTTGAAATAGTGAAATCATCATCCTGATAATCTTTACAAATACTATCAAGTTTAAGTGAAAGGTTATCAATAATATCAATAGCTATTTTAATTTTTTCCATATTATATTGAACATTAGGTAAATAAACGTGTATAAAACCATTAATAATATCAATTTGAAAAGGGTCTTTAAAAGTAATAGGACTTTGTTGAGATAACATGATTCCGTGATTTTTTTGAATTAGCACATCTCTTTCAAATTTTTTGATTTCTTCAGAGTTAACAGAACGGGAGTAATCTTTATTTTCAAATAAAATAGTAGGTTTAGTAGTATCTTTTCTATTGACTTTAAAATCACAACTGGCTGTATCAGTAGAAACCTTAACAATTTCATCAGTGGGCATTAATGTTTGTAAAAGATAATATAATTCAGTTTCAGAAACGTTACCTTTAGTAGATGAATTATTTTTATATTTATTTAAGAAGTCATTAATTTCATTAGAGAGTTTATTGTTTGAGAGAACTTGAGTATTTAAGTTATCTTTAAGTTGTTGAATACCGTTATTAGTTCTCTCTTCACTTAATTGTATAAATGAAAAAATAGGTTGTTGAATTGTTGAAACCATTTTGTTAATTTGATTTTCTACATTAATAATAATTTCTTTAATTTTATCATCTTTATCTTTATCACTATCAACCGGTATAGAATCAATAACTTTTGTAATATCATTAGAAATAGAAGAGCAAAAAGATTTAATACAATTTTCAATTTGAGAGAAACTTTTATCTTGATTTTTAGGAACAACTTCATTAATAACGACAGTAGTTTTAGCTAGTAGATTTTCATTATTTTTTTCAATAAGAGAGCCGATATTTTTTTCATTAGTAAGAATACTATTAGTAAGAATAATCTTAACATCTTCAATATATTCTTTCTTATATTCGTGAAGTTTTGAATTAACATCATTTCTATAATCATTTAGTTTTGAATTAATATCATTTTTAATTGAGCTATTATTGGAATTGATTTCAGTAACAAGAGAGAGAATTTTTTGATTAATTGTATTATTAATATTGCTTGATAAGTTTGTAGATAAACT
>JACCEB010202572.1_pt1 | contig 15399 bp, 14 predicted proteins | sample 7454761 | NCBI WGS metagenome assembly JACCEB01 (sample SAMN15323454, study PRJNA562643) | freshwater metagenome | isolation source: river surface water | place: USA:Blue River Watershed | collected 2017-08-18 | reverse complement strand
TACTAAAACTATCAAACTCTAGAGGGAATACAGATAACCAAACAGCAATGATTCTCGAGTTTTAAAACTTTTTCGTTCCCATATGACCCAATAGGCTACTATAATTTTTCTGTAGCTCTTAATGGAGAATTTCAGGGATGAATCATAAAGTCTTACTTGCCGATGATAGTGTAACTATCCAAAAGGTTATTAAAATAACCCTGGCCAATCAGCCTTACGAAATTACTGATGCTGCTTCTGAAACTGATTTATTCAATAAATTAAAGGGACTTGACCCTAAACTTGTTCTTCTTGATTTTAATCTTTCTGAAAAATTTTCTGGTTACGAACTTACTTCAAAAATAAAATCGATCTGTCCAAACACGAAAGTCCTTTTACTTCTTGGTACTTTCGATTCTGTAGATGAAGAGGCCATGACCAATTGTGGAGCCTCTGACAAAATAGTTAAGCCATTTGATTCGAATAAATTTATAGCGATTTGTCGTCAACTTGTAGATTCGGACGCTCATGAGGACATTCCATATCCTGAAGAGAAAAAAGCTGCTCCAGATAAAACGATGAACGATGAAGAGCAGTGGACAGTCTCCCATTCAACAGAACAAAAAAATCCTGAACCTGTCATTCAGCCAAGCCCAATCGTTGAGACAAAGGAAAATCTTCTTTTAAAGGAAGTTTCTAGTTGGGGCATGAGTGTACCTGGAATCATTAACAGTGATAAACCATCAGATAAAATGTCGAGTGCTCCTCCGGTCATCGGAGCTGAGGTTCACTCCCTGGATCAACATAAAACTCAAAAACAAGCCGCCAGCAAAGAAGATCCAAAATTTCCGCAAAATGAAGATTTGGACTATCCAACAATTGAAGAATCAATGGATGAGTCTCAATCACTTGGTGGGACAGCTGATGATTTAATTAAGTCTACAACTTCTAAAGTAATCTCAATTGAGACTTTTAATGAAGAGCTTCTGGAGTTAGAGCTTCAAGAGCCGAGTCAGATTTTAGAAACAGATGTAAAAAGTCTGGAGGCACAAATTCTTGATGAAGTTCAAGATAATCTCTGGAAAGCAGATGAGTTTGAGGATTTGAAAAAAGAAGTTTCTTCAAAGATTGAGGAAGTAAAAAATAATTTTCAACCGACTCTGAATGATTTTGATGAGTCTCTATTTAAGTCCATTGATGACAGTTCTTCCATTACTTGGAATGATAACACTCCTTTATCCAATGAAAAAGTTCAACCAAGCATGGCCTCTTCAATATCTGTTGATCAGGCTGAAATGAAAAAGATGATGGAAGAAATGGTTAAGAAGTACGTCAAAGAATACATGGATCAGATGTTTCAAAAAAATACTGAGAAAGTGGCTTGGGAAGTTATTCCTGATTTGGCAGAAAATTTAATTCGCCAAGAATTATCTAAAATCAGTCATAAAATTTTAAACGATCAGACCTAAATAATTCTAAGACTTCCATTAAAGATTTTTTTTACGCCAGATGAGTTTTCAATAAGTGCTTCACCATATTGACCAATTCCAATAAATTGACCAGTGATGGTCTCTTCACCTTCATTTATAGTGACTAATTTATTCATGTGGCCGCAGCGTTGTATCCAAAGACTTTTTAGTTTTTCTAAATCTGAGATTCGATTGTTGAAAATAAAATTGGCCATATCAAATGCAAGGAACTTTTTGTCTATGGGATTTCGGTCATCATAAATTCCGCCAAATGCAAGATCAGTTGAAAACAGATTAAGTCCTATTCCTGCAAATAAATTTTTCTGATGACCCTGAACGAGAATCCCACCACATTTTTTGAAATCCTTATTCCACAAATCATTTGGCCACTTTAAAAGGAGTGACTTTCTCCTTGATTCAAAATATTCAGAAATAATGACGGATAGTTCTATGGCCGTAAAACTCATCACGGGTTGAGGAAGAATATTTATGGAAAAACAGAGAGTCCCTGGCATGCAATTCCAGCGATTGTCACCGCGCCCTTTGCCGGAAGTTTGATTTTCACAGCTAACGAGAATTGTTTCATCACTGCTCTTAGTGTTGAATTGTTCTTTGAGGACATCTTGTGTAGAATGGCATTGTTCTAAATGAATTTGTTTAATCATCTGAGGTTCCCATGTCACTAATCAAAAGAGATACACCACGCCCTATTAAATTTTCTGCAGGTATCAATCCCTATGCTGCTGGCTCAGTTCTAGCAGAATTTGGAAATACCAAGGTTCACATTACGGCGGTTGTTCAGGAGTCTGTGCCACCATTTTTAAAGGGTAAGGGGCAGGGGTGGGTGACTGCTGAATATGCTATGTTACCTTCTTCTACACATACACGTTCTGATCGAGAAAGAAAAGGCGCCTCAGGAAGAACACAAGAGATTCAAAGACTCATAGGTCGCGCTTTAAGATCAATTGTTGATCTACAAAAATTAGGTGAGCGCTCCATTTTAATTGATTGCGATGTTATCGTTGCAGATGGTGGAACTCGAACGACTTCGATCTCCGGGGCTTATATTGCTCTTGAAATGGCAGTGAAAAAACTCATGCGAGAGGGTCTTTTAAAAGAGAATCCGATAAAGGATGGATTGGCCGCCATTTCAATTGGGATCAATAAGAGTAATGAAGTTATTGCTGATCTTAACTACGAAGAAGACTCGAGTTGCGGAACAGATATGAATATTGTCATGACCTCAAGTGGAAAATTTGTGGAGGTCCAAGGGACTGCTGAGGGTGAACCATTCTCTATGGAACACTTAAATGCACTTCTATCTTGCGCTCAAACAGCTCTAAAAGTTGTGATGAAAGAGCAGCGATCTCTATTGGATAAAATCGAATGAGGGAGTTCATCCTCGCTTCAGGAAACGCTCACAAAGCCCAAGAATTTAGGGAGCTCTTTCAGGGGACCCTTACGGTACATCCGGCCCCAAAAACTCTTGAGGTTGATGAGACAGGCAAAACCTTTACTGAAAATGCATTTATTAAGGCCAAAGCGTATTTTGAAACTTTTGGCGTTCCAGCTTTGGCAGATGACTCTGGTCTTGTGGTTCATGCTTTGCCCGATTTACTGGGAGTTCAAAGTGCGAGGTTTGCCCCAGAGTGTGGGAGTTATGCGGATAAATGTAGAAAACTTATAGAATTACTCCATACAAAAGATGACCGAACAGGTTATTTTATTTGTGTTCTCTGCTTCTACTTTTCTCCTGAGGAAATTTATTTTTTTGAAGGTAGAGTCCATGGAGAAATAGGACGTGCCTTAAGTGGAGAGCATGGTTTTGGATATGACCCCATCTTTATTCCAGAAAGAAATGAACGAGATGGTAAGAGCTTGGCAGAACTTCCTGATTGGAAGAACGAGTTTTCGCACAGGGCCAAGGCGAGCAAGGCCGCCCTCGACTTCTTTAAAGATTCAATAGACAAAACACATAAGAAGCCTTAAAAATAATGCTCTCATAACGATCGGGGTGTAGCGCAGTCTGGTAGCGTATCTGCTTTGGGAGCAGGTGGTCGTTGGTTCGAATCCAATCACCCCGACCACTCTTTTTATTAAATCTCATCATCTGAAATTGAATAAATTAAATAGGTTGTAGATTTGACTTAGCTTTAGACAGCTATGTAACAGTTACCTATGTGAATGAAATAGTCTCAGATTTTTAATAGGATAGGCATCATGAAGCATATTATTTTAATTCTCCTCTCAGTCTTTCCTCTAATCTCTGAAGCAAGGCTCATTAATATCATTCACACCAATGATCTTCATTCTTATTTCAAAGGTTACAAAGATGGTCGCGGAGGGTATCCACGACTAAAATCAAAAATAGAGGAACTGAAGGCAAATTCCCTTTCTCAAGGGATAGAGGTTCTCCAATTAGACGGTGGTGATTTCGGAGAAGGAACATCTTTTTTTATCTCAGACGAAGGCTCCGCTTCTGTAAAGGCGCTCGAGTTAATTGGAACAGATGTGTCTGTTATTGGTAATCATGATCACATGCTTGGTGGAAGAATTCTGGGCGATCAAATCCGTAAAGCAAATGTAAAAACGAAATTTATTTCCGCCAATCTCGTTCAGACTCCCGATATGAATCTTCAAGGAATCGTAACTCCATTCGTGGATGTTGTTCGGGCAGGAGTTAAAATTCGTGTGATTGGACTTTCAACTGCTGAACCTCATTTTCAATACCCACTTCTTCCTGGATTCATTCTTCCAGCTCAACCTATTGGTGATGCTCTCTCGACTCAGGCAAAAAAAGAAGGAGCAGAGCTCGTTATTGCTCTTACTCACATTGGAAAGAATTCAGATATTAATTTGGCAAAAAAATCATCTGATATTGATATTATTGTGGGTGGTCACTCGCACACTCGAATGGATAAAGTTATTTATCAAAAAAATAAAAAAGGAAATCTCGTTCCTATTGTTCAAACAGGTGCTCATAGCCTAGCTGTTGGTGATTTGTTAATCGATGTTGCTGAAGATAATTCGTTTAAAGTCATCGACTACAAACTCCATGACATCACCCCTGATCTACCATTGGATCAAAATGTTTCTGAATTCGTTGAAGCCGCTGAAGATGATAGAAATAATTATTTTGGTGGCCGTTGGGATGAAATTCTTGGGGAGACTCTTATTCCTCTATCAGGCTACAAAGATGGCTTGGCCCCCTCCAGTGAGAGCTGCTGGGGTGAACATATGGCAAAAATGGGGCAAGAAGCAACTGGCGCTGATTTATCGCTTCATCTTGCTCAATTTGAAGGTTTGTCAGTTGATCCAGGGAAAATTACCTTTGGAGATATGATTGAAAATTTCCCACATTTCAGAAGTTATGGAGATAGTGGCTGGGAAATTTCCACCATTACTGTTCCAGGAAGTACTTTAAAAATTCTTCTAAAAGCGATCATTAATTTAAAGAGCCTTGGTGTGAATTTTTATGGAGTTCAATATAAGGCATTTCAGATTCCATCCTTCGTGCCCTACATTGGGAATAGAGTCTATGCTTTTGGATTAAGAGTTAATGGAAAGAAAATTGATAATAAAGCGAAGTATAAGATAGCTTTCCCATCAGAGGTGGCCTACGCCGTTAAGCTTTCTATTCCAGAGGCCGCAAGAAAATTAATGCCAGATCTCACGCAGACGGGGAAATTTTATTGGCCACTTATGGAAAATTATATTCGTCAAAACAGTCCAATCGAGTGTCTGAAAACGAAAAAAATTGTCCCAATTCTCACTCCAGACGAATAGTTTAAAGTCTTCGTTATTCCATTTGAAATGAACGAGCTTCTCATGATGGCGTTGAGTCATTGACTCCTAAGTTAGGGAAAGTTAGTCCAAAAATTCTAGACAGGCCGTTCCACTAAGTGGATGATAGGGGCATTCTTTAAATAGATCTGACTCAAAATAGATGCAAGATGCGGAAGTTTTAAGTCTAGTTTTAAAGATGCACACAACACACTTTGCGAGAGGTCATCCCATGAGACTTAATAGGCTCATCATTCAAGGTTTTAAATCTTTTAAAGACAAGACAGTCATTATTTTCGACGAAGGTATTACCGGTATCGTTGGACCCAATGGTTGCGGTAAGTCCAATATTGTAGATGCTCTTTTTTGGGTCATGGGTGAACAATCAGCGAAGCACCTTCGTGGAACGAACATGAAGGATCTCATTTTTGCAGGTTCTTCAAAATATGCGCCTGCCTCATTTGCGGAAGTGACACTCGTTCTTGATAACGTGAATGGAAAGCATATTCACATCAATGGTGCAGTTGCAAAGCCGACAGAAATTCATCTGACTCGTAAGCTCTATAGGAACGGTGAAACTGAGTACAGGATTAATAACGAGCCTGCTCGATTGAAAGATATCCATGAAGTCTTTATGGATACTGGAGCTGGTGCCAAGTCCTATTCAATTATCGCTCAAGGGGAAATTAATAAACTTGTTCAGGCAAAACCTGAAGAGCGCCGTGTGATGATTGAAGAAGTTGCAGGCATAACAAAATTTAAGCTTCGTAAGCGCGAATCCCTAAAGAAGATTGAGCTCACTCAATCAAATTTAATTCGCCTAGAAGATCTTCAAAATGAGATTTACAAGAATCTCAAAAATCTTGAGCGCCAGGCAGAGAAAGCTGAAAAGGCTAAAACTCTTCGCGATAGAATTACAAAATATGAACTCATTGTAGAGTCTCACAGAGAGCATGATTACCTTCAGGATTATGTGAATGCTCACTCCATGCTTGAAAGTCGTGCGGAAGAGCATGAAAAACTCACTCTTAGGAAGTCTCAATTAGACCTTCTTCTTGAAGATGAAAAAATCCAAAAGACTGACATGATGGAAAAAATTGATGTTGCCCAAGATGATTATAATGATCATTCAAGGCAACTCGCGGCTTCAGAAGAGAGAGTCAAGCATCTCAAAAAATCTCTTATTGAAAAAGAAAAGCATATTGATCGAGCTCGAAAAGAAAATGAAGAATTAAATATTGATATAGAGAAAAGATCGGAGCGCCTAGAGGCACTCTCAACCCAGCTTTCTGATTTAGAGGAGAACAACTATGAGCAAATGGATTTTTCGACTCTCGAAGAAAAAGTGGAATTACTTAAGTCTCAGATGTTTGATTTGGAAGAAGAGCTATCTGAAAAACGCAGAGATCTAAATTCTTCGAAAGAAAGACTTCAAGCTCAAGATAATGAGGCCTTTAAAAATTCATCGAAACTTGAAGAATATTCTAGACTCCTTCAGGATTTAACCTCTGAAATTGAGACTCTTGAAAAGAGCACATCGAATTTTACTGATGATCTTATGAAAGATCGCGCAATTGTGAAATCATCAGGTGCTAAGGTTGAGGAGTTTAAGTCAGAGTTGCCAATACTTAAAGAAGTCGTTGAAACACTTTATAATGAATTAAAAAATTCTGATCTAAAATTTCGTGAATTATCTCGAGAAGTGATTCAAATTGAATCAAAGAGAAACTCATTAATTGAGATTAATAACTCTGCTGAAGGTCGAAGGGCCGGCGCCGTAGAGCTCGTTCAAAAAATAAATGACGGAACCCTAGAAGTGCTAGGAAAACTCATTGAGTGTGATCCTGAGTACGCCGTTGCAGTAGAGCAACTCATTGGAGAGTCCCTGGATGTGGTTCTTTCCACTGCTGGCAAGGAAGCCTTCGCTTCTTTAACAACTGATTTCAATTCAACTGTTGACGTCCTATGGCCTCAAGAATCAATCATCTCTCAAGAGTCGATTGGAAGACTTGAAACCCAGGGCTGTTTCAACATGAAGGCCCTTACAGATATCGTTAGAATCAATAATTCTGAATATGCAGATAAACTAACAAAGATCCTTAACGGATTCTTTGTCGTTGAGAACTTAACTACGGAGCTGGCTTCTAAAATTAACCCGGAAATCCAGTTTAAAGGACTTGTTTCTAAGGATGGAAAAGTTCTCATCAAGAAAGTTGGTAATTCAGTTGTTTACGGTCTTCGCCATGATTCTGCCTCTGAAGCTCAAGGTATTGTTCAGAGAAATAATCTGATTCAAGAAATGGGAATTGAGCTTGAGAAAAAACAAGCAGAACTTGCAGTTCTAGAAACGACGATTATGCAACTTGAGACGGATCTTGAGGAAAAGCGCCAAATCCTAGAGCATAAGAGTAAAGAATTTAATGAAATTAATACGACTTTTGCCGCCACGAAAGCGGCTCTTGAATCAAAAGAGGCGAATCAGTCTTCAAATTCTTCTCGATTACAAATTCTACTGAATAGAAAATCAGAAACTTCTAAAGCACGACTTGAACTCTTGGAAGCGGATGAAAAGCTAATCAGTCTTAAAGAAGAACTTGAATCTTCTGTAAAAGAACTTTCTTCTTCTGTGGCCGACCTCGAGTCCCGTCATCATGAGATTAAAATTTCTTTTGAGAATGAGCGCGATGAAATGATGGAGCTAAAGGTTAAGGCACAAAGTTACCAACAACAGCTCACTTCAATTAAATCTCAAATCGATGATGTTAACTCTCAAATTGAGCGGTATCGTGAAAAACAGCAGACGAATCTCGAACTTTTAGAGAATTACCAAACAGAAATTGAGAACGCTCAGAATGAAGCGGAGGAAGTTGAAGCCTCTAATCGTGATATGGCGGAAGTTCTATCCGAAAAAGAAACTTATCTTAATCTTCTGAAAGATCAAATAGCTCAAATTCTTCTTTCTATGCAGGAAAAAGAATCTGAACTTAAGCAAATCACAAATTCACTGAATAAAATTGAAAAAGAAAACGTTGAGCTTGAGCTTAAGGCCACCCAGATTATTCAAGAAGAAGAGCTTCTCGTTAAAGACATCTTTGAGCGTTATAAAATTGATCTACGTTCTATTTTAATGAAGCACCTCGAAATTACTTCGGACAAAATTGAGGGATTAAAAGACCTTTCTTCAATGTATCTGATGGAAACAGAGGATGGTCCTAAAGAAATTGAAGCCCTTCCTTATGAGTTTGAAAAGCGTTTCCCTGGTCAAGTAAAGGAAGCGCGTGAAAAGTTCAAAGAATATAAAACAGAATTTAACCGCCTTGGAGAAATTAACTGGCAAGCTATTGAAGACTATGATCGTCAGAAGCTTCGTTACGATTTCTTAAAGGCCCAGGAAGAAGAGCTGAAAAAATCGCTCTTGGATCTTCAAACAGCGATTGCTCATATTGATGAGAAATCGAAGGAAAGATTCAAAGAAGCGTTCACTGAAGTTAACGAGCGCTTCTCAAAAGTTTTCCCTATCATCTTTGGTGGAGGGGAAGCGAAACTTGAAGTGACTGGGGATCTTGACTCAATTGAGTGCGGAGTTGATATTATCGCAAAACCTCCGGGCAAGAAGATGCAGTCAATTACACTCATGTCGGGTGGAGAAAAAGCGATGACAGCAGTTTCCCTTATCTTCTCAATCTTCCTTGTGAAGCCATCACCATTTTGTCTTCTAGATGAGGTAGATGCTCCACTTGATGATGCGAACGTAGGTCGCTTTAATGAGTTACTTCGCGAAATGAGTTCAGAATCACAATTTATTTTAATTACTCATAATAAGAAAACCATGGAACTTAATGACACTCTATACGGAGTGACTATGCAGGAGCCCGGCGTATCTAAGGCCGTCTCAGTGCAACTCCATTAGTGGTTTGTGGACAGGGGAAGCGACTTCAGTAAGAGGAAGCTTTCCCCTTTTTTTTGGGAATGATGATGAAGTTAATAATATTTTTTTTACTCAACCTACCATCTCTTTTAATCGCAAAATCTTTTGTACCAAGCTCTTTCTCTGCTAATTACGAAGAAAATCTTGTTTCCATTACTGGGAAAGTGAAAAAAAGTTTTGGAAAGATAGACTATCAATTTCCGGGACATTTAAGATTTGAGGTCACAAGTCCTGTCTCTTCGCTTTTCGTCGTTAATCCAAAGAGGACCTGGTTTTATCAACCGGCATTTGTGAAGGGTGAAAAAGATCAAGTCACGGTTCAAAAGTCTTCGAACCTACCACTTGTTAAGTTTTTAGATTCAGTCAAAAATGGTTTAGAGAATTCAAAAATGTTCACTGCTCAATATGTTGGAAATGATCTTATTCTAACTTTTAATAAGAATTCCCAAAAAGAGATGGGTTTTATTGAAGTTGTTCTCCATGGATCTCAGGATGCAAAAAATGTTAAGGAACTTAAGGGATTTGAAAATTTGACCTTAAAGCATTTAAACAAAAATAAAACCAACATCAAGCTTATTGATCTCAAAGAGAGTGTTACTTTTCCAGCAGGACACTTTGAGTTTACTCCAGCGCCCAACACAAAAATTATAACTAATTAGTAAGCTTGGCAAAAATGGACTTTGTTTGTTCTTTTTTCAAGGAGAGAATTCACACTGACAACATAGAGTCCTTTGGCCCCTTCATCGTCACATTCGATTTTAAGATCCTCTGGGTAGATAAGTGTAAATCTTTTAGTGTCATCACTGATAAACAAAACAGGTAATTTTTTTGTTACTGCCAATTTTGCCAGTGATGGTTTGATTTCATCCAAGGTTCCTTGAAAAACATTTTTAGTGAGAGAACTCTTTACCTTTAAAAGAGAGGTATATTTTTTGGGAAGGTGCTCCTTAACTATTTCTGGAACAGAAGAAAATGAGAGTTCTTCAAAAAGTAGAGAGAAAGGATGAGTGTTGTTTTGAATTGTCGTTGATAATAGATTTTTGTCAGTAGAAAAAACATAATCTCTTTCTGGAACGATCATGTGACATGAGTGACAGGCGATGACTTGATCTTTTTCGGGCTCGGGATTCACATGACCTTGGTCATTAAAAAGAGCATATCCCCACCCATTGGCATCTTTGTATCGTTTTGAATTCTTAACCATGAATTGATAGCGTCTCGTTTGGGAAGGTAACAGGGAGCTCTCAAAAGCAGGATCTGGTTGGGCCAGGTAAGCGACTTTCGCAAAGATGGCTCCGTCCGGATAAATCTTATTTTTTTTCACCATCGCCATATGGGCTTTTTTATTTGCATACACAAAACGGAGTTCCTGATTATCCTTTCTATATCTGACATTAACGAGCTTCCATTTATTTTCAAATCCTTTAAATTCTTTAAAATGAATACCATTCATTTCGTCATTTGATTTTGCATTTAAATTCAGGTCCACAAGAAGTAAGCTAAGAATAACATAGCACTTTTTTAAAGTTGAACAGATGGATTTCATTAAAAACTTATTTCCTGTTTTCATATTGTTACTTCTATTATCTTGTACCATGAGATCGACTTCAACTAATAATCTCCCGGGCCTTCAAACAATTGATGGAAAGAAGCTTCAAATACCTGAGTCTTTTGAGACGAGTAAGCCCATTTTCTTTCAATTTAATGGTAGGAGTGCCAGCGTCTTCAGTCTAAAGTTCGAAGATTTTAAGAAGGCTTCTCAGTATGCAATGGAAAGGAGACTTTTCTTATTACGAAAATTCGAGACGTTTATTGAGCCCTATTTCGGCACTTCTAGTGCTGACGAATGCCAGTCCAACCTAGAAGCTTCTCTTCTCGAGGTGGATGAAAATACATTCATTTCTGTTTTAAATATCTTAACATATGGTCAAGACAGAGTGATTAAGGACTGCTTGGTGAAGAATAATACTGACTGGGTTCGAATAGAACTTTTAGTTTGTGGCAACACGTTTTATGATATCAGGACTTACTATCCTATTTTTGACTCAAAACCAGAATATAAGCAAACGGCCTACTGTAAAAAATGAAAGTTTGTCTCTTGTTCGTTTGTATCTTGTTTATCCATGGGTGCGCTTATTTTAAGCAAAAATCGACTTTAGAAAAATTAGAAGATGAGGGGTATAGTCTTGCTATTGGCTGTGAGATTTATAATCTTGAAGGGAATCTTTTAAGGAGTTTTCCTGGTGAACATTGTCTTTTTTTTGATGATGGTTCTCTATTAAGTTACGATCCCAAAAGACAAGAATTATCTAAGTTCAATTCAAACCTCTCCAAAGAGTGGTCAATTCATAAACATGTCCATCACATGATGACGACGACTCGTGACAATAATATTCTTGTGAAATCGTCCTCTTTTCATGAATATAACGGAAAAAAAAATGTCCGGTTCGATGACTTAATTCTCATTAATTTAGAGGGACAAATCCTTGGAGAATTTTCATTCTATGAAACGATCTCAAAACTGAATAAGATTAGGAAACGGGGTCCTCAAAAAACAGCGTGGGATAAAAATATTTCATTTGAATTTGAAGCGACTCATTTGCCATCGGCCTATGAAATCCATTATCCAATTGAAAAGGATGGTAAAGTGTTTGCTCCTAAGGGGAGTTTCATCGTTAGTTTAAATACCCTTTTCTCTGGCATCTATATTTTAAGTTCGGATCTTTCAAGGATCATTGGTTTTTCTTATGCGCTTACAATGGATAACTTCCACGATGTGCAACAATACTCAGGAACTGAGGTCATTTATTTTTTAAATAACCTTCATACGAAGCCAGAAATTTCAGAGAAAGAGGCGAAAATTGTTGTTCAGGATCTTCTTAAACAAAAATATACCCATGTGTACGCTGCAGGTTTTTATGCCTTGTTTGGTGGGGGTGTGCAGTTTATAAATGAAGATCTTCTTCTTGTCTCAGATCTTAAGAGCCGATTTGGTAAAAGTGATTTATCGAAAAAGGACAGTACGAATGAGGCGGATAGGATTCGCGAGCATGCTGAAAAGAAAGGGAGAGTCGTACTCTACTCACCGAAGAAAGGAATCCTTCATGAAATTCATTTTGCTAAAGCATTTTCCAATGCAAAACTCATGAAGCTGAAGCCCTTTATGAGTAAAATGATTTCTTTTTAGGCCACCAGCAACTCAATATAAATATCTGTGGAATAATCTTTGGAGCGAATCTCTTTAACTTGATTGTGATTGTGTTGAATGATCGCCTCGAGTGAATCTCCAAGCTCACAACCTTGATAACTAGAATTTATTGAAGTCGAGGCGCTCCAATGACAATCTGTAAAATTGCAATTGTAGAATATCGATTTCTTAATGTGAGAGAATTCAAATGTGCAATTTTCGAAGATGCAATTTTCGAATACAACCCCTTTAAAATCGCAGGCATAGAAAGTGCAATCGGAGAAAACCACGTGCCGATAGGTGCTCGAGTGGATACATGAGCCGGCCAGGATTTGGGAGGTTATCACGACGAACGCCAGTTCTTCATTCTTGATGAACTGATAGCTTCCGAAAGATTCATATTGAGTCATTTCAATAGTTTGTGTGATCATGGCCCCTCCGATTGCGGCGCTTTACCTGAGTGCAATGATATGCAATTTTAAGCATTGCGTCAAGGTTAAAAATTGCATCAAGCAAATATTTTGCAAACCGATAAGGATTTCAAGGGGGTGGATTATGATCCGCTTTAGTTCAGATTTTTTAGAAAACTTTTTGGCCGTGGTTAGAAAATACATGCAATTAAGGGGAGGTTTGACCCAAAAGGATTTATCCGAACAGATGAATGTAGGTATTTCCACCATGAGTCGTTTTCTCAATTTGAAAACCTCTAGTGTTGATGAGCAACTCGTTGCAAACATCATTGCAACTCTTGGCATTCCACTGCATGAAATTATTGATGGCGTTGAGGAAGAGTCGACCGATACGTTTAAGCGCCTTGTTCAATTTTATAAAGATCAGAAACTTTCCGAACAGAAAGTAGAGGAGAGCGAGGGAAGATCCCAAGATTCTAAAATGAAAACGAATGCAACGATTAATATTGGTGGTCGTAAACAGCAGATGCCGTTTGGTGAAACAGGTGGTCCCTCTGGAGTTTTGAAAACTGAGACGAGTCTTCGGGAAAAATTTGAAACTCTATCTCCAAGACAAAGGGCCTACTTGAATGATTTTTTAAATTTAGATGTGAATGATAGGGACCTTATTGTTGATCTCGGTGACGCCATCTTAAGATATTTTCGTCAAAGGAATGTGCAGTTTTGATAAAGTTAATCTTCACCTTTTTAGTTTCGTCGACTCTTTTCGCAGCTCCGAATGAGCTTGAAATTTGGTTTATTTCTCATAGTAAAGTTTCAGCGGTTCAGGATCTTCTTGATAGTTCCCCCATAATGTTTAAAAAACCTGTCGCCGAGTTACAGTGTGAGCAAATGGGAGAGTATTGTTTTGATCCGCAATATGGTCTTTATAAAAAAGATGACGCTAACTTAGAGGTCGTTGAAACCTCAAAAATACAAAAAGAAGGACCTACTATTCCAACTGCAAAGTCTGTGGATAGAGAGGTGATTGACTGTGATAAGACAAATGCGTTTGATATGTTTTGTGGTAAATCAAAAAAAGATTCACCGTCTCAAGCGAAACTCGATCTTTGGATTGATACCAGTTCTTCTATGAAGGAATTTGATTTTTCAGATAAAGATGGAAGCTGTCATAGAAAATCTCTTGTTCAAAAATTAGATAAAGCTTGTGGTTTTAATCAAAAAGTTAATGTCATGATGTTTGACACTTCCATTAAACAGGCAGGAGATATCGATCAATTGTGTAATAATCAGGGGCTTAATGATTATAAGCGCCTCATGGATTGGATTGAACGATCGGACGCTAAAAAATTAGTTGTTATCACTGATTTATATGAACTTCATAAGGAGTTTTCAGATTTTGTTGAAAAGAAAAATGGTAAACTCCGTGGAGATAAAGACCCACTTACTGCTAAACAACTCTTAGATTTAGCAGATCAGCTTGTCAGAAGCTGCAAATAGAATCACAATCGAGTCATGAATTTAATTCCGCTTCTGAATTGGTCGCAAAGTGAATTCTCTCATTTACCATGGAGAAAAGATCGCTCCTTGTTCAAGACTCTCGTTTCAGAAATTATGCTTCAACAGACGACTGTGGGAACGGTTAAAAATCACTTTGAAAGATTCATTTCTCAATTTGAATCTCTAGAGTCTTTGGCCAGTGCAACTGAATCGGAGTTACTTATCGCTTGGAAAGGACTTGGTTATTATCGCCGAGCTAAGAATCTAAAAAAAATAGCTTACTCTCTCGTCCATGATCACAAGGGAAAATTTCCAATTGATCTTGAAACTCTAACGAAAATACCTGGGATTGGGCCTTATACCGCCAATGCTCTGATTGGGATTGGGATGGATAAAAGGGCCATTGCGATCGATGCCAATCTTGAAAGAGTTATTGCAAGATTATTTCATCTGAAATTTGAAAAGGGATTAAAACTTCAAAAAGAAATTCAGGTGCTTTTTGAACAGAAAAAAATATTTTCTGAAAAAGTATCTTTCAGAAAACTTAACGAAGCCTTGATGGATTTGGGACGCACTTATTGCCAGGCCCGTAAGGTGAGTTGCGAGCTTTGTCCTCTAAAGAATGATTGTATAAGCTTTTCAACAGGGAATCCTTTATTGATTCCCGTTCAGAAAAAAGAAACGAAAAAAAAAGCCGTCGAACATGAATTAAAACTCATTCGTATATTTGTAACGAAAGGAAGCAAGATTCTGGTTTATGAAAAGACGAAAGGGGAGTGGCTAGAAGGTCAATTTGAGGTGCCAACTTTTATTCTTGAAAGTACGGACCACTCTCTTAAGCAGTATCCTCAAACAAAGACGTCATTAGAGGGACTCTTCTCATTTAAAACAGGGATCACCAAATATACGATTCATAATGTTGTGATGGAATTAGATGAAAAGAAATTTAAAAAGTTTTTTCCGCATTTCAAAGGGGAATGGCGATCTCCCACAGAACAAAATTCAAATCTATCGACGGCCACAATAAAAGCGTTTCATTTACTTAATAAAAAGAAAAATAAGACCTAAGGCTTTTCTTGGGATTCAAGAATGAGCCATTCTTTTAAGGTGAATAGCTCCTGGTCAGTAAGCGCCTCTCTTTTA
>JACCEB010292403.1_pt1 | contig 15401 bp, 23 predicted proteins | sample 7454761 | NCBI WGS metagenome assembly JACCEB01 (sample SAMN15323454, study PRJNA562643) | freshwater metagenome | isolation source: river surface water | place: USA:Blue River Watershed | collected 2017-08-18 | reverse complement strand
GGTGCTATTGGTGCTATTCCTTATACTGATCTAACTGGCAAGCTTACAATGGTTCCAGTTGGCAGGGGGGTTGGTAACAAGATTATTGGAAGTGGAACAAACAAGTCATATACTCTTGAAGAATGGCAAAGCGGAGGTGCTTTTGTTGAAGAAGACGCTTTGAAGAAAAAGCTTAAGATTCAAGAAGAAGACACTGGTGGTGGTGATAAGAACAAAAACAAAGGTAATGTTCCTTCTTTAGCTGAGATTGCTAATAGAGGACAAACTTCTACTGTTCCTCAAGCAGCCCAGCCTACGCAAACTGTCCAAGCAAACTCTGATTTAGAAGCAGCTTTCAATAGAGAATATCAAGAGATGGTTGAAGGACAGCGTGTGAATTTTTCCCCTGAAGTTGGAAGATACTTTCAACAAAAAAGAGCACAACAAAGAGCCATGGAAGAGCAACAATATCTTGAGAGAGAAAGGCAGCGTCAACTTAGAGGACAACGATAATGGCTGATTTTCTTACAGAAGCTCTGAAATATGGGTATTCAAAGAAAGAGATTGCAGACTACCTAGCACAAGAAAAAAGCTTTGACATTGAAACTGCCAGAAAGTATAACTATAGTGATGACAAGATCATTGCTTTTCTTTCGGAGAGTGGTGCTGGTAAAGCTTTCGGTGCTCAGTTTGTGCAAGGCTTAAAGAGCTCTGCTCAAGGTATTGGGCAGATGCTTGGAATGGTTGACACTGAGGACATCAGAGCACAGCGTGAAGCTGCTGATATTCTGTCAGCTAATAACCCTGTTGCTGGTTTTGCTGGTAGCTTGGTGGGTAACATCCTTGACCCTGTAGCCCTTCCTACGGCTGTTGTAGCCCCTCTAAGGGGAGCTACCTTAGCTACCACCTTGGCTAAGAAAGGTGCAGCTCAAGGGGCTTTCTCAGGCTTTGTTGAACCTGTTACCAGAGAAGAAGCAAACACCGGCCCGATGAGTCTTGACAGGGTGCTTAACACCATCATTGGTGCTCCTATTGGAGCTGCCATTGGTGGCGGTGCTGGTGCTCTCATTCAACGCTTTGGAAGAAAAGCTGAGACTCCTGAGCCTACCCCTGAAGCTACTCCTGATGTATCTCCTGCTGTTAGGGCAGATGAGCTACAGGTAAATGCTCAGAAAGCTTTGGATGATCTGGCTCAGCTTGAGAGAAGCATGGTTACTCCAGAGCCTACACGGGCTTTTGAAACACCGATCACTGGTGAGGGTGTTGCTGCTCGTATCATTGATGAGCCGCAAAGACAAGCCATCACTGCTCGCATTGGACAGCTCCAAAGCGAGGTGGATGATCTTCGCTGGAGACAGTCGGAATCTGCTGTAACTAGTAATACTACTACTGACACTCAGACTGCTGCTTTGTTGAGGGGAGAAACACCTGCTCCTGTCAATTTAGCTGATAATCTTCCTTCAACCTCTAGAGGGCTCTTTACGCCCCCAAGAGGGGAACCAAGTACCCAAGTACCTGCTTTGTTCCAAAGGCCAGCACAAGCCGTTCCTGAGGCTCCTAGAGGCATTGCTACACCACAGCAACCTGCCTTGTTTCAAGGAGGCTTGGACAATGCCATTCAAACCAGACAAGATGAGATTGCTCGTTTGCGTAATATGCTGACAGAGCAAGACAGACTGGTAGCTGATGCTAACAAACCAGCTATGATTCAGGTTGAAACTAAAGTGGCTGAGCCTATGCAAGCTCAGCGCTTGGCTCCTGAGCAAGAACAAGCTGTGTTGTCTAAGTATGGCTTTACCAATAGACAAGAAGCTGAAGCTGCTCTAACAAGACCAGAGCCTACAGGTGAAGCTCCTATTCAAGCAGCCACTGAGCGTGTTGACTTTGCTGAGGGCCGCAGTGCTTTAAACCTTGGCTTTGGTAAAGACTCGATTGGTGCTGCTAGAACTCCTCAAGAGCTGGTGTATGCTGGAGATATCCCCTACAACACCAACGCTAAGAAAATCCTTGATGGCTACAAACCTCGTAAGAGCACTGTTGCTCCTGTCAGGGATGAAGAAGATACAGACATTCTAAGAAAGGTTGTTGGAGCTTCTGGTGAGGCTGGTAAGCGGATGCGAGGCTTGATGAAAGGCCCTGCTTCCTTTGAGAACTTCCCTGCAAGAGCTGCTGCTGCTGAGCAGAAGATGACAAAAGAAGCTGCTGACTTGGTGGACTGGGCTCTTCAAAACAAGGGGAATGAATGGAGCGCTGATCAGGTAGCTGCATTGGCTCCTCAATTCTACAAGAGCTTGGATTTCTTAAGAAACACCTTCGCAGAGTATAACGCTTTGAGAAGAGCTGGCAAGATGACTGATGAGCTGGAAACAGAAATCATGGCAAGAAGTCAGATGCACTTGGGGATGGTAACAATCTTCCAAGGCCAGAGGTCAAAAGCCTCTGCAAAAATGAACGCCCTCAAGTACGCTAAAGATGCAGTGATGAGTGGCAAAAGAGTGGATGGGTATGCAACACCAAACGCAGGGTGCGTTTAAAGGAGCGATATGAAACTAGGAAGTTATGCTGACCCTTGTAGGGTTTTGTTCAGAGAGATGGCTAATAAGCAAGCACAGGTAGAAACCTTGCTCTCTGATCTGCCTGAAGAGGCTAGAAGAAAAGCAACCACAGAAGTGCTGAATGGTATGGCTAAACAGCCGGGCAAGGCTGGATTGATTGCCTCTGAGCTCATCATTAACGGCTACTTGTCAGGGCCAGCTACGCCCTTCATTAACGCCATCTCTGCTATTTCTCAGGTGGTGATGCAACCTCTCATTAGAACTGTTGAAGCAGCTCTTCCTCGTAAGCTACTGCAAAGACAGGTTCAAGTTCAGGAGACTGACGCTGCTGGAAATCTTGTAACACGCACTGTTATGACTGAGCCTGAGCGTAGACGCATGACAGAAGGCTTGTCTATGGTGCAGGGAATTATGCAAGGCTTCCTTGAGGGAGCTTCGTTCGCTGCTCGTGGCTTTGTCACTGGCAGGCCTCTTGAAGTGAACATGAGTCCTAAAGCTTTTGGGATGTCTGACGCAGAGTTCCAGAAGTTTGTTAGAGACAACTTCATTCCTGAAGAGAGGGCTGAGATGTTGAAGGCTCAGCTTTATGACTATTCTCAGAAGCAAATCCCAGGTCGCTTAGGTGAGGCTGTTCGCTTACCTACTCGCATTGGTATTTTTGTTGACGAGTTCTCTAAAGCCATCCTTAGACGAATGGAGTATAACGCCCTTGCTCGTAGAAAGAGCTATGCCTTGGCAGAGAAGTCAGGAGAGAATGCTGATGACCTCTACAAAAAAATGATTGCTGAGAGATTCACTGCTGACAATTGGGAGCAGAAGATTAAAGATCAGCTTGGTGGCACTGGCTTGTTTGATGTTCAAGCCTTTGCTAAGGAAAGTGTGTTCCAAGAAAAGCTTACAGGATTGGCAGCTACTGTTGCTAAGACCAGAGCAGAAAACCCTTGGAGTGTGCTGCTTATTCCCTTTGTTAAAACCCCTTACAACATCTTGAAAGAAGGCATGAGCTATGTTCCGGGCTCTGCTTTTGTCATCAAGAAAGAGATTGGACAAAGCGGTAAATTTGACTTGGCTCTAAACATCACAGAGCAGAGAGGCAAAATCCTAGCTAAACAAACAATGGGATTGGGAGCCATCCTTACCCTCTATAGCTTGGCTGAGAAAGGTTTGTTCACTGGTTCCAACCCTGAAGATGGAAGCCCTCCTTTTAGCTTGAAGATTGGTGACACTTGGTATAGCTATGCCAAGATTGAACCGCTGGCTACCATCATGGGTATGTCTGCCGATGCTCAGAAGATTGTTAACGAATATAAAAACAACAAGAACCCAGACAAGAAAGCCACTGACTATCTGCTTGCATATGGTGAAGCTGTCAAAGCTAACATCTTTGAGAAGAGCTTTATGGAAGGTTTGAGCAAGGCTATCTTTGCCATGACTGACGCTGAGAGACACGGAGAGGCTTTCCTTACCTCTTACGCTAATGCTCTGGTTCCTACATTGTCAGCTACTATTGCTCGTGTTACAGACCCATATGAGCGTGAGAGTATGACATTCTTGGAGAGAGCTCAGAGCAGGGTTCCTGTGTTGCGTGAAAGCTTGCCTATCAAGTATAAACCAACAGGTGGCCCTGAAGAACCCAGCTTGTCTGGTGCTTTGCTTGGCATCAAAGTTGTAACTCCTTCTAGTGTAGAGAAAGCTTTGACAGACATTGGTGTTGAGATGTCACCTGTCACTAAGAAGATTAAAGGTGTTGAGCTAAGCACTGAACAATATGCAAGGCTTAAGGAAATCACTGGTAACTTAGTGTCTAAAGCAGTCACTGACATTCAGAAGGACAAAAGGTTCATGGCTCTGGATGAATACCAGAAGGAAGCACAGATGAACATAGTGCTACGGAAGCTGAAAAATGCTGCTTCTCTACAGCTAGTAGGGGAGATTAAGAAGACTGACCCAGAGTTTTCTAGGAAAGTATTCAACGCTTTAGTAGACAAGTATGGACTACAAGAAGTAACGGGTTATCAACAACCATAAACAAAAAGGGCTCCACTAAGGAGCCCTTCTTATTTGTAGCTTACAAGCTCTCGGTCAAAGAAATCACCAATGTAAATGGAGAGGAAAGGAACTTTGATGATGATGCCAGCAAAGGCTACATCATACTCCTTATCTCCTTCAATAAGGGTGTGCTGAATGTCATCGTTGTATTCAATGTCAAGACCAATGCCCTGACGCAGGTTAAACAAAATCATATAGTCTTTCAAAAAAGCCACTCTTACGATGCCTCCCGATTGGTTACGGGACTCCAGCAGTTCGCCTCGACTCAGCAGGGCTAGTGGCTAAACCTATCAACGCACAGGGCATGCACCAGAAGCACACTCGTCTTCCAGTCCAATGTTAGCCTCATCAATCTGAGTGATTAAGCGGGTGTTAGCCACCATCTGCTCATATTGCTCCTTAGTGATTTCCTCAAGCGGTGCTTGCTTGAAGCCATGCTCACTATGCAACAAGAACGACAAGCTCTTATGGTTGTTCTTGTAATGCTTCTTCAGATACTTACGAATCTCAGGAAGCTCTTCCTTGCGATAGTAGATGGTGCAGCTCACGCTGTTATCACTCCACACAGTTTGCAACCACTTAACAACCTCAAGTTGGTCAATGGCAGTCATGTCCTTGGCAAGCTTAGCCGTGTCTGGGTGACTGAAGGGGAAGCTAACAACCACAGTGCTGAAGTCCTCAGAGCCATCAAAGTTCTGCTGATACTCCACATGATAGCCATGATCTTTACACACCTGAACCAAAGGATGGTTGCTGGCAATGCGGATACGGCGAATCATGTATTGAGCATAGGCAGGATGAGCCCCAGGGGTGACACCAGGGAGCAAGCTCAGAGTGCCAGAAGGCTTGACAGTGGTGAGCTTGATGCTCTCAGGGAAGCCATTGATTGCTGAGTAGTTTTTGTCAAACTCACGCAGCATTTCATACACCTCACTGAGCCAGCCCTTCTGCTCTTCCGTGGCTTGCAACACACCTGTCACACCAATGCCCATACGCATGTTCTTGTTAACAATGGCCTCAGTGCTCTTCAGGTGACACTTCAGCGCAAGGCTGTGCTTGTTCACACGATAGAGAAGCTGAGCCACATCCAAGAACTCTTCTTTGCTGGTGATGTTAGGCAGGAAGATTTCAGCCAAACAACAGGTTTCCTTGTCTGCTAAGCTCTGTTCAGCGCAAGGGTTATATCCTTGAACCTCTGGGTCAGGATATTGAGTCTCACCAGTGCGTCCCATCTTACGAGAAAGCTTCAGGTTGATCAAGCCATAAGGCTCTCCTTTGCCTTCATAACCATCCCAGAAGAACTCATGCAAGTCCCCAATGTCATTACACACCACGCTGTTGTTAGACATTGCTCGCCAGCTAGGAATGTTCCCCAAGTCCCAACGCTTAGCCAGCAAATACTCCACATCATCAGGGTCACCAATGGCAATCTGTGCTGAACGGCGAACATTACCAGCCACCACAATAGCACCAATGATGTTCATGATGTCCAAGCAATCAACAGGACGAACCTTCTTGCCTGCTCGTTTCTCGAGGATTTCCCCAATCTTCTGAATACCCCACACGAGGTCTTCAGGGCCAGAGGCAGTGCCCCCAAAGCCCTTGATAGGAGCCCCTTTGGAGCGAATCAGCTTGGTGCTGTAGGTGAAGGTCTGCTTACCGCTTTCGTGGGCCAGGAAGGCTGCTTTAAGCGTTTTACCAAGGAGCCTCACCCACCCCTCTCGGCTGTCAGGAACAATGAAGTCTGCATCGTCTGAGTCCACACGAGTGGGGACAGAGAAGTTTTCCTTGACAGCAGGAAGCTTGTCCACATTTTGCTTCTGGATGTTATAGCCAACACCAGAGCCCAGCATCAACAAGTCCATAGCCCAGGTGAAGGGCTCAACAGGCTGATCAACCACAGTGAAGGCACAGTTTTGCAGGCTTGACAGGCCCAGGCGGTCAACAGTGGGAGTGCCTAGCTGCCACAAGAAGCGACCAGCCACAGTGCCCTTGAGCTCCAGCAAGTATTGCTTTAGACGCAAGCTCTCATTGTCAGTGAAAGCACAGCCAAGCTGCTTGTTACAAGCATTGACAACACGATTTACAGTGTCCTCAAACTCCTCAGTGGGGCTGTTGGGGTTGGTCTCGTCAAGACGGCGAGAGTAGGTGCGTTTGTAGGTGAGGTAGCCAACAGTGCTCCACGGCGTATTAAAACTCATTCAATTCCCTTTCTAGAAAGTCTGCTTTTTCTTCTATCTTATCCATAAACCTATCGACCAGCTCATCTTCGCTAATGTCTAATAGTTCTAATATTGTAACACAATCTTGCCTTCTTAGCAAGTCCGAGATGTCGATTAGCGTGAGCGCCATGATTGTTCGTTAATCCAGTCAGCAATAATATCCATGCCTGTGTCAAGCAATTCAAGGCCTGCTTTAAAGCCACCGACACAGAAACCATAGACGATCCCTGCTAAGACAAAAGGGAAAGCCAGAACCATGATGGTGTATTTAGTTAGTGTTCGCATACTTCTCCTTAAATTCAACCCATTGCAACACAATGGCATATAAGCACCACACAAAAGCTAGGTATGCTGGGTGTTCTTTTCCGTTAAACCAATCAGAAGCAAAGATCACCAGACAAATACCTGAAAGAATAAGGTTAAGCATACTTTTCCTTCAAATAAGTGAGGCTAATAGGCAGCTCATCAAAGCTTCCGTCATTCACCTCGTTGAACATCCACACACCAGCCCAGGAGCCATTGGTTTGTGGGGTTAGGTAGTCCTCGTCATGTTGGTAGCAGATGCCAGCAAACAAGCCAGTCATGCGCTTACCATCAGCTCTACGAGCATAAGCAATACCTCTGTCCTGCACATGGCCCATTACGCAGCTCATGTGCTTCTTTGAAAGAAGTAGCGTAGGAGAGCTAACGGGCCTACCCATAACACCAGAAGTAAAGTAGTGGCAATAAGCAACACCATCAAGAACAACAGGCTGTAGATAGTCGTAGCACTCCCAACCAAAATCCTCCAGATGAAAATCATGGTAGCCGATAAGTCCGTCCAGTTTCCTGTCAGATTCAATCGCTCGTTGAATGCGTTCTTCATGGTTGCCAAGCAGGAACACCATACGAGGCTTCCATTGCTTCTCCTTGTTCTTCTTCAGTCGTTGTTGCTCCTCACGGATGGGGGCTAGAAGGGCTTCCATGCCCTCTCTGCCAGCCTCAATGTCAGCTTGGTAGGTGCGACCCTCAAAGCTCTTCTTGCCTACATCATAGATGGACAGGCTAGGCATATCCCAATGGTCACCCAGGTGGACAATAACATCAGGCTTCTTCTCTGCGGCATACTTGCCCACCCACTTGAGGTGTTCAAAGCTGTGCCCAGGTTTGCATTGGGTATCAGGAATTACGAGGTGTCTCATATTTTTCCAACGCTTTCAAAACATCTTCATCATCGCCAAAATCAAGAGCATCTCCCAAATCAAAAACACCTAAGTTAGCCAGTCTCTCTCGTACACTTACATATCCAACGCTCTCTAAGAAAGCGGCAAAGAAATTTATAACCTCGTCCCAACGAGCGTCATCAGAGAGATGAACAGAGAGCTCTGAGCGCATTGGGCTGTCATGGACAGGGTTCTCATAGTCAATCTCTTCAAAGTTAAATTGAAAGCGTTTCATTGTTTTCCTTTAAATGTTTGGTCTCTGGTGCATGAATCGAACACGCATTCGTGCTTTAGAAGAGCACTGTATTATCCATTATACGAACCAGAGAAGGTAACTACTGAGTTACTTCCTTGATTGAGGGGAACAAGCCATAGATTATATCACGACATTGTTCTGCAATCAAGCGATGTTCTTTCTGTGTTGCTTTGTCACAACGCAGGTTGATGTAATGAATCCAGCTTCTCAGCGTTCCATTCATATACATATTGCTAATAGTGAGACCTTCAGGAAGCAGCTTACGAGCCACCTCTTTAGCTACACCACGATCAAGCATCTTCTTGTAATGCCTATCAGCAAGAGCTACAACATCATGCTGAGCGTCTATCCAGAGCTGATGGAGTTCACCATTGTCTGTCTCAATGCTGTTCTGTCTGTTCTCGTAGTCTTGTAAGCGACACTCACTGGTGATAAACCCCTGAGCTACAGCATATCTCTGAGAGTATTCTTGGAAGCTAAAACTCCTATGTCTCAAGATTTGACGAGCAATGTCTCTGGTTGTTTCAATGCTCATGCAAACATTGACCATCTCAAAAGGACTCCAGTGCTGGTTGTTAACCAGATACTTGAGAAGTCTGGATGATGTTTCCTTGTTGTTCTGATTCGCTGGGTTGCTCACCCGAGCCATCTTTGCTATCAGCTCTTCCCCGTTCGGAGTTGCCCACACTAGTTCCACTGTCATTTGTCACCTCAAAGTCTGCGCTATATTCGATGGCCTTAAGCATAAGGGTTTTGATGGCTGTTCTAAACAAGAGTTCTTTTCCCTCTTCATCCACCTCAACCAGCATATTTACAGAACCATCCTCGTTTTCTTTCCAGTAGTTAAGCTCAAGTTTCATGTTACAAACTCCTTAGCAATGAAAGCATTCTCATACTCCTCAGCCAATGGAAGCACTGTTGCTCGTCTGAGCCGTGCCTCAATGAGCTCTCGTGCGTTGTTGATGCTACTAAGCTCCCATGAGAAAGCTTGTTCTTCCAGGAAAGCTGCTGCCTCCTGAGCATTACGGGCAACAACAGCCTGTAAGCCTCCATATTCTGATGTGGGAAATGGAACCCAATAGCTTGTCAAGAACACATACCACTGTTCCTTCTCTTTCTTAGCCACGCTTAGTCCTTTCTTGTTTCTCAAGCTGTGTCTTCACTGAATGGCAGGTCTTACACAGCACCTGTAAATTATCCTTCTCACAGAACATCCTGTCAATGAAGATGTCCCATCCTTCAAAGCCCATACGAGGGTCAACAACAGGAGCGATGTGGTCTACTTGAACATCCTTCTGGACGAACTTGTTTCTGCAATGGGCACACCTGTAATGATATGCCATTTTGTTGGTTGCTTTATTAACCTGTCTGCCTATGCAAGCTTCCTTTAATGCCTTGTATTTAGGAGGCCATTTCCTGGTTGCTGTGCGTAGAGCAGAGGTGATAAAGCTTTTAAACCTTGCAGCAGTCCACTCGCTGTCGTTATACCTGTCTCGTAACAAACCACTGGTGAAGGAGGTTTCCGAATCCTTCGACTTCTTTTTCGCTATGATCTGTCTCCCCCATTACAAACTTAATTGCATGAACAAGCTCATGGTAGAAGGTTGCTTCTGTGGCTTGCTCATTCATTCCCTCACGAATATGAATCTCATACTTCTGAGGATCACATTGTCCCATGTCCTGTAAGTCTTTAACAACTTTCACTGTCCATTGACAACCTGCAAGTTGGAAGCTTTTGGGAACTCCCACAATTCCTGATGTTTTCTTCGTAGCCATAACAGCCTTCCATTCTCAAGTGTTCGTTCTTCGCCCAGAGCCTCCAAGCAAACTGCAAGCATCTCTTGTTCGGTTGTAGCCTTGGCAAGCATCTTCTCTGCTTTCACTGGCCCCACTCCTTTGATACCTACAATGTTGTCTGCCTTGTCCCCCATCAGTATTTGCTTGTAGAAGAATCGGAGTCCTTCCTCTGCGGAGACATAGCTCTTTTCTTTCTTCACAAAATTGTAATGCCATCCTTGCACCTGATTAAAGTCTTTGTCTACAGAAACAATGATGCAATCATCACCGAGCTCAGTGGCCTTGATAGCAATGCAATCATCAGCCTCTTCACCCTCGCTCATTATAGCACCCCATGCGGTAACTAGGTAGTTACGCAGGAGCTCCAGATGTGCTGGCTTCTCTTGTGGACGATTGCCCTTATAGGGGGCTGTGACAGCAATCTCTTTCCTGTAGTTTGTTTTACCAGTTAAGAAGATTTGCCAGTCATTCAGCCCAAGGTCAACCATCAGGATTTCCTCTAAGAAAGCAGCCATCGTTGAGACAGCCACTCCCTCAGAGTCATCCTTACAAGCGAACGCAATGCGATAGCACATCACATCGCCGTCCACTAGAGCAATCACTCGGCAGCCTCTTCAACAGGAGCCTGCTGTGCTTTGATCTGTTCATTGATGCTGGTGAGCACAATGAAAGCATTGCTCTTGGTAGGCAAGTCTCCAAGCACATTGAGGACGAATGCCAGCTCTTGTTCAGAGAATTGAATGGTGTAGTTCACAGGGTCACCTCAGCTTCTTGTTCTTCTTGCACAGGAGGAGCAACAAGCTCCTTAATCTTCAAAGCGGGGACGGTGCTGGAGTGCAGGATGCTAACACCATTGCCGTGCATAGCAGAAAGCTTATGGGTGTAGCTGCTGATGGTGCATTCAGCAACAGTGCCGTTACCAATTTGTTCGGGAGCAATTTCATTTCCTTTCTCATCAACAGCCTTGATGACATAGTTGCTCTTGGCAATGATGTATTTACCACGACCATACGAGTCATCAGCCTTTTGCTTCACCTTGATACCCAGCTCGTTAACCAAACGGCTAACAACAGAGTCAGAAAGATCGCCAATGCAAATCTCATATTTGTTGTTAGTTTCATTGAACTGCCGATTGGGCTCAGCCATGTGTTTAGCCCAGAACAGTTTACCAACGACTTTAACTTGTGCTTTCATTTGTGTTTCCTTTAAAAAAATTGAACCATTATTGTAGCATACTTGGAGGATAGTTGTCAAGGTCTGGATTCAAAAGAATCCTTGCCGTAATATATCCAAACAAGTCTACTAGGTAGTTGACATCAAGCTGTTCGCTTACTGCCATTGTCACCTTTCCGTCTTTGACGAACAGGTAAACGCTGTGATCGCTCTCTTCAATGAGCTCGATAAGTTTGTTTTCTTTGTCCATTAGTGGGTGTCCTTTTCAAATAGTTGAGTGCTTTCTCCAAACCATCAATGCTGTCGCCCAAAAGGCCAATAGCACTGTTGCATTTCCTACAAAGAATACCCCTAAACTTCATAGTTGTATGGCAGTGATCATAACAAAGATTATCAGGAGAGCTACATATCTGACATTGGCTGGAAGAAGCCATTAGTCTATTATATGTTTCTGAATCTACTCCATATCTCTTCTTTGTTTGATGATCTGTTTTCCATTCTTTTTGCTGTGGGTTAGCTTCGTTTTCTTTTACTTTACAACTAATACATAGTTGTCTCCTTCCATACTTAGAACCTTTATCCTTAACAAACAAGGACATATCTGAAGAAGAGATGCCGCATTTCTTACAGCTTCTATATGAGTTTAGTGCGTGTGCTTCCATGATTGTCCTATCTTATATTCGCCACTTATGGGACATCTAAGTTTGAAAAACTCACCAGCTTTACGCATGGAGTCTACTGCAAGTTGACCAACGAGTTCAGCATACTCTGGCTTAGTCTCAATTTGGATTTCGTCATGAACATTAGCGCAATACCCATACCACACCTTACGTTTCCTAAGAGCCTCGTCAAGAGTGACAAGAGCTTGTTTCATCACAATTGCGCCAGCACCCTGTAGCAAACTGTTGAGCGCCGCATGTTCACTTCTGACCCAAATCTTGCGACCATCCAGCCCAGGGACATAGCCCTTGCTTGCATATTTTGCAACGAGACTACGTAGTGCTTTGAGGGCGGGAGTTGAGGAAAGAAACTTCTCCATGAGCTTTGCTCCAGCATCCGCACCACCACCAACGATGGAGCCGATCTTCGCTGGCCCCGCACCATAGAGGAACGCATAGATGAACGTCTTTGCTGCATCCCTGGTCGGTAACCCAGCAGCTTTCTGGTTAACCGTGTGGACATCGGTTCCATCTTTGCTAGACCCCTCAGTAACTGTCTTGACATACGCTTCATCCTTCATGTAATGAGCCAGCATCCTAAGCTCTAGGCCACTGGCGTCTGCACCAACAAGAACATTGCCACTATCAACAGTCCACAAGTCCCTGCACTCGTGTCCGTAAGGGCTTCCTGAGTTGGGAACCTGGGCCATGTTAGGACTGCTATGGGTCATACGCCCTGTAACAGCACCATTGGTAATGACACTACCATGCACCCTTCCTGTATCCTTAACCTCTGTTAGCCAGCTAGACACCTGAGCCACACGCTTTTGGAGCATCAAGTATTCATTCAACAGCTTAGCTTCTGGAAGGTCAATACCTTCAAGCACCTTCTCGTCTACGATGATTGAGCCCTTGTCTGTCTTCTTCGTAAACTTAACACCGAGAGTAGCAAGCCTCTCAGCAATCTGTTGACGAGAGCCGGGGTTAAACACAACAACCTTGTCCTTGAGGGGCTTGCCTGTTTTCTCAGACACTCGCTTCTCGACAATGGGAGGGAACACCTCTTGTAGCTTGCTCTCAATGTCAACCATCTTCCCTTGGAGCATAGCCATAAGTTCTTGAGCCTTGGGAATGTCAAGCCTAAAGCCATGCTCTTTCTGCTTCTGAATGATGATGGCAACCTTGTGCTCAAGCTCGATGCTGTAGGTGCTGAAGTCTTTAAGCAATCCCTCAAGATGCTTATGCACATCAGCCAACAAAGCAACGTCTTGCTTGCAATAGTCGAACATCAAAGGCAGGTCAGGGGTGTCCCAACAAGAGAGGTTACTAGCTAGTAACCCATCCTCAGCATACTTGTCAAAGAACACCTGTGGATAGTCAATCTTGTTGTTGCCCAGGCGTTTCCCCCATGCCTCCAAACTGTGGCCTCCGTCTAAACTTGGATTGTATAGACGAGAGAGTATCAAGGTATCGAGAGCCTTCTTCGCTGGAATCATAACTTTCCAGCACTTCCGCAACACTACTGCATCGAATCCGATTAAGTTGTGTGCGATCACTTTGTCTGAGCTTTCGATTAAGGGAAGTAGTGTAGCTGGATCGGTGTGACATACGCTTAGATTTTTCTCGTCCCATGTGAAACAACACCAGATTTTGTCATGCTTTGAGTTTGTTTCAATGTCGAGATAGAGGTTCATTTTTTGTCCAGTTGTTTAACCACAAGTGTAGCATAACCAGCAATGTCATGCCACGAGTCATCATAATAAGGGTCTCCAGAGAGAATCCTTGCCAGCTTGTTAGCCATCATATGCAAGCTCTCTTGCATGAAAGGCTCAAGCTTATACCAGTTCTCACTGCGGTGCATCACAGCCTTTAGCTCTTGTGACAAGCCAGCAACATTGCGATAGTCACCATAGCGATTGCCTCGTTGCTCCAGCGTGTCATCAACAGAGGCTCGTTGTGCTTCACGATAGTTCTCCATGTATTGCTCAATGCTTTCTTTCACTGTTTGAGCAGGCTCAGGTATGTTCCAGAAAGTTTCTTTCATTCGTCCCATCAGAATAGTCCTTTCAAATCAGGAGCTTTATAAGCAGCTCCTTTAATTATTTTACCATGTTCATTGAAGATTGGCAAGCCTGTCTCCTGATCAAACTTACTCCAGTTGCTTTTGTTAACTTCCTCAATAGCTTCAACCACCTTCATGCCAGCACAATAGCCAGCACCAACAGCAGTGACAACCTGATCAGCAAGGCTGTCAAGGAACTCTTGTCTGTCTCGTAACTTGATAGTTACATACCCTTCTTTAAGTCGTATCCCAAGGGTGTGCAAATCGTAGGTGATCTTCCACAAAAGAAACTCTTCTTCTTTCCCTTTAACCTCTAGGGTGGTAAGCATCTCAACAATCTCTTCTAGGTGACACCCAAGCTGGACATTGAAAGCCTTCTCGTCAGGCTCAGGTCGTGCTCGTTTGTGCCACAGCTCAATGCTCTTCATGTGTTTTTCTCCTTGAGTTTCCATTGGGTCATGCGGATGGCGTCCCCTATATTCGGTGCGATTTCTACGATCTCGGCCCATTCCTCATCCGTCAGCCCCTGCCATTCACGCTTGTAAATGGCTTCTTGCGGGATGGTTTCTATAATCAGTTTTCCATCTTCAACCCAGGTTCTGGTGAGGTACATGGTCATTGGCTCTTCTCCTTATGAATGTGGATTAACAGCTTAAGAAGGTAGTCAGCCTCGGCATAGTCCATGCAGATGTAGTTGTCCTGCGTGTGAGAAGCGTGGCTAGGGAAGTGAGCAATATAGCCATTGCCTGTGTCATTAACAGTGCAAAGAATGTCTACATGGTCACAATAGCCCTTGAGAGGTGAGAGGCAATAGAGGTTATCGTCAAGCTTCTCAGCAATCTCTGAGCATCCGTCCTCTTCTTCTATCTCATTAGCAGCCACCATGTCCTTCACCTGTGCAGTGAGGGTATTGAGCTGTTCTAAAAGTTCTTCATACTTGTTCATGTGTTTTCTCCGTTTGAGGAAAGCCATTCTTGGCTTTCAGTTTGGCTTCGATGGCACGGGCGAATTCGTCGTACATCTCGTAATCAGACATTTGATCGAAAGCCGCACCTATTTCCTCATCCGTCAGTCCAATCCATTTACGCTCGTTTAATGCGTCATGTAAGTGATCAATGTATTCTTGTGGATTGCAATAACGGCAACCAGACCCCACAAGTTTGATTCGCAAACTGCATTTACATTTATCTTCGTCTTTCATGTTCACTCCTTGATGCCGTGGGCTGATTCAATGGCTCTGGCAAATTCACGGAAGCATTTATTGCAAACAATAAATCCACGCATGGCTCGCCTGTATCCACAATGTTCACAATTCATGTTCATCTTGCAATGAATCATTAATTAACTGCTGTTTTACAAGTTCTAGCACGCCAATAACTGTGCTAATGTAAAGCGTTTCGTCATACTTGTGGATTGTTTCAAGCAGTTCATTTACAAGTCCGTCTAT
>JACCEB012144528.1_pt1 | contig 15402 bp, 17 predicted proteins | sample 7454761 | NCBI WGS metagenome assembly JACCEB01 (sample SAMN15323454, study PRJNA562643) | freshwater metagenome | isolation source: river surface water | place: USA:Blue River Watershed | collected 2017-08-18 | reverse complement strand
CGAGAGTTGCTTCTTGAATTAGTGAATAAAGCCATGAATATTGCTTTTCAAGCGCCGCTAAATAGTCGATTTTTCCGGTTGAGCTGAGGCTCTTGGGTTGAATTTCTAGGAGTTTTCCCAAATTTTCGTAGCTTCCGGGTCTTGTTTGTATGTAAGAAATTTGAATTTCGTCTCGATTCGCAACCTGGTCCGAAGATGGGTCCGATACTTGATCCGAGCATGGGGCGGAGAATGAGTCCGAGAATTGACTCGAGTACGGACTCGAAATTTGAGAGATGCTCATGGATGAATGATTTATGTTGGGTCTGACAATTTGGATATTAAGGAGGGGAAATCAACAAGAAATTTAGATAGTTTTCTAAAAGCAGGTTAACAAAGAGTAGTAATTTCGATTGATAGTTGGCGCTTAGTGACTTCTGGAAAAGTAAGTGTTTATTTGGAATGAGAAAAGATTTTGGAAATCAAGTTGCCTGATGATCATCGCCGCTGCCCATGAGAACTTCGAGCAGCGATTGTTGTAGCCAGCCCAGCCAGGAATAAACGGCGTAAACGGCTTTCATGGGATCTGAGTCGGTCATCAATTCATATTTCTTGTGCAAGTCAGCTTTCTCGTGACTATCAGCGTCTCCCGGACCCGTGGGGACTTTTTGAGTTTTTTGATCTCTCTCATCAAATTCCTTACTTATACCGAGACGAACCGCGAGTGCTAACCGCAAATCATTAAGCGCTCCAAGCCAAGCCATCGCTTCTGGCTCAAGAATTGAAACTTCTATTGAGCCTCGATCTATTGGTTGATCAGCGCTCCAATCATCATCTGTTGGAGTAAGCGCTTCATAAACTAAATGAGCGTGGGCGCGTTTCTTCTCGCGCAAACCATGTTCGGTATAGCGACGAAACTCGGATGCGGATTTTTGATCTTTGTATGCGCTAGGGAGTAATCGCCGCAAAACTGGATCCTCCGGAGGTTGTTCACTCGCTCCTAGCCCCATCATTTGAAAGAGGGGATCGGCTTCAATATCTGCGTTGAGTGAACCTTCGCCAAGAAGTTCTAAGAGTTGTGCTGTCAGATTAATCACGACGTGCGCCTCTTGAGATGTGAACACAATCCGAATGGTGCCGTCATCATCGCGAACAAATTTAGAACTCAAAATTCATCATCTCGCTGAAGAGTTGCCCAGAGTCCATACTCGTGAAGACGCTGCACATCTCGTTCCATCTCTTCGCGTGTTCCAGATGAAACTGTGGCGCGACCTTCATTGTGAACTTTGAGCATCAGTTCGGTCGCCTTCTCTTTTGAGTAACCAAAGATCACCATAAATACATGCGTTACATATGTCATTAAATTGACTGGGTCATCCCAGACCACGCAGACCCAAGGGCGGTCTGGTTTTAGATCTAATTCACTCTCAGATTCAGTAAGAGTTCCAATTGCTACCAATGATTAATCACCCGATCCATCCGAGCCGGACTCATCATCACCCTTGCGCAAACCTGAGTAAATCTCTTTACAAGTCGGACAGATTGGAAACTTATTTGGATCGCGATTTGGAATCCAACGTTTGCCACATAACGCAGTTACCGGTTTTCCAGTCACCGCAGATTCAACAATCTTGTCCTTCTTCACATAATGGGCAAAGCGTTCATGATCGCCCGCTTCTAAATTCTCTTTTGTTTCGGTCTCGACATGGGTATCGCTCTCCTCAATCACGCCACCATCGAGTACCCCGCCGCGTCTTGTGAAGAATCCCATTCGGAAATCATAAGCCCGGGGGCAATTCTTCAAATTTGCACGCTTTTCGCTAACGAGCCGGAGAGAACGGGTCTTAACTAGAATGGGCCGATGAGTGGGCTAAAGGATCTCCTACGCACTGAGAATCTCTCGCGCGCCGATGTGGAATTAATTCTTGCCACGGCAGCAGATTTCGCAAAAGATCCGTTGAAACACTCGAGTTCACTCGCTCACAAAACCGTCGCTATTTATATGACCAAGCCGTCGACTCGAACTCGACTGGCCTCAGAGACCGCGGTTGCTCATCTTGGCGGCACTCCAATCTTCCTTCGTGGCGATGAATTACAAATTGGCCGAGGCGAGACAATCGATGACACAGCAAGAATTGTTAGCCAATTCTGCTCTGCGCTAATTATTCGTACCTACGCCCAGATCGATGTTGATCAACTTGGAAAGCACGCATCAATCCCGGTCATAAATGCGCTAACTGATGAGGATCACCCAACCCAATTACTTGCGGATTGGATGGTTATTCGAGAGAAATTTGGTAAAGATATTGCGGGACGGAAATTTGTCTATGTTGGTGATGGAAATAATGTGGCGAACTCATGGCTTTTAATGGGAGCAATCATGGGAGCCCATGTTGTCGCGGCGACTCCCTCCGGAAAATTTGCCCTCGCCGAAGATGTTGTTACCAAGGCCAAATCACTTGCAGCGGCAAGTGGCGGAAAAGTTGAAACCACTAATGATGCAAAATCCGCCGCGGAAGGCGCTTCTGTGATCTATACCGATGTTTGGATGTCGATGGGGGATTCGGAGAGTGAGCGCGCTGAGAAGACCAAAGCGCTCGCACCATTTATGGTCAATGATGAGTTGATGAGACTTACTGCTAAGGATTCAATATTCATGCACTGTTTACCGGCACACCGGGGCGAAGAAGTTGCTGCATCGGTGATTGATGGCGAAAAATCGGTGGTGTGGCGAGAAGCTTTCCATCGCAGAACGACAATTCAAGCCCTTCTATATCTTTTAACGCGCGGCGAATTGAAGGGAAATTAAGCCAGCTGTGAAGATTTTCGTTCCTAGAGAAATTGCCGCCGGCGAAAAGCGAGTTGCTCTCGTCCCAGACGTGCTCTCTAAATTGACCCGAGCCGGATTTGAAGTCGAGATTGAAATTGGCGCAGGAGTTAACGCCGGCGCTGGAGATACGGAATTTGTAAGTGCAGGGGCAGTGATTGTTGAGTCTGAGCAAGCCGGGGCAGCGCTAGCGAGCGCCGATGTAATCCTCTCGGTTCAACCGCTTAGCGCACCGCAATTCAAATCTCTCAAAGCAGGCGCAATCACGATCTCGTTTCTATCGCCAACTACCGCCGGTGAAAATATTGAAGCAGCCGCGGCTGCTGAAGTAACGGCGTTCTCACTTGAATTAGTTCCGCGTATCTCACGCGCCCAATCAATGGATGCGCTTACTTCACAAGCGCTCTGTGCTGGTTATCGTGCCGCGCTAGTTGCTGCAGAACTTTCACCGCGCTTCTTTCCATTATTGATGACGGCGGCGGGAACTGTGACGCCCGCAAACGTTCTTGTTTTAGGTGCCGGAGTTGCTGGCTTGCAAGCGATTGCAACTGCACGAAGACTTGGCGCAGTCGTTTCGGCATACGATGTTCGACCATCTTCGGCCGATGAAGTTCGCTCTATGGGCGCAACATTTATTGATTTACAACTTGAAGCAATTGAAGGCGCCGGCGGATATGCCCGCGAGATGAGCGAAGAGCGTGCCGCAAAGCAACGCGAACTTCTCACGCCATACATCTCAAAGTCGCATATTTTGATAACTACGGCTGCGGTTCCTGGAAAACCTGCGCCAAGACTTGTAACTAAAGAGATGTATAGCGCGATGCCTGAGGGATCTGTGATCGTGGATTTAGCCGCAGAATCAGGTGGAAATGTGGAGGGCACAAAACCCGGGGAGATAATCCTTACCGAGGGTGGAGTTCGGATTTGGGGCGGTAAAGATGTTCCGAGCCAACTTCCATTCCATGCTTCATCTCTTTACTCAAGAAATCTCGTCAATCTCTTACTACTTATGGTCAAAGATGGCGCGCTTAATATCGATTTCTCCGATGAAATTATCGATGCAGCTGCGGTGACGCATGCTGGAGCAAGAAGAACTGCGAAAGCGAGCAAATAATGGAAACAATTGCCATCATCTCTATCTTCGTACTCGCTGTATTCGTTGGATTTGAAGTCGTATCCAAAGTTTCCTCAACCTTGCATACCCCGCTAATGAGCGGTGCCAATGCAATCCATGGCGTGATTCTTGTAGGAGCGATCATCGTTGCTGACCACTCAGAAACGGCTCTTGAGCTCGGCCTCTCGGTTGCGGCAATAGTTCTTGCAACGGTAAACATGGTGGGCGGTTTCGTTGTAACCGACCGAATGCTGGAGATGTTCAAAGGTAAGTCCAAGCAAGAGAAGAATTCGGGTGGCAATTGATGAGCCCATTTATTTATGACTTAATCGGCTTACTTGCCGGAGTCTGCTTCATCCTTTCACTTAAAGGTCTTTCTCATCCGAGAACTGCGCGACGCGGAAACCTACTCGGCGCAGCTGGCGCGGCAATTGCAACGCTTCTTGTCTTCTTTAGATCAGAAAATGAAGGAAAGAATTTAGCTTGGATTATTGGAGCAATAATTGTTGGCGTAATCATTGGCGTGCCTGCTGCCCGCAAAGTCCAGATGACTGCGATGCCACAACTTGTCGCGCTCTTTAATGGTGTGGGTGGCGGCGCTGCAGCCCTCGTTGCAATCGTTGAATACATGAAGTTAGGAAACTCGGCATCAATCGCCGTCGTAATTGCGACGGTATTTACCGTAGTAGTTGGTTGCGTTTCATTCTCTGGCTCGATTGTGACCTTCTTGAAGTTACAAGAGTTGATGACAACGGCGCCGGTGGTTTACCCAGGTGGCCGCGCAGTGATTGCGGGAACCCTTGGCGGCGTAATTGGTGTATCTGGCTGGGTAATTGCAGAAATGGGAACAACACCTCTCTTAGTTCTCGCCGCACTATCGCTTCTATTTGGAGTTCTCTTTGTGCTTCCCGTAGGCGGCGCAGATGTCCCGATTGTCATCTCGCTACTAAATGCATTTACCGGACTAACTGTTGCTGCTTCTGGTTATGTGCTTGATGCAACGCTCTTGATAATCGCCGGAACTCTCGTTGGCGCATCCGGAACAATACTTACTCGCCTCATGGCAGAAGCGATGGGTAGATCACTCTTTGGAACTCTCTTCGGCGCATTTACTGCAAAGCCACAATCATCCGGTGGTGCTGCCGAAACCCGTCCAGTTAAGAGTGGAACCCCCGATGATGTTGCGATTTTGCTCAATTACGCTCGTCGCGTAGTCATTGTTCCGGGCTTTGGACTCGCTGTTGCCCAAGCGCAGCACACTGTCCGGGAACTTGCCGATTTATTGTCAGCCAAAGGAATTGATGTCGCTTATGGAATTCATCCAGTCGCAGGTCGTATGCCAGGGCATATGAATGTGCTTCTAGCTGAGGCGAATGTTCCGTATGAACAACTCTCGGAGATGGATGAAGTAAATCCGACCTTCCCACAGACTGATGTTGCGCTAATTATTGGCGCTAACGATGTGGTTAACCCGGCAGCAAAAACCACTCCCGGTTGCCCTATTTATGGAATGCCAATTCTTGATGTTTCCCAAGCCGGAAACGTTATTTTCTTAAAGCGCTCCATGCGCCCCGGTTTTGCGGGAATTGAAAATGAATTGCTTTACGACCCCAAGACAACGCTCTTATTTGGTGATGCCAAAGCCTCGCTCACCAAAGTTGTCTCAGCTCTTAAAGTTCTTTAGATAACAAAAAAGAACGGGGCCCGGTTTCCCGAGCCCCGTTCTTTTTTAAGAACTTATCTCACTAAATAATTAGTGATCGTCCTTCATTCCTTCTGCAATCGACTTCATTCTTGCGATCTTCACGATGGTTAGACCCCAGACGCACTTAGCAAGTATGTCTGCGATTGTGTAACCAATCTGGCGACCGACATAGGCATCAGCACTTGCTGCACCTTCTGCGTCGATGATCGGAAGTAGGTAAGCGATTGGATAAACGCCCCATGATGCGATGAGGAGGAGGCGGAGGCGGCCGATAGTTGCGGCGACTCCCTCAGGCTGGCGATCAAGGGACTTGCTCAACTCTACGAAGAGGATGTAGAGAATGTAGAGGAATGGGATTGTTGAGAGAACGCCGTAAAGGATTTTTGTTCCCTGCTCAGCTGAAACTTCTCCTGGGTATCCAAGAGCAATCATCGCTGCAGATGCTGGAACAAGGCGTGAAATCAGAGACTTCGACGCTTCCTTTGCGAGTGCAAGCACCGCAATAACCTCAACGAGTAGCAATGGAACAGTAAGGATCCAGTCAACATAACGATATCCCTCGTTAAATGCATCTGGATGTCCTGCAGTTACAACCTTACCTACATTGCCTTCCACCATTGATGCTTTGTGGAATGAATCAAAAATACGGATGTAGTGGTAACCAGCGATGAATGTAACCATCGATGAGAGAACCAAAGCATTCCGGTACTTCGGAAGAACGCGGTTCTGAGAGACAAGGGTGTACACCGTTGTCGCGAGCATCGCGATAAGTCCAAATGAAAGGACGTTATATACGGCGCTCCACTGCGTTGCTGTTAACTCCATGGTTTTTAACAAATTGGCCTCCGTGGGCTTTTTGGCTTGCTCAAACTCCGATTTGGAAGTGAGCCGTTGCGCCCCGCTACGCCCTGGAAGTGAGCGCCATAGGTCACAATTAGGGGATAGGTTCCTCCCTACTCACGGGTTGTTCAACCTTAAATCGCAGGAATTTTGAAGAATTCACCTTTATCTTGCCCCTTTAGCCTCCGCCGATGGGGCAAATCGGACATTCTTTGGGCTCGCCTAAACTTCGCAGGTGTCCCCGCAATCTGAGCGCCCAATCGGAATCTTTGACTCTGGGGTCGGTGGATTAACTGTTGCCCGGGCAATCATCGATCAGCTTCCCAATGAATCGATTATCTATTTTGGAGATACCGCGCGCGGACCGTATGGACCAAGGCCACTCGCAGAAGTTCGCTCCTTTGCACTCGAAATTATGGATCGGATGATCGAAGCAGGTGTTAAGGCGATTGTGATTGCGTGCAATACAGCGAGCGCTGCGATGCTCCGCGATGCTCGCGAACGCTATGAGATTCCAGTGATCGAAGTGATTCAACCGGCGGTTAGGCGAGCGGTTTCTGCGACCCGATCGGGAGAAGTTGGCGTTATCGGCACCCAGACCACGATTGATTCCAAGGCCTATGAAGATGCTTTTGCTGCTGCGCCCCAATTACATCTCACCGCAAAGGCATGCCCAGAGTTTGTTAGCTTCGTAGAACGCGGTGAAACTTCAGGCCCAGCCGTTACGGAATCGGCGGAGCGATATTTGAAGCCATTGAAAGAAAAGGGAGTGGATACGCTCGTACTCGGTTGCACTCATTACCCACTTTTGACTGGCGTTATTTCTTATGTGATGGGAAATGATGTGACGTTAGTTTCTAGCGCCGATGAGACTGCAAAGGATCTATACCGAGTCTTAGTGGAGAAGAATCTCCTTAGATTGAGTGCTGCAAAACCGAAATATCAATTTATCTCAAGCGGTAACCCAGAATCATTTGCAAAATTAGCACGGAGATTTTTGGGGCCAGAAGTTACCCAAGTTAGAGGAAGTGATGGGAGTTGGCAGATATGAGTAATACAGACGCAGGCGCCGGAAAGCGAATTGATGGGCGAACACCTAATCAATTACGTGAAATTAAATTTGAACGGGGTTGGCTAAATCAAGCCGAAGGCTCAGTTCTAGTCTCGTTCGGTAACACTCGAGTCTTATGTGTTGCCTCCTTTACCCCAGGCGTTCCAAGATGGTTGGTCGGGAGCGGTAAAGGTTGGGTGACCTCTGAGTACTCGATGTTGCCGCGCGCGACTCACACCCGCTCTGACCGCGAGAGCGTTAAAGGCAAACTAGGTGGGCGTACTCAAGAGATTTCCCGGCTTATCGGTAGGTCATTACGTTCAATCGTAGATATGCAGCAATTAGGAGAGAACACAATTGTGCTTGATTGCGATGTCTTACAAGCAGATGGCGGAACTCGCACCGCAGCAATTACCGGGGCATATGTTGCGCTCGTTGATGCGCTTACCTGGGCCCAAGGGAAAGGCCATATCTCAAAGAGTCCACTATCAGATTCAGTTTCTGCAGTGAGCGTTGGAGTCATCAATGGGAGAGCGATGCTGGATTTGTGTTATGAAGAAGATGTAACAGCTGAAACGGATATGAATATTGTCTGCACTGGAAGCGGTGAGTTTGTTGAAGTTCAAGGGACAGCGGAAGGTAAACCTTTTGATCGCGCACTTTTAAATGACTTGCTGGATTTGGGCGCCCAAGGATGTCTGCAATTGGGGCAACTTCAGCGTGCAGCGCTCGGGCGCTAAGTTCTTAGCGACTTAAGGTGGCAACGCTCGTAATTGCAACGCGCAATAAAGGAAAGATCGCCGAGATCGCGCGCATCCTTAGTTTTGATTCAGGAATTCAAATCCGCTCAGTTGCGGAATTTGATCTTGCCGATATTGAAGAGACCGGAACTACATTTGAGGAGAATGCCGCGCTAAAGGCGCTCACCGTTGCACGCGCAACTGGATTTGCTGCACTCGCTGATGACAGCGGTCTTGAGGTGGATGCATTAAATGGCGCGCCCGGAATCTTCTCGGCCCGTTTTGCTGGAAGCCATGGCGATGACCAGGCCAATAATGAGAAGTTATTAGCGGAGTTGGCAAGCGTCGCGCCAAATAAGCGGAGTGCCCGATTTGTTGCGGTGATAGCGGTTGCTAAACCAGATGGATCAACGATCATGGAAAGGGGCGAGCTGCTCGGGGAGATTGCCCTTTCGCTGCGGGGCGAGAATGGCTTTGGTTATGACCCGCTTTTTTTACCGCAAGGCAGTGCGAAAACATTGGGTGAATTTGAGCCCGGGCGCAAAGATGAGATTAGTCATCGCGCGAAAGCGTTAGCCGAGATAGCGCCAAGAATCCCGCTCTTCCTCTCTGGGGGAGAGTAGGCTTTCGGCAGGAGAAGTTAGGGAAACTTCCAATTTTGAAGGAGTAAGTGTGGCAACGAAGAAAAAGCCAGCGGCCAAGAAGTCTGGAGCGAAGAAATCTGTAACAAGGAAGTCTGTCGCAAAGAAGCCTGCAGCCAAGAAAGCAGTCGCAAGGAAGCCTGCTGCGAAGAAGTCAGCTAGCAAGAAGGCTGCGACGAAGAAACCTGCCGCTAAGAGATCTACAGCTAAAAAGTCAGTTGCCAAGAAAACAACCGATGCATCGCGAATCGTGATTCCACCAGTTCCTACTCGTGGAACGACCACGATAAGCACAACGCCTGCGCCCAGCGTTTCAACTCCAACTCCAAAAGCAAGCGTGCCAAATAAGAACAGCTCATCGAGAGTTCTATTTCTAGTAATTGCCGGCGTCGTACTTCTCGCCATTTTTGCGTTATCAAATTCCTCGGATGACGACGGCGCTTCGCCAAAGCCAACTCCTATGGAGTCGGCATCGGATGAACCAAGTGATGAAGCAACCGAAGAAACTAGTGAAACCGATGAAGAGAGCGCGGGTTCGCTTACTTACGAAGCTCCTTCAGGATTTGTTGCAATAAATAATGGCAACGGCGTCACTCTTCGTTGGAAGGCTCCCGCTGCAACTGATGGTTTGACTGGTTATCTAGTTTCAATCTCCTATAACACCGTTGATTTCAAGGAGGTTGCGACGGTTCCTGCCGGAACTCTCACACTTGATATTGCTCGAGTTGGAGATGAAGGTGGAACCCAATTCTTCATCCAATCTGTTTACTCAGATGGCACAAAGGCCGATGGTGCGAAATTCGCACTAAAGGGCAAATACGAGTAGCGATTAGCGCTTAAGTTCCTCAAGTATCGCCGCGACGTACGCGTTTACCCCGGGTGGGTTGAGGTGTACGCCATCTGAGGCAAAGTACTCAGGATGATTTGTGGAAATCGCGTTCCAATCCACAACAGTCGTATTTGAATAATTTGCAGCAACCTTAGCAATCAATGCATTGTTTTCATCGCGCCAACTGCGCGGTACAGCTGTGTTCACAATAATGATTCGTGGCTGATTTTTTACAATCTCCATTAGCGAAGTGATATCACTTTCAACCAAACGATTGTTGTTTCCCATATTTAGAATCACTGTCGAATCAGCAACAAACTTCTGGTCAGTCTTAGCTACCTCAATTAGCTCGCCGATTTGCCGGCCCACCCGTGCATTTATTAACTCTATTTTTTCAAATGATGCGAGCACATTTCTAATGCCCAGAATTACCGAGTCTCCAGTCACCCAGAGCCCAGGAGTCGCGCTATCTGTAACAACGTCATCATTTGATCCAAGTGCAGCCTCTTGTTGGGCTCGTCTTTCTTCTGCGGCAATCTCATCAGCACGCTCCATCGCGTTGATTGAGACAAGTGAAGTTGCGGCGAGGGTGAGAACAACTGCAAGTAGAGAGGAGAGTTTCTGACGTATTCGAACTGCTCGAGTTCGGTATTTCATGCCCCGAAGCCATAATTCGAAGGAACCTCGACGTACCGGTGTTTCGATATAGCGATAAGAGATATCAGCGAGGGCAAAGACAATAAGCACTCGAAGGGAATATAGAGCCCAATCGTCCCCAACTAGATCAAGTGAAGGACGGGTTAATTGAAATACGATCCAATGCCATAAGTAAATACCGTAGGAACGCTCACCAATCCAAAGCGCCGGCTTTGTACTTAACAAAGGTGCAAATCTAGAAGCGGGGTGAATTACCGAGATTAATGTCGCGCAACCAAAGATTGCAGTTAGAGGAAAGGCGACTCGATAAAGAGTCGGATCACTCTCGTTGATAAATAGGAATGCACTTAGCAAACCCAAGAATCCAAAAACTCCAATTAAGTCGATGAAGTCCTGCGCCCGCTTCGTTATTTCTTTCGTTAAATTTTGTGGTTTCCAACTTACGGCGAGTGCCGCACCAAGAAACAATCCAATTGAGTGCGTATCTGTCCCGAAATACACATGACTAACAGCTGATTCTCTTATATCAATCTGTATCGAGTAGACGAAGAGCGCGATGCCAGATGCAAGGGCGATGGCAAGTGCAACAAGTGAGATATTTTTCTTACCAAAGTAGCGTAGAACGAAGAGCAGCACTAGGGGCCAAATGAGATAGAACTGCGCCTCAACCGCAAGAGACCAGGTGTGCTGCAACAAAGGGGGGCGACCGATTGCTTCAAAATAATCTTGTTGGCGATTTACTAGTGCCCAATTCATGGTTCCGGTAAAGACATAGGGGAGATCGCTAAGGAATCGCCTGACAGTTTCTGGGGCGTAGACGCCAATGTAGATAGTTGTGAAAATGACCATCGCGATTAAAGCCGGAAGAAGTCTTCGTACTCGCGAGAGGTAGAAAGCTCTTAAATCAAGGCCACCAGAGCGTTCGATTGAATCCAATATAAGTCCGGTTATTACATAACCAGAGATAACGAAGAAGAGATCTACACCTAGAAACCCACCTGGAATCCAATCAATGCCGAGGTGATAGAGAAGTACCGCTATGACTGCGACTGCGCGTAATCCATCTACTGATTGGATATAGCGATTACTGCTGGTGGACATCACCGGCGCGACTTAGATTTGGCTTTCTTGCTCCCAGCTTTTTTCTTTGATTTTGTGCTCGATTTCTTTCCGCTTGGAGCCTGGGAGTCAGTTTTTGCGGCTACGCCACTATTTGATTGGGCCGCGGCGATACGGGCAGCAACTTTGCTATCACCTGTTGGAGTTCCATCTGGTCGAATTGCCTCGGTAACTTGCTTCTGCAGGTCAGTCAATTTTGTAAAGGCTGAATCAAGTCTTTGGCGAGATTGATTTATCGCAGACTCGGCAGCATCTAAGGATTGGCTCTGTATGCGATAGAGACGTTCTGCTTCAGAGATTACTTGTGATAACCAGGTTCTATATTCGGCAACTTCAGTAGTTGCACTCTGTACAAGACGATCAGCCTCTTTCTTGGCACTACTTGTAAGAGCATTTGCTTCACGTTTGCGATTTGCGACTAAATCTTCACCTTCACGTTCCGCAGTTGCGATGATATCGGCCGCGTCGGCTTCCGCTGCTTCAATATATTTACGGCCACGACTCTCTGCGCTAGATAGTGTTGATTTCGCCTTTGCCTCAGCGCTCTCGATTGCTGCAGCGGCGCTCTTCTTACTTTCATTCAAGACTCGTTCGGCATTTGAATTTGCCTTTGATTCGCGTTGTTGCGCTGTCTTAATGATTGACATCGCAGTTTCGGTAGCAAGGATTTCAAACTCTTCCTTGGTAAGTGCGGTTATATCTCGGCGCGAGCGCAACTCTTGGAGTTGTGACTCTAATTCGCGGATGCGTTCTAGCGAAGACGTACTCGAATTCAATGGCTTATCTTTTCCTTCATCTTCACCTTTGAAGCCAACCCAAGATAAAAAATTCTTATCCGACATGACCTGCCTCCGTCTTTTCTAACTTCTTGATTCTGGTGCGGGAGGTGGGACTTGAACCCACACGTCCGAAGACACAGGTTCCTAAGACCTGCGTGTCTGCCATTTCACCACTCCCGCGAGAAGGATGAGAAGAATACCCAGTAATCCACGGGGCGAAAACCCCGTGAATGGCCGCATCAACTAAGTAGCGGTTGTGCCCCGCCTTGAAATCGCATCGATTGTCGCCGAGATGAGAAGAACTGCTCCGGTCACCATGAACTTGATTCCTGCGGGATAACCAAGGAGAGCCATTCCATTATCGATTACCGCAACAACAAGTCCACCAAGGATGGCATCACTTACTTTTCCTTTACCACCAAAGAGGCTAGTTCCGCCGATGACTGCTGCGCCGACTGCGTAAAGAAGTGTGGAACTTCCGCCAGTTGTTGGCGAGATTGAATTTGCTCGCGAAACGAAAATCATTCCAGCAACAGCGGCAAAACCAGAACAGATCATGAAAGCGGAAATTCGCACCATTCTGACATTGATACCTGCGCGGCGGGCAGCTTCAGCATTTCCGCCGACAGCATAAATGTGTAGACCAAAGGAAGTTCTAGTCAATACAAAAGTTGCGCCAACTAAGAGAACGAGAATTACTGGAACAACATATGGAATTCCACGAAGACTTACGAGATCTGGATTGTTACTTCGCTCAACGGTGAGCGCAAAAGTCGCGACTGCACCGATTGAAACTAAACCAAGAGTTTTGATTAACCAGAATTTGAAGAGACTATCTACTAATCCGGCTCTGCGTCGTTTCGCAAATTTCCATAGCCCAGTGAGGATGTAGAGCCCAGAAGTCACAATGAAGAAAATCCAACTTGCCGAGACCGATAAATTCTTATTCTCAACGGCAAGAATCACCGGATCTTCAATTCGAATTGTGCCGCCTTCTCCAACGAGAAGAAGAAGTAGGCCTTGAAATGCAAGGAAGGTTGCAAGCGTTACAACGAATGATGGAATCTTTAGTTGGGCTACGAGGTATCCGATAGCGGCACCCAGAACAACTCCAACGAGGATGCTGATTGGAAAAGCGATATACCAGGCATAGTCCATCTCGGTAATCAAAATAACGAGCACCGCACCACAAACTCCTGCGGCATAACCTGCGGATAGGTCGATTTCACCTAGTAGAAGTACAAAAACTAAGCCCATCGCAATGACTGTTACCGCAGCTGCTTGCGTTAAGAGGTTTGCGAAATTACCTGGGGTTAAGAAGACCGAACTCATGGAACCAAAGACAACGCATAGAACTAGTAGGCCCAAAATTGCAGGAAGGGCGCCAACTTGGCCAGCCTTTACCCGGCTCGCCCAATCGCGAAGCGACTTCTCAATTGTGATCTGTTCGCTCATTATTTTGACCCCGCAGATGCTTCAGCTTTACCGGTTGTTATTAAGCGAACCACATCACCTTGAGAGACCGAATTCTTATCGACTTGTGCCGCCATAGTTCCGAGATACATAGCAGCAATATTGTCTGCGACTTGAAAGACATCATTTAAATTATGGCTAATTACGATTACTGCCAAACCATTATCGGCAAGTTGGCGCACCAACTTCAATACCTGTTCAGTCTGTGCAACACCGAGCGCTGCAGTTGGTTCATCAAGAATTACTACTTTGCTATTCCACAAAACGGCACGCGCAATAGCGACGGTTTGACGTTGACCACCGCTGAGAGATGCGACTTTTTGTCGAATTGATTTCACAGTCCGCACACTCAAGCCATCAAGTGTCTTTTTCGCGAGGGATTCCATATGTGATTCGTTTAAAGTTACGCCGCTCTTCTCTTCGCGGCCGAGAAACATGTTATGAACGATATCTAGATTGTCACAGAGAGCTAGATCTTGATAAACAATCTCAATTCCAAGGGCAGTGGCATCACGTGGCCCTGCGATGGTTACTTTATTTCCTTCGAAGATAAATTCGCCGGTCTCGGGCGTATAGATACCTGCGATGCACTTAATTAGCGTGCTCTTTCCGGCCCCATTATCACCAACAAGTGCCGTTACTTTTCCAGCATGGGCATCGAAATCTACGTTTTTTAGAACATGAACTGGCCCGAATGACTTATTTACTTGGCGTAACGAGAGAATCGGATCGGCCATGAAATCTCCTCGCTATTGGGAATTTTCACTACTTCTAGTTGATTCGCCGTGCAATTGAACGTTATTGCGCAAATTAATGACTCAGCCCGAGTAATTCAATACTCGGGCTGAGCGTTACTGCTATTTCTGCTTACCGATTATTCGGTATCTAAGACTTCTTAGATTCCGTTAGCGGTGCAGAGGTCTTCGATGCCTTCGCAAACTGCTTCACGAGTCTGGAAGCCATCTGCAATTACATCAGCAACATTTGCCTTGGTGATTGAAACTGGAACAAGGAGAACTGATGGAACATCAGTTGTGCCGTTGTTTACTGAACCAGTTGCAGCAGTTGCCTCTTCGCCATTTAGAAGCGCGATAGCAAGAGCAGCAGCAGCTTCTGCTTCTGCCTTGATCGCCTTGTAAACGGTATTGGAGAGGTCACCAGTCAAAATTGCACGGAGACCATCAACGGTTGCATCCTGTCCGGAGACGCAGACCTTTCCGTTGAGTCCGTTCTTCTTCAACACTGCAACTGCAGCGAGGCCAAGGCCTTCGTTAGCTGAGACGACAGCGTCAAGCTTGCCGCCAGCCTTTGCTAGTTGCTGTTCGAAGATTGTTCCACCCTTGACGTTATCCCAGTCTGGAACAGCCTGGTCGTCAACGAGTGTGTAATCGCCAGCATCAATTAGTGGACGTAGAACTGAGTCATAACCAGCCTTGAACAAGGTTGCGTTGTTATCAGTTGGTGAACCGTTTAGGTAGACGATACGAGCCTTTGTCTTTCCTGCGGCATCAAGGCAGCCCTTGATTCCTTCACCTTGTAGACGTCCAACAGCTTCGTTATCAAACGAAACGTAATATGACGCTGAACCATTCAAAGTTAGACGGTCGTAGTCAATTGTTGGGACACCTTGTGCAGCTGCCTTATCTTG
>JACCEB010208016.1_pt1 | contig 15402 bp, 12 predicted proteins | sample 7454761 | NCBI WGS metagenome assembly JACCEB01 (sample SAMN15323454, study PRJNA562643) | freshwater metagenome | isolation source: river surface water | place: USA:Blue River Watershed | collected 2017-08-18 | reverse complement strand
TGTTACGAGGCTTTTTATTACTTTTACTTTTATTTGTAACGCCCATCATATGATATATTATGTGATAATATATTATATATTATATTTGAATATACTGAATCTTTCTACCAGAAGTCGCTTTCCCGCCTGGGAAAGCAAGATTTTTATAAAAGCGGACTCTTGCTTTCTACCACTTACTCGCCTTCTTCACGCTAATTTTGGGTCCACCGCCTCGCTTCTTGGCAGCATTTGGGTCATATTGTTCTTCCTCTTCGTCGTCCTTAAGGTTTTTAGAAAGGTCCCAGAATTCCTTTGACCCCAATCTAAAGTCTCCGTGACTGTCTGCTTTATACCAAAATACCTGGTCATGCAATTTATTTGATTTTGAGTTGTTATTAATGACCAAACACTCGTAATTTTCGGTACATTGGTCCATTACCTGACAAAAGCTCTCAAATGTGGGGAACATACCCGCATAATTTTCATAGATTCGTTTTCTGTTTGCGATATAATTCTCTCTAAGAATGAAAACATAATCAATATTTGTTCTGAGAGTAGGGGGAATACCTAAGGGATATTGCATAGTTATCACCAACATCACCTTCCAATGTCTTCCGTTCATAAAAAGCAAACGCATTAGTTTATCTCGCGACCATGTGTTGTCATAGAGACAATCATCTAAAATAACAAACGCTCTTGGATCAATATTGCAGCGTTTATATGTCTCCATTTCCTTTTTAATTTGTTTAAGAACGGTTCTCTGTCGTTTTAGAATATTTTCAATGATAGCCGAATTATACTCGTTGTGAACGAATAACTTGGGCACCATTTTTGCGTAAAAACCGTTACCCTCCTCCGTGCCCGAAATTACTGTTCCAATTGGAATATCCTGCTGATAATATAATAAATCTCTGACCAAGAAAGATTTTCCAGTGTCTCTTTTACCAATCAAAACAACAACCGGACCCTTATTTTCATTTGGCTTAAAGCTGATATTTTTCATATCAAATTTTTTTAATTCTAATGTCATTTTAATAAACTGATAAAATAAATATATTATGCTAAACGAATTTAACAGAACGAGAACACCTCAACAATTACATAATTACTAGAAGATGCCGATATAACGAACAAAAAGTGTTTTAGACATACAATGAGTTAAAAACACATATAATTTATATATTAATTAGCTAAAGTATGTTGATTAATTATCAAAAACGAAAGAACCTCGAACTTTTTAATAGTTTAGCAAAACCCAACTCTTTATTTATGTCAGAAATGCAAAATTATATACCAATTTATACGCGATTTTTTTCATTGAACGATACCAATTATAACGGCATAAACTTGAATCATGAATGGTATCTTTCCGACGCGAATAAGTTTGAAAATGACAATAATATATACAAGTGCAAAGTTAAGAACACAAATAACAATAAACAAAAGGAAGTAATGGGTTTTTTTAAAATGGCTCCCTTATTGGATCCATATAAATATTTGATAGGTAAATATAATGTCAATGATGAAAATTTGTTTGTATTGCCTCAATTAACATCAAGCGATTTAGACTGTAACGCAAAATTTGTAGACCCAAACAATTCAGCATATGTCGATGGTTTTTTTACCTTCTTAACAAGCGGATTGAAGCAAACCCATAAATTTTCACATGGAATTGATTACTACGGTTCCTTTTTAGGAATTAAGAATGATTTCATGTTTAATGTATATGACGACATTGATTATTTAAACAATTCCGATTTCTTTAATAAGAACAAAAACCTCCTATTTAAAATTGACGATTATGACCATTTGATCCAAAATGAAAATCCGGTTTTAAAACCAATCAAGATACATACTACAAGCGCCATGTCGCAATTATCCGCAAAATCCTTCAACAATGAAATTTTTGATAATGTGTTTGAAGAAAATACGATCGGCCTGGATAATTTAAAAGAAAATGATATTATTAATTTGTCTGATCTGACTGATTTAGTTGATCTGACTGATTCTGATATGCTTGACAACAAAAGCACTGATCGAGTGTCACTAAAATCAAACTCAACATGCTCGTCAAGATCGTCATATACAAATGATAGTACTGATGGAGCTGTCGAAGACGAAGATGTTGTAGAGGTATGTCAAGATGGTGTAAAAAATAATGATGCTAATAGCGACTGCGAAGAGCAGGTAGAAAATAATAGCGATGATAGCGGTGAATGGGCAGACGACGACTCTGATGATGAAGAGGAAGAGAGAATTAACGCAACTATTCCGAAATTTCCGGTTCAGGTTATAAGTATGGAGTGTTGTGAAAATACATTCGACGATTTGATTCTAAAGAACGTCGAACTAAGCAACGAGGAATGGTTTTCTGCGCTTATGCAAATAATTATGATTTTAATTACGTATCAAAAGGCATTTAATCTAACGCACAACGACCTACACACGAATAATGTTATGTATAATCATACCAATAAAAAATTCATTTATTACTGCTACAAAAAGAAGTACTATAAGGTGCCAACATTTGGTCGCTTGTTTAAAATTATTGATTTTGGAAGAAGTATATACAAGTTTAACGGTAAATTGTTCTGCAGTGACAGTTTCCAAACTGGCGGCGACGCGGCAACTCAGTATAATACAGAACCTTATTTGAATGAAAAGAAGCCGAGATTGGAACCAAACTACAGTTTCGATTTATGCCGCCTAGCCTGTTCTATATTTGATTACGTGGTTGAGGACACTGAAGAAATTAACAAATTGTCCAAGTGCGCAGACCCAGTTAAACGATTGATCGTCGAGTGGTGTTTAGATGATAAGGGTATAAACATGTTGTATAAAAACAATGGCACTGACCGCTACCCTGATTTTAAATTGTATAAAATGATTGCCAGATGTGTTCATAACCACACACCTCAAGCTCAATTAGAAAGGCCAGAATTCAATGCGTTTTCCGATTTTAAGGGCGCTGTCCCCGATGATGTAATAGACATTGACAGTATTCCGTCATATGTATAAGAATTTAGCATTTTATAAGTGAACATTTCGTTTTTGTTCATAATACAATAATATTATTGTATATTATGAACTCATTTGGATTTATAATAACAAGACACGTTAACTCTGAAAAGTCAAATAAATATTGGAATCGGTGCGTTAAGTTATTACGGACGTTTTATCCACATAGGCAAATTGTTATTATTGACGACAACAGTAATTATGCTTTTGTAAAATCAGACGCAGATTATAGAAACCTAACTATAATACAGTCTGAATTCCATGGAAGAGGAGAACTGCTGCCATACTATTATTATATTAAAAATAAGTTTTTTGAAAATGCGGTGATTATGCACGACAGTCTTTTTTTACATAAAAGAGTCCCATTTGAAGCATTCAATGGCAGGTCAGTTTTGCCATTGTGGTTTTTTAACCCAGATAAAGAAGATATTAATAATTCTATAAGAATTACAGAAGGTCTACGCAATGCGCAACATGTCCAAGAGTCCCTTAAACTAACCGAGTTGACAGTATTCGGGTTGAATCACAATAAATGGTCCGGTTGTTTTGGTTGCCAGGCCTATATAAATCACGGCTTCTTGTTACAGATAGAAAACAAATATCGCATTACATCTATGTTAGACACGGTTAAAATCCGGAGGGATAGATGCTGCTTAGAGAGAATATTGGGATGTATATTTTCCAAAGAAAACCCAGGTTTGGTAAATAAAAAGGGGGCATTTGGGAACATAATGGATGTATATCAGAGTTACGAATACACTTTTGATCATTATATGACTGACTTAAAAAAAGGCACTCTACCAGCATATGTTATAAAAGTTTGGACTGGCAGGTAAATTATATTATACAATAATTCGTTATCGTATAATGTTGTAGAATGTCGTATTCAGGTTTATGGATATAAACTGACAATAACAGACCTTATGAGCTCCGGGTCTGTAACCTTTAATTTTAAGAGGCGCGGCTCCATTGTTTCCTTTTCTGCTGCGACTTGTTTGCCGCGTTGTCTCTGTAACCCCTTATTCAATGGTAAAATAGCACGTTTAAATTTTTCTAAAAATCTTTCGCAGTCAGGAATAGTGGTTGTTTTATACTCTGGGTCAGTTATTGGTTTGTGTTGAGTCAGCAAATTTTTAAGTTCCATGTACTTGGCGTAATAGTAAACCTTTTCATCCAATAATGCGCCCAAATTTGGACATCTAAATAATACCTTTGTATTTAATTCGGAAATAAAAAAGGAATAATCAGTTGCTGTATCAAAGTGCTTCATTACATCTTCAGGCACCTTCTTAAAATCAACGTCTGAGAACTGTCTAAAATCATCTATCATCATATTTTTTCTATGGTCGTATTTTTTTGAGTCCTTAACATAACTTAGCTTGAAAATGAATGGGTTCGCCCGTATATTCGCCGGATTTGGTGGAAGAACGGATATGTTGTATTTTGTTTCTGGAGATTGTAAAAACCATTTTATTAGATAAGATATGTGTCCTGCTAAATTCTTTACATTATTCTCGACGTATGGAATATCCGCATTGGGTATGATTAAAACGTCGATATCCTCTGTTTTGTACTCACCCATTTCTGCTATTCCTTTTAACACTAGCTGAACTGCCTTTCCCCCTTTAAATAATACTTTGTAGTCCTGCCCTATCATTTTATACGACACAATTCCAAAAACAAGTAAAGAAGCACATAGTAATATATTAAAATGAGAGAAATCAATATCTTGATCAGACATGAGTGTCCCGTAAACTTCATATGGGTCGTTTTTTGTCTGCGTATAATAAGTTGGTATGATCGTTTTAATAATCCCGCACACGCTCCATAGTTGTGTGGCTTCTCTCGTTTGTTTATCAATCATTATTTCGTTATCCTTGCTCAACATTACACGCAGTGCTTGACGTAATATAGTCATTTCATTCTCGTTAAAAATTGGTTTCCAAAACTCGGGTTCTATATCAGCAGCATATCCTGTTTCGGGTAGCTCAGTTGGGATTGCCAATTTTACAAGAGGAATTGGCCGTTGTGGTGCGTGAATTTCTTCGATTTCTTTGATTGCATCCTCTATGCGTGCTTCCTCTACAATTGGTTCCTCTAATGACATAGGAACAATAGGAATAGGTTTCGCATCGGCTTCCCATTTCTTCTTAAGCGCAACCAAGGCCTCCTTCTGTTCAGGGGTTAGTACTGATATATCTGCGCCATTATCTAACAAAAAATCTACCAATTCTTTATCTTGTATTTTAACCGCACTTGACAATGCGGATGTTTTATTGGTGTAATCGGTGAGATTGATATTCCCTTTTTTGTTTATAAAAAAGGTTGCTATCTGCCTTTTAATATCGGAATCATCTATATTCTCAAAAATAACAACTAGTAACGGAGCAAATGCTATTATTCCCGGGGAATTTCGTTTATAAACCGGAACCATATTATGTGTGAGTGGGATTAATGTGTTTATTCCTAATGGGGTCTTTTTTATTAATCTTTTAAATGCTGCTACCCCCTCGTTCGGGTCCTTTTTTAGGATTTCAAACGCTTTCATAAATTCTGCTCTAAACGCGTTCTTAAAATTCATCTCCTCTCTTGTGAAAATCTCTCCTCCCGACATTTTTCGTTTCCTCGTTTTTATCGCAGTCCTACTTCTCGTAGCACGCCCTCTTTTTCCACGTGTCTTATCTTTGGTATTTTTTCTTGTATGTTTCCGTATAAATTTTTTTGTATTTATTTTCATTATATAATAGTATAATAAAAATTCTTTTTCGTCTAAAAGCCAGGGTTATCGGTAAAGATTGGTGTTACACTTGACCCCCCATGCGTTACTGGTTCAATTTGGTTCAATATAAAATGCCCTGAAACGACGCTAAAATATACCACAAGAGCATCTCGAATTAATAGTTTGAGTGGTTTGCTCTCTCTTTCAATAAATCTCATTTCAATAAATTTCGCAATCAAGAATACTACCGAGATGACTGCCGCAATAATAAATATATTACTCATTTAAAATACTAAAGCAGATTCTAAATTACGTTTTTACGCAATTAATCCAAAATTTCAATTTCATCAATCAACAAATCGGGCAACAAGTCAATCGACGGTTCTTCAATATTATGAATATCTAAAGCATCTAGATTAAATGGCTGAGTAGAGATTTGTAATTTGGGGGAATCATCATCATCCTCATCTTCATCTTGTTTCCTTTGTTGTGCTCTAACACTACTGATTTCTTCTAGACGTGAAATATTCTTGGGTGCGTTAACATTTGATACAGCTCCGTCCTGAGATTGTACATAATCAATATCATTAAAACTCAAACGACTCGAAGGGGCAGGTTGCTGCTCAACCATTGCCTCAACATTTGGTGCCTTACCAGCTACCACCTCCTTTATAGGTTCGTCGATTATTTGTTCATTTACTTCCTCAATTACATCCTCTTCAACACTTTCATCCATATAAGCCTTCAGGATTGCCTCAACCGGGATACTCTCTCTTAATGTATTTAATATACATTCTTGCACAATAATCTCTAGCTCTCTGTGATTTTTTTGAATCTGTAAAGGAGGCAAATTTACCTCGAACAAATAAACATTCTTGTAAACCTTTCTGGCCACGTTGATATATGTTTTATGTAAAAATTCGTCTAGCTTTGGAATATTAATATCAATCTTTTTCTGCTTTTGTCCAACCCGCATAGCAGTTAAAATTTTTAGCTGGATAATATGAACACATGTAATAAGTTCCTCTAAATAAGAGCATCCCGACTTTTCACAAATTCGTTTTCTCTCCGTCTCAATAATTTGTGCGTTCCATTTGGGTATTCTGGATATCAGGTTCTGAAAGGTCATTAAATATTTGTTCGTCTCGCCGTTATCCTTACACAACTTTAAAGATTCGTCTAAAATAGATTTATATCCGTCAATGATTAAAGGTGTCAAAATTGTTACTAAACGAGATCCCCATTCGTTTTTCGATTCGTGAAGAGCGCTTCCATTGAAATCATCCATTTACATAAAACTTATATTTTCTAAAGCCAGTTCTGAACTTAAAAAAATGAAATTCAATATAAACAACATTAACAGTTTCTCATTTCTAAATTCGGTTCTCACACGATTAAAGCAGACAAGATATTCATACCTTTTTTCATCGCTAAATACATCGTCCATAAATTTCGGGTTTTCTATTAAATTTATAATGTCTAAACCGCTATATGCCTTTTCATACAATTTCACACATAACAATATCATATCTTCGGGCTGCGCCTTCTTGTTTACATACTTTAATAGTTCCTTTTCTAAAAAATCAATACGTCGCGACTTTACAGGTTTCAATTTAAACAGCTCATTAAGATTATACTGATATAAATTTATAGCCTTGCCATTTATGACTGGTGATGGAACATATATTTCACAAAATCTGGATAAGATGGGTTTCATCAAGTTATATTTATCTTCGGCTACAATAAAGAATCGGGTGTTATGACTAAACAACTCAATACATCTACGCAGAGCCGACTGAGCATCCATTGTTAATTTATCGGCATTCAACAGAACAATACTTTTAAACACATTACCGCCATTTGAATTTATATGTGTTTTTGCGAAAAACTTCAACTCATCACGAATAAATTTGATACCCTTTCCATGCGAACAGTTTACATACATTACAAATGCCTTTATTTTATCCTTGTCACCGTCATAAATTTTCGATATAAATTCATTTACAATAGTTCGTTTTCCACTACCAGTCGCACCGTGAAAAAGCAAATTCGGGATTTTATGGCTCTCATAAAAAAAACCCAACTTATCTTTTATATTTTGATGGATTTGTAAGGACATTCTGACTTATTATATTTTGCGACGTGTTTTTATATTTTAATAGAACGTAAATGATAAAATATAAAATTTGTTATTTGGGAGGAGATTATACCGAGCTAGTCAATGAATGTGTGTATGGGTTATTTTTAAAGGCAGACAATATATCAGGTTGAATACGGTCACAACTTGCGCATTCGTTGTAGTATTGTGGTGCTCGAATTGCGCCGTATGTATTTACAGATGGGGGGAGCCCAGATAATCTGGAAAACGCCGGATTGACTCTTCCATCTAAGCGGTCAGTATCGCTCTTAATCGTTGTCAAATGCATCTGTTGATTAAACACCTGTGTTCCACCTTGGTTTGGTCTATTTCCAATAGTAGAAGACTTTATGTCGTTATTATGTTGTCTATAAGCAGCCTCATAGCTCATGTCACCATAACCAGTAGCAGCGCCACCAGCTGCGGTATAATATTGACAACTGGTAGAATCTCTCTGTGTGGAATCGGGAGCAGTATAATTATTAACATATATTCCCTCCTTTTGATTGTTAATACGGAATGTGGGAGCATAAAGGGTTGTTTCTTTGACGGTTGTCGCAGTGGCGTCCTGGGGATTATACACATATCCCTTTGGCACGGCTGATGTTGCCTCACCATAAATGCGAACGTTATTAATTGTTTCGTCTTTACGAGTTGGTTTTAACAAGTCCATCAAAGGCGCAATGACCGCTCCAATGGCTCCACTAAACCCGCTTCTCAATGTTTCGGGTTGTCTTACAGTGCTTCGGTTATTTTCATAATTTGTATGGCTTCGCAAAAATATATCTTTATCTGTATGGTTGCCTTGCCCGGTAGCCCTTGAATGGTTTACACCGCAGGACAAAACCTCGTGGCGTTTTGAGGGCTCAAAGTTTTCTGGCGCGGTTGCCGCCTTAACATCTGTCGCACCCGCAGGACCCATATATTCAGTTTCAATGTCGTTGCGTCTAACCACACCCATCTCCTGAATGGGTCTTAGGGTTTCTCCCTTTTCTGCGCCAGTAGTTGTTAACCAACGATCCTGAGTATTGATAAAAAATGTATCGGGGCGCTGTTTTTCCACACGACCCAACATTTGAGTTGTCGGCGCGGTTTTAATAAAGGAATTCGCAGGTCCCTCGTGATTTACCAGCTCATATTCTAATTTAGGGTTGGTTTCAACTCGCAATTGGTCGACCGTCTTGGGTAACCACTTATCACGAGCCTCCATACCCGAATTATATCCGTTACTGCCATTTATTCCGTATCCCTGGTCAAGTCCAGGACCGACCATAATGGTATCAAATGGCTTCACATTGTTATTTTTCATTGCTGGGTTTACTCGTGACTGATAGAAGTCGCTCTGGTTCGGCATACCATAAGCCCACTGCACGTTATCTTCAGGCTTAAATAATGGGGCCTGCTCTATCTTCTTAATTACCTGAGAACCTGAACCGATCATATTATCCAACACCGATTCCGTAATATTCATATCATATGTGCGACCCTTTACCTTACCACCATTAAACGGAACCATATTGTTATGTTTAAACTGATCTGAATTTAAATAATTGCCAGTTAATGAATACACTTCTTGGGGATTTTGTCCTACTGGTTTGTGATTCCTTACCTGTTTTTCATATAAATCCTGGTTGAAATATTTATCAGTCGCAACGTTTGGATTAGGATATTCCTGAACGGTATCTACTAACTGATTTATATTCGACACTGGAAAATTCTGAGGGGGAATATTTGTGTTTGGCAAATAATTGTCGGTTCTTACACCTAAATTGCTTCTTATTCCCATATTTGTAAATTTTTCCCTTCTGCTTTGTTTTATTTCATTTTTACTAGTATTTTCGTTTGATTGATTTGATACAACATACATACCACCTAATGCTATTAAAGGGATTGCTATTTCCATATTTATATATATAGAGTATTATATTTTATTCATATAATAATCTAAATTACTTGGGACGGGCTAGTCTTAATTACCTGGTTTGGCAAGAATTCGTTTGCTGGCACGTTGTAGGGCCGCCTACATAACCGCCTCTAATTAAACTGAAACTTGAAGGGAGCTCGTTCTTGGTTTCGTCCATAACACAAACTCTCTTCGGAGTAAAGTAATCTTTCTCTAAAATTCGTGTGCTTAAATTATTCTGAAACGGCATACATGTATTTGCTTGCGGGTTTAGTGGTGGGTATTGCCAATCGACTTGTTCTAAATCGCGATACCACCACGCGGGATTTGTCGCTCTTGACTGTTCGGTGAACAGATTGTTACATGTTGGATACTTAATGGGTTCATTTGGAACATTATACTGTATATAATTGTCTTTTCCTAAACAATCACGTCCGATTTGTCTATTTACACCACGTAGATCACTTTCTAAATTTATGGTGTTTGTTCTTAAATTGCCTCCCCATTTTTGTATAATAATTTGAGGATCCTCTATATAGCACGGATTCGCACCGTTGCCAGGAACATTTAAAATCCACCGTCCGGGGTCTGTGGATTGCTGTAATGATTTTTTCGTTCTACAGTCGTCATATTTAAATCGGGTGCTGGCCATATTATATTTATAATATATATTTATTTATTTATTTACAATTTAAAAAATTCCTCAAATAATAAGTATGGAGCTTATTTTAAACAACACCAAAACACCGACATTATGTTTAAATATGATTGTCAAAAATGAAAGCAGAATTATTACAAGATTATTCGATTCAGTTGTTTCGATTATTGATTGTTATTGCATTTGCGATACCGGTTCCACCGACAATACTGTTAATCTAATTACCGATTATTTTCATAGTAAAAATATACCAGGTAAAGTGGTCACAGAGCCATTCAAGAATTTTTGCCACAATAGAAATTTTGCGCTACAATCATGCCTAGGAATGTCCGATTATGTATTATTGCTTGATGCTGATATGGTGCTTGAGGTCAAAAATTTTAATAAAAGTATTCTAGATCGGGTCGATAGCTTTAATATTCTTCAAGGAAACGATTCGTTTTATTATCAAAATATGAGAATTGTGAAAAACAATGGTTTATACAAGTATGTTGGTGTAACACACGAATATATTGACACGCCGAGTAACAATCGGATTGCGGGGTTCGAGAAAAAGGACCTCTTCATTAGAGATTTTGGGGATGGCGGCTCAAAGCACGATAAATTTGAACGTGATATACGTTTGCTCCTAGACGGATTAAAGGAGGAACCGAATAACGTTAGATATCACTTTTATCTAGCAAATAGTTACCACGACTCTGGAAGATTCGGTGAGGCGATTAACGTGTATAAAAAACGAATTCAGTTTGGAGGATGGCAAGAAGAAGTTTGGTACAGTTATTATAGAATTGGACTCTGCTTTAAAAAAATGGACAAAATAAATGACGCAATACAGTATTGGCTAGAAGGATATGAATATTATCCCGACCGTCTCGAAGGACTATATGAAATCATTAATCATTACAGATTAAATTCCAAACATAAACTGGGCGAAATGATTTATCAACTAGCTAGAAAGGTATTGGATCGCAACTGCCGAACAGAGAATTATTTGTTTTTACATGATGACGTATATACTAGCAAAATTTATTACGAATACACTATATTCGCTGCTTATACTGGAAATAAAAACATAAATTATGAGATTATCCAGGTGTTAAATAATTCCAAGGATGATAGTATTGTTAATAATATGCTCCAAAATATGAAATTTTACAAGGATGTTTTAATGCAACAGTCTAAGATTATTGTTGATAATTTCGTTACTGCTCCGATTAACAACGAAGACGTCAAATTATACTCCTCGTCTAGTTGTCTTATTCCTAACGCAAATAGTGCCGGTGGGTATAAAATGAATATCCGATATGTGAATTATTATATTAATGAGGGCGGCGGCTATTTATATTGTGATAAACATATTATAACAGTCAATAAATGTGTAGAATTAGACTCCGATCTTAAAATGGTGTCTGAAAAGTGGTTTGGGTTGATGTTTGATAATAGAAGGTATATCGGGGTTGAGGATGTCAGGATATTTTTTGATGTAGAAAGTAAGAAGCCACTTTTTATCGGAACGGGTTATCATGCGAACAATCAGATTGGTATCGTAGCAGGCGACTATAATTATCAAGCTGGAATATTAAATGGAATGGAAATCACTCCCACTTTTAACAAGGCGTCTTGCGAAAAAAATTGGGTCTACGTTGACTATAAGGGCTCTACTCATGTTATATACGATTGGTCCCCCTTGAAAATCTGTAAAATTAATGACACAGACAAATCGCTGAATTTGGTCGAAACTAGACAAATGCCGGGCATTTTCAGCCGAACACGAGGATCTACGTGTGGTTTTAAGTATTCCAAGCAACACGGAGCTAATAACCCCGGTAACATAACTATTCAAATCGTGGAAGATGAAATTTGGTTTGTTACACATATTGTCTCTTATGAGCAACCGCGTCACTATTATCACGTAATTGTCGTGTTCGACGAAGATATGAATTTGTTACGCTATTCAGCCCCTTTTAAATTTGAAGGCGAACCGATTGAATATTGCTTGAGTATTGTTGTTGAAAATGAACAGGTTCTCATGAATTATAGCATGTGGGATCGAACTACGCGAATTGGAGTTTACGATAAAAAATATATAGATTCCATCGTAAAATATACCTAGTAATTTGTAATGTGATATTTATTTTCATAATAATTAATATTTGCCTTGTTTTTCTCTAATAAAGCATGTATTTCTTCTTTTGCCGACTTATTGGGCGAAGTCATTTTTAAATGAATCAGTCTTATCACGTCTTCAAGCAATACTTTTTTATTGTTATAATAATCTACGATGATGTGTTGTTCTATATATAGATTTGTTAAGTTACTAGTTGGATTATCTAGAAAATATTGTAAACAGTAACACAACATATTATATGCGTCTTTTGTCCGATTCGCGTCTATATACTTCTGCGCTCCACGTAATATCAAATTCATATTATGAATTGGCGACGTGTAGTTTGATATTATGCCTTGATAGTCTCCGTAATATAATTCAAAAATGCCCGGGTTCTCTCTCTGTACAATTGTCATTACGGCCTCGTCTATTTGATACCAATCATCATTGTAAATCTCTTCTGTTTTCTGTTTAAATAAATTACAGTATTTCAGCAAATTTGCGCTAGACCCGGAAAATAAACCACCTGCCATATGATGGTATATATATTGGAACATTTGTTTGGGCGCGACATTTTCTATATAGGGATTAATACATAACTGTTTTATTTTTTCAGGAATATTATTTATCCATTCGTGGATTTTTTCGCTGTTTAAAGCAACATGGTTTATTCCGAAATCCATCCAAACAAACCGTTCACTATTAAATGGGTTCAAACTTATAGCACTCTCCATAAAATCAAACTTGTTGTTATTTAAAATAATATATATTGGTGTTTCTTGTTCAATAACACCATTTATTATATGAAACTTGTTTTGTAGTTCATGTAATTTATCTAGATGTTTATAGTAATGCGTGTCTTCAAAGCGTTTTTTATAAATATATGTCTTGTCTTGCATATTTTCCCTCTCTTTACTCACAAACTCGATACATTTGTCGCAATCTGTAAATACAATTAAATTATATTGTAATCCTAATATAAATTTTTTTGCGTGTTCAAAATACTCATTTATATCACGAGTCTGTTTATACTTGTCTTTTTCCTTTTCTCTCCTGTCATAAAACATTGTAACAATAGTGGGAGGCGTCGGGTTTGTTTCTAGAACTTTTATTGGGTTTCTACAAGACCCCCAGTCAACGTGTGCTATTTGTCGTTTCTCATTTTCATATATTCGTTGAATCTCTCTGTTACCATTCTTATTTTGTAGTAAAATATTATCATATGAATCCTTTATATATTCCGTATTGTGTTCGAATTTTAATAAGTGAACTGTGTTGTTATGGATGCCTTCTTTGCCTATGAAGGAAGTGGTTTCGTCCAACTCAAAAAAGGTATTTGTCGCTCTACCTAAAATTCCTGGTCCAGTAAGGTCAAGATTTGAAGGGGGGACAATATTATTTTCAACGTTATATACAATTCGGTTAATACATTCTAATAATATCGGATGGTTTGGTATAGATGCAATCATTCCATTTGATAAATTATGAGTCCCTATTGACGGACAATTATTTAAATCAACCGAAGTCATAAACTCTATGTCCTCATTTAAAAAAGTATCTATTTCTCCCATACAAATTGAATCAATATCTGCGTAAACGCCTCCGTATACAAATAAAATACAATACCTCCAGAGGTCGGCCTTAAATGCTCCTGGAATTAGTCTACAATAAACGTTGTAAACGCGCGCGCCAAAATATTTTTTAATTAATCTTTCTCTGTCACTTTTGTCGTGAAGAAAATAAGCATAATTTGGGTTGTTTATACACCACGTATCAGTTAGTTTTTTAAATTCAGTTGAAATATATTTAGTTTCCCATGTTTGAAATATATTTCGCGGAACTCTGATTAGTTTCATTATAATTAAACCCTAGATGTATTTAAATAATATTTTTCAAATCAAATGTATAGATATGGACCATCACCCTTAACGTTTACTGCGCTCTTATCCGGCTCGACATTAATATCATGTCTGTTTCCATAGACGGTCCAATGAAATTTGGAGTTCTCTCCATACACCTTAAATGAGTTGTTCTCAATTTCACTGGAATTTAATGTTACTATCTTGTTGCCATAAATGGGTGTAATTTGGACGGTAAACTCGTGCGCGAGTTTTTCAACATAATTCGGTAATTTGATTTCTACGTATTCATTGTTTGTAATTTCTCCTTTGCCTCTATAATAGACACCTGCCTCAGGACCTTCAAGACACGCGTGAACTAAATACTTGTTATCATTTGTTGGGTGATCTATAACAAACGTTTTGTCGCTATTTGAAGTATCGGTGCTTCTATAAATAGTATTACCTGTAGTTATATCGACCATTAATAGATAGTAACTCGGTCCTGACATTCCCGTAGCACCGTCAAAACTAGGCAGAGGCCCTGTAGGACCCGTAGGGCCAGTAGCACCAGTAGGACCTCCTGAAGGACCAGTCGGACCCATGCAACCTCGTCCAGTAGGACCAGTTACGCTGCTACCCGAAGGGCCTGTATTACCGATGGGGCCTACAGCACCTGGTCCGGTAGGGCCTTGAGGACCAACAGGTCCAGCTCCTCTTGAATCACAACATCTTTGGGCCCCTAAATATTGACTGTAGTTTGCATAATTTCTTGACATCTATAATATATATATTTAATAATAAAATCTATATATTATTTTAATCTATTGTAATATTTTTAATAATCGGTCTTTGTCTACATTATTGTAATCAAATAAATATTCATTACACCATTCGGTATTTTCATTTGTTGGAGATACATACAACTTCTCTTTTTTACAGTCCTTCCCTATATGACCATTTGCTAATAGCGCCTCTTCAGGAATTACGTAAAATTTACCATTTTTACAATTTAACCAATATAAATCATTGTCACCCTCTTC
>JACCEB011255666.1_pt1 | contig 15405 bp, 10 predicted proteins | sample 7454761 | NCBI WGS metagenome assembly JACCEB01 (sample SAMN15323454, study PRJNA562643) | freshwater metagenome | isolation source: river surface water | place: USA:Blue River Watershed | collected 2017-08-18 | reverse complement strand
GGCTGCGTTCGCAGTTGCCCAGCGGGGGTGCGCGCCGTTGAGTCCGGGCTCCCGCTTCCCATGTCGCAAGATCACCCCAGGCAACTGCCGCTGTTCGTGGCGTGGGCGGTGATATTCGTGGCGGGCGTGGTGGTCGGCGCGTGGGCGTTCCGCACGCACGATACGCGCTTGCGGGAACGGCTGATGGACGATGCGCGCCGCTCGGTCGTCGCGGTCGATCCGGCGCTTCTCCTGAACCTCGCCGGGGCGGAGAGCGATGGCGCGACGCCCGCCTACGCCGCGCTCAAGGGCAAGCTGATGCAGCTGGCGCGGGTCGATGCCGCGGTGCGCTTTGTTTATATCTTCCGCGCCGATCGGTCCACGCGGCGCGTGATCTTTCTCGCCGACTCGGCTCCGCCGGGGGCGAAGGACGAGTCCAAACCGGGTGACGTCTATCCCCAGGCGGGCGATTCGCCGGGCCTGCAGGCGATCATCGACAACGGGCAGCCGGCGACGGAAGGGCCGCTGGCGGACAGTTTCGGGACCTGGGTCACCGGTTACGCCCAGGTCGGCCCCGCGGGCGCGGACGGGGTGCTCCACATCCTCGGCCTCGATATCGACGCGGCGGACTGGCAGCGCCGGCTGTGGCAGGCCGCGCTGGAAGGCACCTTCTACACCTGGGTGCTGCTGGGCCTGCCCTTCCTCGCGTGGCGCGTGAACCGCCAGCAGGGCCAGCAGCGCGAGGTGATCCGCAATCTCTCCGAGGCGATGGAGCAGAGCCACTCCGCGATCATGATCGCGGATCTGGGCCATCGCGTGGAATACGCCAACCGCGGCCTTTGCCGTCAGCTCGGCTATGCGCGCCGCGAGATGCTCGACCGGAAATGGATGGAGCACTTCGTGGCGGAGAGTTCCAAACTCGCGATGCACGACCTTCTCGCGACGCTCCGCGCGGGCCGCATGTGGGAAGGCGAGTGGGTCTGCCGCCGGCAGAACGGCACGGAGTTCCCCGTGCGCGGCGTGGTCACGCCGGTGCTCAACCGCGACGGCGCGGTGGCGTGTTTCGTCGCGGTCTTCGACGACGTGACGGAGACGAAGCGGCGCGAAGCCGAGCTGCGCGAGGCGCGCGATCTCGCGCAGGCGGGCGACCGCGCAAAGAGCCAGTTCCTCGCGACGATGAGCCACGAGGTGCGGACGCCGCTCAACGGCATCGTCGGCTTCACCAGCCTGCTGCTGGAAACGAATCTCTCGACCGAGCAGCGCGACTACGTGCAGACGATCCGGATGAGCACGGAGGCGCTGATCCAGCTCACGGGCGACATCCTGGATTTCGCGCGGATCGAGTCGGGCAAACTCAAGCTCGACGCGCTCCCGTGCGATGCCGGCGAGTGCATCGAGGATGCCCTCGACCTGCTCGCGGCCAAGGCCGACGAGAAGGGCCTGGAGCTGCTGCATCGCGTGGAGCCCGGCGTGCCGGCCGCGGTGCTGATCGACGGCGGACGACTGCGCCAGGTGCTGGTGAACCTCGTGGGCAACGCGGTGAAGTTCACCGAGCGCGGCGAGGTGGAAGTGACGCTCGGGGTCGTGCCGGCGGCCGACGGCACGCTGCCCGATGCCAACGGCAAGCCGTGCGTGCTGGAGTTCAAGGTGCGCGACACCGGCATCGGCATCGCGCCGGAGCATCAGGCAAAACTGTTTCGACCCTTCACGCAGGCGGACGACTCGACCACGCGGCGTTACGGCGGCACGGGGCTCGGGCTCGCGATCTGCCGGAATCTCGTGGAGCTGATGGGCGGGGAGATCCGGATCGAAAGCGGCCGCGGGCCGGGGGCGACGTTTGTCTTCACCGTGCGGGGCACGGTGGCCGCCGCGCAGCGTCCGGTGCGGCGTTTCTCCCACCTGCGCCTTGGACTGGCGGTCGCGAGCGAGCCCGCCCGCCGCGAACTCGCCGCGCTGCTCCGCGGCTGGGGCGCGGAGGTGACGGAGGGCGAGCGGGCGGCCGATCTCGTCGGCAAACCGTGGGATCTGGCGGTGATCGATGTGCGTGCCGATACCGCGCGCGCGCTGGTCGGCGCGACACCCTTGGCGGGTATGCCGCCCGAGAAAGCGATCGGCCTCGTGCCGCTCGCGCTGCCGAACGAGCTGCGCAGCGGCCTGCGCGCGCATTTCGGGCTGCTGGTGAACCGGCCCGTGCACCACGACACGTTTTTCTCCCTGCTGTCCGGCGCCAAGCTCGAGGGCCCGACGGCGGCCCCGGCGGCGAAGTTCGGGCTGCGCGTGCTGGCGGTGGAGGACAACCTCGTCAACCAGCGGCTGATCACGCGCGTGCTCGAGAACCTCGGCTGCACGGTGACGCTGGCGGGCGACGGCCGCGCCGCGCTCGAGGCGCTGCAGCAGCGGGTCGACGAACTCGATCTCGTGCTGCTCGACCTGCACATGCCGGAGATGGATGGCTTGTCCGCGCTCCGCGAGATCCGGACCGGGGCCTGCGGCCCGCGCGCGCAGGCGATCTGGGTCATCGCGCTGACGGCGGATGCGCGCGAGCAGGAGCGGGCCCGCGGAATGGCGAGCGGGCTCGACGACTACCTCACGAAGCCGCTCAGCATCGCCGCGCTGGAGGCGGCGCTGCATCGATTCCGCCACGAGCGGGTGCTGCGGAAACGGTGACGCCGGCGGCAGGAGCCGGAGGTCAGCTCAACCCAGCACAGCGGCGATCTGCCGGCAGGAGCGCTTGAGGATCTCCACGCGGGCGAAGCGCTTGTTGTCCGCGGGGATCAGCTGCCAGCGCGCGGGCGGCGGGCTGGTGAGGGCGAGCATGTCGCCGACCGCGACCTCGTAGGCGGCCCAGCGGCGGCGGTTGCGCCAGTCTTCCGCGTTGATCTTGTGCCGCTTGTAGGGCGTCTCCTCGCGCTGGCGGAAACGACGCAGCTGCTCGGCGGGCGAGAGGTGGAGCCAGAACTTGAGCACGATCGTGCCGTGGTCCGCGAGCTGGGCTTCGAAGTCGTTGAGCTCGTCGAAGGCGCGGCGCCACTCCGCCGGCGTGCAGAAGCCCTCGATGCGCTCCACGAGCACGCGGCCATACCACGAGCGGTCGTAGATGGTGGCGCGGCCGGCGCGGGGCAGGTGGCGCCAGAAACGCCAGAGGTAGTGGTGGGCTTTCTCCTCGTCGGTCGGCTTGGCGACGGGAATCACGCGGTAGTCGCGGGCGTCGATCGCGCTCGTGAGCCGGCGGATCGCGCCGCCCTTGCCGGCAGCATCCCAGCCCTCGAAAACCCAGACGATGGAGCGGCCCTGATCGGCGGCGGCGCGCACCGCGTGGGCGAGGCGGCCCATCCACTTGTCGCGTTTCGCGGCGTAGTCGGCTTCGGAAAGCTCCTGATCGAGCGTGAGTTTCTTGAGCAGCTGGAGACCGCGCGGCCGCAGCGGGACAAGCTTCCGCGGCCGCGGCACGGGGCGGGCGCGGCCGAAGACGCGGGCGTGCGCGGCGTGCCGCTCGAGCAGGTGGGTGACGACGGCGAGATTGCGGGCGCGCGGATCGGCGGCGGGCACGACGTGCCACGGCGTGGCGGCGTGATGCGTGAGGCGGCGCAGCCGCTCGGCCAGCGCGGCGCGGCGGCGGTAGTCGTGGAAGTGCTGCCAGTCCTCGTCGGTCACACGCCACGCGGTGCCCGGATCTTCGGCGAGTTGGCGCAGCCGCTCGCCCTGCTGCTCGTGCGTGAGGTGCAGCCAGAGCTTCACGATGAGCGTGCCGTCGGCGGCGAGCAGCCGCTCGAAGCGCGCAAGACGGCGCACATCCGCGTCGAACGCTTCCTGCTCCCGCCGCGTGGCGGGCGCGAGGGCGAGCGCATCGGCGTGCCAGCCGCCCACGTAGATGGCCATCCGGCCGCGCGGCGGCAGTGTCCGCCAGTAACGCCACATGGCGGGTCGCTCGCGCTCCTCGTCGGTGGGCTCCCGAAACGCGTGGGTCTCGACGCCGCGCGGGTCGAGCCAGCCGTTGAGCAGATTGACGACCTCGCCTTTGCCGGAGGCGTCGTCGCCGGCGACGATCAGGACCACGGAGAAGGGTGCGTGTTTCAGCGCGACCTGCATCTGCACGAGCTCCTCGCGCAGCGCAGGGACGCGGGCCTCGTAGACGCGTTTCGGCAGCTTCACCGGCTCACTCCGCTTCGGCATGCGCAGAAGAAAAGCCGGGCCGGGCGCCGTTTGTCGAGGCCGTCAACGGCCGTTCTCCCGACGCTGCGGGCGAGGCGGGAAAAACGAGCCGCGAAAAGGAAGTGGCCGCGGGCGGGGCGGGCGCGCACGCTCGGCGGTTTTCATGGCCTCGACCAATCACGCCCAGCGAATGCGCGCCCTGTGGATGCTGGTGCTCGCGAACTTTTTCTGGGGGCTGAGTTTTCCCGTGATCAAGTCGATCCTCCTGCTGCACGGGCAGCTCGTGCCGGAGGCGGGTTCGTGGTTTTCAGCGATCTACACGGTGGCGCCGCGTTTCCTGCTCGCGACGGCGCTGTTGATCGCGTGGCGGCCGGTCCGGTTCTGGGAGATTGCGCCGGGCGAGTGGAAGCAGGGCGTGACGATCGGGCTTTTCGCGTCGGTGGGCATGATCCTGCAGAACGATGCGCTGCAATACACGGCGGCGAGCACCTCGGCGTTTCTCACGCAGTTCTACGCGATCCTGATCCCGGTGTATCTCGCGGTGCGGCAGCGGCGGAATCCCGGCGGGCGGGTGTGGGCATGCTGTGCGCTCGTGCTCGCAGGGGTGGCGATCCTCGGCGGCTTCAACTGGAGCGAGCTGCACATGGGGCGCGGCGAGTGGGAGACGCTGCTGAGCTCGCTGTTCTTCATGGGCCAGATCCTGTGCCTCGAGCGGAAGGAATTCGCGGGCAACCGGGTGGAGAAGATGACGCTCGTGATGTTTGCGACGCAGGCGCTCGTCTTCTGGTCGCTCGTCGGCGTGCTCGCGCCCGACACCGCGGTGGTGCTGCGGCCGTGGACTTCGGGGCCGTGGCTGACGCTCACGCTCGTGCTCACGCTCTTCTGCACGATCGGGGCGTTCACGATCATGAACACGTGGCAGCCCAAGATCACTGCGACGGAGGCAGGTCTGGTTTACTGCATCGAACCGATCTTCGGCTCGATCATGGCGTGTTTCCTGCCGGGCCTGATCTCGCTGTGGGCGGCGATCCACTACCCGAATGAAACGGCGACGTGGACGCTGATTCTCGGGGGCGGATTGATCACCGTGGCGAATGTGCTGCTGCAGCTGCGGCCGGCGGGGAAGTGAGACGCGCAGACGGCACCGCTGATGGATTTCGGCAATGGCCGAAATCCTGGGCAGCGGGCGGCGGCGGAATGGCCTCCGCGGTGGCGGGGAATCAAGGTTTTGGAGTCGGTGCGGCGGGCGGCGGCGACGGAGGCGCGACGATTACGCGCTGCGTGCCGGCGGGCGCGGTGGTGGTCGTCTCGCTGGTGCTGAAGGTCATGACCTGGACGGCGCCGGAGGGCGCACCGGGGAGAACGTCGCCGGTGATGATCTCGGGGACGAGGCCGCCGGGGGTGGCGAGGGTGACGCTTTGGCGGACGTTGCCCGGACCGGAGGCGCCGGCGGGCAACACGGGATAGACGCTGGCGCCGGTGCCGAGCGATAGGGCGGGGGTGTTGGCGGGAGGCGTGGTGCTGTAGGCCATGCCGCCCTGCAGCATCGAGACCCACGGGGAGCGCTGGGCGTAGGCTTCGCCGGCCTCGGCGCCAAGCGACTGTGTGAGCTCGGTCTTCGCGCGGGCGGCGAGCTGCTGGATCTGTTCGCGCCGCTGGGGCGGCGGGAGCGTGGGGTCGGCGCCGATGCGCTGCGACTCGGCGGCGAAGGCGTCGCGCGTGGCGGCGATGCGGTCGGTCGTGGTCGCGGGCAGGTTGAGGCGCGAGACGAGCGAGTCGACGGTGCGGAGATCGGAGTCGGACGCGCGGCGGAGCGTGGCGTATTTCGCGTCGCCGAGCGCGGCGCGCAGGTCGTCGTTGAGCTGCCGCTGGGCCTCGGCGCGTTGGCGGAGCGTTTCGGGCGCGATGCGGCCGCCGGCGGGATCGAGGGCGAATTTCTCGTCGAAGGATTTCTGCAGGGCGTAGATTTTCCGGAAATCCTCCTCGGTCTCGATGCCGTCGCCGTAGCGGGCGCGGACGTTCTGCGCGGTGCGCGAGGTGCGGAGCTCGTAGGCCTCGCGTTCGGCGGGCGTGAGGAGCGCGGCGATGTCGCGGTCGCGCTCGGCGGCGAGGAGCTTGAGTCGCTCGCGGTCGGAGGGGAGCTGGATGCCGCTGGCGGAAAACTTGGCCATCATCTCGTCGTAGTCCTGCGTGATGCGGCGGAGGGCATCGCGTTTCGCGGGCGGCAGGAAATCGAGCGCGGCGACGGCATCGGACGCGGAGGCGAAGAGGCCGAAGTCCTCGCCGAACGCGGCGACGAGGGCATCGGAAAGATCGCGGCGATTCTGGAGCTGGAGTTCGCGGGCGGCGGAGAAGCCGGCGCGTTGCGTGCGCCACCAGCGGTCGTCGCCGGACGACGCGGCGCGCATGCGCTCGGCGGCGCGGGCGAGGGCGCGACCGAGGAGGAGTTCGCGCGCGGTGGCGGAGGGCACGCCGGCGGCCTCGAGGGCGGCGAGGTCGCCGGAGGCGAGGGCGGTGCGGAGGGCGGCGTCGGAGCGATTCGCGGCGCTGGAACCGGCGGATGCGGCGGTCGGGGTGGAATTCGGCGCGGCGGGGCCGGAGTCGCGGTCGGAGCGGAGGGCGAGCACGGCGACGAAGGCGGCGTTGGCGACGAGGGAAGCGGCGAGGAAGGCGGTGCTTGGTTTCACGGCGGACGGGGAGGATGTGGGAGGAAGCGTCGCGGGGGCGCGAATTTGTTTATCGATGTTTTCGGCCGCTGCGGTCGATGGGTGCGGACCCGTGATGAACCGATCGGGGGGAAAACAGAGAGAACCACAGATGGACACGGATCCGGGAGACCGGAGACCGGAGACGAGGGGCGGCTAGCAGGGGCGGGCGGGGAGCTCAGCGCACTTCGTAGACTTCGATCAGGACGGTGCCTTCGGTGCCGGCGACTTGGGCGGTGTAGCTGCCGGGGGGGAGCGTGAGCAGGAGGGCGGCGTCGGCGGAGCCGGGGTCGAGGGGGAAGGCGCCCATGCGGGCGGCGGCGTCGGCGACCGCGAGGGCGTCGGGCGAGTCGTGCCAGCGGTCGTTGGTGGCGACGAGGGTGGCGTCGCGGAAAAGTCGCAGCTGGGGCGCGCGCTGCGGGCGGGCGACGCCGAAGCCCGCGAGCGAAGGACCGATGGCGCGGATGAGCACGGTCTGGGCGGGCGCGCCGCGCGTGACGAAGCCGGCGATGAGCACGGGATTGCGCGCGGAGAGATCGCTGCGGGCGGAGATGTTGACGAGCCGGGGCGTGGTGGCGTCGAAGGCCGCGGAGCCGTCGTAGATTTCGGCGAGCACGGTGCCGGCGGTGTTTGCGGGCAGCGTGGCGCCGGGCGCGACCTGCGCGGTGTAGCTGCCCTGGACGGCGGTGGCGACGAGCGCGGCGTCGAGGCTCGCGGCCGGAAACGGAAACGCGCCGACTTGGCCCGCGAGGGCGGCGACGGCGGGCGTGGCGGCCCAGTCGTCGTTGGCGAGGACGCGTGTGGCGCCGCTGAAGAGTTCGAGGCGCGGATCGGTGAGGGCGTCGTCGACGCCGAGGCTGCGCAGCGCCGGGCCGGCGGCGCGGATCAGGAGCGGCTTGGTGCCGGCGGTGCCGGTGCCGCCGAGGGCGAAACCGACAATGAGCGGTGCGCCCTCGAGGGCGGTGCGGACGGCGAGGTTGGCGAGACGTGCGGGATCGGCGGGGGCGGCGGCGGTGAACGTGAGGGTGGCGGCGGCGGAGGTCGTGACGCCGCCGGCGTTGGAGACGATGCAGTCGTAGCTGCCGGCGGCGTCGGCGGTCGCGGGCACGAGCAGGGATGCGGCGACGGCCCCATCGAGGGCGCGGCCGTTTTTCCGCCATTGAAACGCGAGCGGCGGCGTGCCGGTCGCGCTCACGACGAGGCGGGCAGGCGTGCCGGGAGCGAGGGCTTGGGCGAGTGGCGATGTGACGACGCGAGGCGGCGCGGTGGCGGGGGAATCGACGCGTTCGTAGAGCACGAGGGCGATCTGGCCGGAGGCGGCGGGATGGCGGGCGAGCAGGAGCACGCGGCGGCCGTCGGCGGTGACGTGGATCCAGGGCGGGAGCGCGAGGAGCGAGGGGCCGAAGCCGGGCGGCTCGAAGGTGCGGAGGTGTTTCCCGCCGAGATCGAAGAGCCGCGCCTCGGCGCCGAACTGCAGGAGGTGCCGGCCGTCGGGCGTGAAACGCGTGGCGCCGGTGGTGGCGGTGAGACCGACGCGCGTGCCGTCGAGCGTGCGGTGCACCTGGCCGCCGGCGGTGACGACGTGGCGGGCGTCGGGCGCGAAGGCGGCGTCGGGGTGCTGCGTTTCCGTCTGCCAGCGGATCTGGCCGTCGCGCGTGCGGATGAGCGTGGCGTCGAGGCTGCGCGAGCCGACGACGAGCCACTCGCCGTCGGCGCTGAGATCGAGGCCTTGCACATCGGGCCACGCGCCGGTGTAGGCGCTCCAGAGGACGGCGCCGTCGGCGACGCGGAGCTGGCGCACGTGGGCATCGGCGTTGGCGGCGTAGAGGAAACGTCCGTCGGCGCTGAAGCGCAGGCTGCGGATGGCGCCGAGGCCCGGGGCGTCGGAGGCGGGAGCGGTGACGTTGGCCGCGGTGGCGGCGGACGGTGGCGAGGTCCAGAGGGCGTTGCCGGACGCGCGGTCGAAAAGCGTGACGCGGCCGGAGCTGGCGCTGCCGACGGCGAGGGCGCGGGCGTCGGGCGAAAACGCGAGGGCGAGCGTGTCGAGGCGGCGACCCGGCACGGGATCGGCGGGCGGGGCGGTGCGGGTCCAGAGCACGGCGCCGGTGGCGGCGTCGAGGAGGACGAGCTTGTTTTCGGTGGCGGCGCCGAGGGTGACGGCGGCGGGGTGCGGCGCGTAGGCGACGAAGCGGCCGTCGGCGCTGAGGTCACCGGCCCACGTTTCCCAGCCGGGCGTGTGTTCCCAGAGGCGTGTGCCATCGAAGCGAAACTTGGCGATGCGGCCGGCGCTGCGCTGGTCGCGCGGGGAGGCGGCGATGGTGGCGGGCCAGCGCTCCTGGCCGGGGAAGACGACGAAGGTGCCCTCGGATTCGGAGACGGCGGCGCGGAAGAAGCCGGTGGGTGCGGGGAGGGCGAGCGCGCGGCGGTAGGCGAGTGCGGGTGCTTCGGCGGCGGCGAGCGTGAGGTCGAGGTTGGGGCGGGGATCGTTGGGGTGGCCGAGGGGGGCCACGCGCGTGGCGTGGCCGTCGGCGCTCAGGCGGAGATGCCAGTCGGCGCGGTTGGGCAGAGACTGCGCAAAGCGGGCGAGGGCGTCGGTGGTGGCGGTGTTGGCGCCGTCGCCGGGTGTGAGCGGGACGGGAAACCACGGCGAATACGGCGTGGCGATTTCGGCGCGGAGCGTGGGCGTGTTGGCCGCCGATGGGGCGGCGAGGCGGACGGAGCCGACGGCGCCGAACGGACCGGCGAGGGTAGGCGAATCGCCGAGATGGGTGAAACGCACGCGCACATCCTGCACGTAGGTGGGGGTGGGCGGAGTGGATTGTCCGGGCGGGGCGGAAATGCCGGGGGCGAGTTGAAAGACGAAATCGAAGGTGACGTCGCGCGACTGGCCGACGGCCGGGGCCGGCCCGGCGCGGCCGTCGAAGATCGCGGCGGTGAGGGCGTGGGCGTAGCCGAAACTATCGGGGCCGACGACGAGGGCGCCCTCGGGAAAGACGGTGAACGGGCTGTCGGCGGCGGGCTGGAGCTGGCCGTCGACGCGCAGGCGGAAGACGACGGCGGGCGCGGTGAACGTGTAGTGGTTGAGCAGCGAGGCGGAGACTTTGGGGGTGCGGCCGTCGAACGGATAGACGAACTCGCTGCGCGCGGCCGGCGTGAGGTGGAGGAAATTCCACTCGTCGTGCGCGTGGGCGCGCGGGAGGAGCGCGCTCGCGGTGAGGGCAAGGAGGAGCCACCGCATGGAGACAGCAGGGAGGCGGCGCGGCGCGGACGGGTGGGGCGCGGCGCGCGGATCGTTGCGGGTCGCGCGGACGCGGCAGGCGCAGCGGAGCATGCGCGGATGATGGACTGCGGCGGGTGCGCGGAGCGAACGGAAATGGGTAAATGCGCTGTTACGGGGACGAGCGGCGGCGCGGGCGCGCGGTGCAGGGAGAGACTAGGCGGAGGGAGGACGGAGTTGGACCGCGGATGACGCGGAGGGCGCGGATAAAGGCATCCGCGATATCGGCGTGATCCGCGGTGAAGATGGCTTTTGGGTGTTCGTGGAGCGCAGGGTTGAAAAAGGGGGCCGGGGCGGCGTGGAGTGGGCGCATGAAACGCGTGCTGTGGGTGGTGGCGTTGGGGTGGCTCGTGGCGGTGAGCGGGCGGGCGGCGAACGATCCGCGGTTTGCGGCGGCAGCGGAGACGAGTCGAAAGGCGCAGGGGTTTTCGATGCTCGTGATGCTCGACGGGCGGATCGTGTTTGAGGACTACCCCAACGGCGGGGCGGCGGAGCGGGCGTCGGAGCTGGCGAGCGGGACGAAGAGTTTCTCCGGGGTGCTCGCGCTCTGCGCGGTGGAGGATGGGCTGCTCGCGCTCGACGAGAAGGTGGCGGACACGTTGCCGGAGTGGCGCGCGGATCCGGGGCGGCGCGAGATCACCATCCGGCAGCTGCTCACGCTCTCGAGCGGGATTCCGGGCGGCGAGACGGCGCTGCGCACGGGGCGCGTGCCGACGTATGCGGAGGCGGCGCAGGTGGGTGCGGTGGCGGCGCCGGGGGCGAAGTTTTCGTATGGGCCGAATCCGTTTCAGATCTTCGGCGAGGTGCTGCGGCGGAAACTCGAGCCGCGGGGCGAGACGGTGGCGCGTTATCTGGAGCGGAAGATTCTCGCGCCGGTGGGGATCAAGCCGGCGCGGTGGCGGACGCCGGTGGCGGGGCAGCCGAATTTGCCGAGCGGGGCGGCGTTGACGGCGCGCGAGTGGGCGAAGTTCGGCGAGGCGATCCGGCTCGATGCGCGCGGGATCCTGCCGCCGGGAAAGATCGCGGAGTGTTTCCGCGGCACGGCGGCGAATCGCGGCTACGGGCTGACGTGGTGGCTGCCGGGCTTGGCTCCGTATGGCGCGATGGTGAAGCGCAAGGTGGCGGGGCCGGAGTTGCCGAAAGATATCTGGATGGCGGCGGGTGCGGGCGGGCAGCGGCTCGTGATCGTGCCGTCGCTGAAGCTCGTCGCGGTGCGGCAGGCGCCCGTGCGGGCGGAGGAAGGGCGGGGCTTCGCGGATCAGGTGTGGTTGCGGGAGCTGATCGGGGCGGTTAAGTGACGCCGGAGAAAGGCGGAAGGTGGAAGGTGGAAGGTGGAAGGCGGAAGGTGGAAGGCGGAAGGCGGGAGAAAAACGGGGGGGAGCAGGAAGCCAGGAAAAAGACAGGAAGGAGGAGGTTTGCTTCAGGGTTTCGTGGCTTCCTGCTCTTTTGCGGAGGCGGGATGAGTTGGGAAATCGCGGCGGCGGGAATTCGGAAACCAGGAAACCAGGAGCGTGGTTTTTTGGCTTCTGAATTTTTCCTTCGTGACGTGAAGGGCGGAGCGGGCAGGGACGGCACGGCGCGGGGGCGACGGTTTTACTCTGGACTCCGGGCTCCGGGCTCTGGACTCACTCGGAGCGCTTTATGGGGAAATCCATTCCGATTCCGGGGTCGTCGGGCGAGGTGCTGACGTGTCTGCCGTCGCCTTATCTGCCGCATGGGCCGACGGGGTTGCTCTATCTGCCGCGGTTTCTGGCGAAGTGCCGTTACGTGAAGGAGCACGGGGCGCTGCCGGCGAGCTACGCGAAGAACTACAAGCGCGGGATCGATCGTTTCCTATGTATGCATCTCGGGGTCGATCCGGCGGCGGTGGAGCGGATCGTGCACGCGTGCATCGATGCGGGACTCGACGACGCGGAGCGGGACCGGCAGCTGGCGGGGTTGTTTCCGGCGGACGTGCGGGCGGCGAAGTGGAACCGCGAGCTCGTGCAGAAGGGCATGACGCCGGCGGGGCGGGAGTTTCTGGCGACGGCGTTGAAGGCGATGGGCTGCGAGGATCGGTTGGACGAAATCCTGAGTGTGCCCGACCTGATCGATTTCGACGAGAGGCGGATCGAGTAGGGCGCCGGGCGGTTTTGCCATTTTCCGCTCTTCCGCTTTTCGCGATTTCCAATTTTCCTCTGCGCCATGGTCAAAGGCCAGAAAGTCGTCTGCATCAACGACACCTTCAGTCCGACGATCCGTGCGCTCTACAAACAGCTGCCGGTGAAGGACAACATCTACACCGTGCGCGAGGTGTTCCTCGGGCGGGAGAAGATCGTGAAGGCTGGGGATTCGGCGACGGTGGGTTTGTTGCTGGAGGAGCTGACGAATCCACCCGATCCCTTCCATCAGGGGGAGCAGGAGCTGGGTTTTTCGTCGGAGCGTTTTGCGCCGCTCAACGAGCTGCCCGACGAGGAGGCCGAGGTGGAGCGCACCGTCGGCGCGGGGATCTGGTCACCGGTCCCGGCGTGAGCGATCCGACCGGGGGCGCGATCAGCGCACGGTCAGGACAACGTCGTGGGCGTCGGTCGGGATCGCCTCGCGGCCGGCATTCACGGGCACGAGGACGAAGCGGAGGCGGGTGGTGCCGGGGCGGGACGCGAAAAACGCGATGCTGATGCCGCCGCCCGGTTCCTTGGACGGGGTGGGGGCGGAGAGTTGCGGGAGAAAACGGGTGTCGTGAAACGCGATCTGCCAGACGTGCGTGGGGTCGGTGGGCGGCAGGATGACGGTCACGCGGTTGTTGAGTTCCACGCTCTGCTCCGTGCGTTTGCTCTGCGGTTTGAACATGACGGTCGCATCGCCTTGGGTGACGATCTTGGTGCTGGTGGTGCAGCCGGAAAGCACGAGGAGCAGGGCGAGGACGGCGAGAACTGGCGGCAGGACGCGTCGCATGGGGAACGGGGAGTTGGCAGAAGATACCGGGGAAAACAACGCTGGCGTGGAAGCGGTCGTCCGCCCCGGGTGGCGCCGGACTACTCCGGCACGAGCTCGGCGACGACGGGGCGGCCGATGTCGCGGCGGATCGATTCGAGGTTCTCGCGGATGAGGCCGCCCATGGATTCGCAGCGGAGGTAGTCGGTGCGTTTGTAGTGGGCGGCGAGGCCCTCGCGGAGCTGGTGGATATGCTCCTTCGGCGCGATGTCGTCGCGGGCCATGTCGTGCAGGAGGAGGCCGAGGCGTTCGGAGGCGAGGGAGGCGCGCTGGAGGAGGAGGGTCTGCTCTTCGCGCTGATACTGGCGGGCGGTCTCGGGGCGGAGGTGCCGGGTGCAGAACTGGACGAGCGGGGCGTTATCCTTGAAGAACTGGGGCAGGTAGAACTTGAGGCGGCCGTTGTAGCTCTGCTGGTCGAAGTCCATCGCGCGGATGCGGAGCTGGGCTTCCTCGAAATCGGGGGTGACGACGAAGACGAAATTGTAGGAGCGCATGTCGCCGAGCAGGCGGACGAAGCAGCGCTCGTTGAACTTCACGAGTTCCTTGGCCACGCGGATGGGCTTCAGCTCGGAGTGCTGGCCGAGCCAGTCGCTGATGAAGCTGTCGCCGGGCACGCCGGCGACGTGCTCCTCGACGAGGGTATCGTGCTGGGTGAGGAAATTGAGGCGGTTGGGCGAGAGGAGGTGCTCGAGTTCGAGGCCGTAGATCCGGGAGGCGTCGGCTTTCTTGATGTAGAAGTAGTCCTGGTTGTCGTTGTAGGCGTTGACGATCCGGATGCGGAACGGGGTGGAGTTGCCGAAGGTGCAGAAGTCGACGCGGTCGACGTAGAGGTGGTCGACGACGGAGAAGTCGCCGTCGACCTTGAGCCAGGCGTAGACCTCCTTGAGAGCCTGGTTGAGGGCAGTCATCTCGTTGGCGTCGTAGATGACGGTGTCCCAGAGCGTGGGTTTGCCGAGTTCGTCGGTGTGCGGGATGACCTCGTGGAAGGCGCGGAGTCGCTCGTAGGTGATGGGCAGTTCGCGCTCGCGGCGGTAGCGCCGCAGGTAGCCGCGGAGGTCGGGCGAAATCGGGAAGCTGGGCTTCCGCTGCGTCGGCAGCGGAGTGTGTTCGGACATGGCGCGAACGTGGCGGCGCGGGGCGGTTGAGGCAACACCGGGGCCGGATCGCGGCGGCGGGCGGGGCGCGTGCCTACTGCCGATCGTAGCGGAGGAGGGCGCGGGTGGACTCGGAGGCGACGAAGAGCGAGCGGCCGTCGGCGGAGAAGCAGATCGCCTCGGCCTGCGGCAGATCGTGCGGCGCGAGGCGGAGGGGTTTGCGGGCGAAGGCGGTGGCCCATGATTCGCCGGGAGCGCGGGGGAAGACGACGACATCGGCGTAGGTGACGACGGCGGCGGCAGAGCCATCGGGCGCGAAGTCCATGCCGCACGGGCGGGCGCGGCCCTTTTCGAACAGGCCGGCGAAAAATGCGTCGGGGCCCGTGGGGCGGGCGAGCTCCGGCACGATGGTGACGAATTCGGCCACGAGCTCGGCGGAGGCGAGCGGCGACGGCAGGGCGACGCGGTAGAGGCGAGGCGTGAGGTCGCGTTTGCTGAGCAGGTAGAGGGCGCGCTCGCGCGGGTCGACGGCGAGCGCTTCGCAGTCGCGGGCGCCGTCGGCAAACGTGAGGCGGAACGTGGCGGAGGGGCGCAGGGAGAGTTTCTCCGTCTGTCGGAGCTGGGCGGGGGTGGGCTCCTCGGCGAGGTAGAGCGTGAGGTGTTTGCGGCGGGCGTCGTTGTCGCCGATGTCGCCGACGAGGAGCCAGGGTTTGCCGTCGAGTTCGAAGGCGGCGAGGTCCTCCCAGTCGTCGTTTTTGGCGGCGGCGAGTTTCACGCCGCGGATGAGTTCACCCTTGGTCGTGACGGCGAAGACCGAGTCGGCGCCGCCGCTGTCGTCGTGGATCCAGAGGACATCGGGCGAGCGGCGGGAGGCGGCGAGGCCGGAGGCTTCGTTTTTCGGCGGGGCGCCGAGCTGGCCGGCGACGTGCGGGCCGGAGAACGAAAGCGGGGCGGGCGCCGCGGGACAGGAAAGCAGGCCGGCGAACAGGGCGAGGAGGAGACACGGAAGCCGGCGGGTGGGCATGGGCGAGAAGGAGGCGGAATGGGGAAGGGGAAAGGCGAAAGGGGGAAGGCGAAAGGGGGAAGACGCGGAAGACGTGGGAGGGGAGGTGGAGGGCGAGCGGGCGGGGAGTTGACCGCGGATGGTGCGGATGGTGCGGAGGAAGGCAGGCGGTGGAGAGGGCGGGCGCGGTGGCGGGTTTCCTGCCTCGCTCGTCGGTGCGGG
>JACCEB010428207.1_pt1 | contig 15409 bp, 13 predicted proteins | sample 7454761 | NCBI WGS metagenome assembly JACCEB01 (sample SAMN15323454, study PRJNA562643) | freshwater metagenome | isolation source: river surface water | place: USA:Blue River Watershed | collected 2017-08-18 | reverse complement strand
GCCGGATTGCTCGAATGGCCAAAGCCACCAGCCAGTTCGGTGTCGAGTACGATAGTCTCTCGGATCTGATCTCTTTCGGCATGGCCCCCGCTATTTTGCTGTATCAGTGGGTGCTTCAGCCTTTTGGTCGTCTGGGTTGGGCGGCTTCGTTTCTGTACATGGCCTGCGGAGCGCTTCGCTTAGCGCGCTTCAACGTCACTACCGAGACTCTGCCGAAAGGCTACTTTCAGGGCTTGCCCATTCCAATGGCTGCCGGAGTGATCGCTACTTTTGAAATTTTCTCCCGCCACTTGGGCTGGGTCGAAGCGCCTCCGGTCATCGCCATCAGCTTGGCTTTTGGCTTGGCCAGCATCATGGTCAGCACGCTTCGCTTTCCTTCGTTCAAAGAGTTCAACTGGCGCTCGAAAGCCAGCTTCGGCTACTTGGCGGTCGGCATCCTGTCGATGATCCTAATCGCTGCCGAACCCGAGATCGCCCTGTTCGTAGTGATCTCGACTTATGTTTCAATGGGGCTGCTCTGGAATGCGTACCGCTGGGTGAGCGGCGCTGCTCGCCGGGAACGGTTAGCTGCCGAGCAAGTGGGGCATTTCGGAGGCAAATGAAGTGGCCCGTGTAGGAGTAGTTGGCGCGACCGGCGCAGTCGGTCGTGTGTTGTTGGATGTTCTGGAAACGCGCAAGTTTCCGGTCAGTGAGTTAGTGCCCTTTGCCAGTGGAAGGTCTGTCGGCAAGGAAGTGCGCTTCGCAGGCAAGGCCTGGAAATGCCGCCCCTTGGAAGCGGGCTGCTTTGACGGGCTGGACTGGGTGTTTTTCGATGCTTCAGACGCAGTTTCGCGCGACTGGGTTCCGCAAGCCGCGCGCGCGGGCGCTTGGGTCGTGGATAACTCGGCAGCCTTCCGCATGGACACCGATGTGCCGCTTCTGGTGCCCGAACTGAACGGGCATCTGATCGACCGTGCTTGGAAGCAGGTCAAGGAAGGAAGCGCAGAAGCTGCAGCCCACGCTCGCATTCTGACTGGGCCGAATTGTTCGACGGTGCAACTCGTGATGGCTTTGGCGCCTCTGCACCGCGAATTCGGTTTGAAGCGCGTCATTGTGAGCACCTATCAAAGCGTCAGCGGCGCAGGTGCAGCTGCCGTGGAAGAGCTTCGCAGTCAAACGACTCAAGCCCTTCAAGGGAACTTCACAGCCCCGCAGGTTCTCTCGCACCGAATCGCTCTGAACTGCATCCCCCAAATCGGCGGCTTTCAAGCGGACGGCTTTACGAGTGAAGAGAAGAAGATCCGCGAAGAGTCGCGAAAGATTCTCGATCTCCCTTCGCTTCGCGTTTCCGCAACGGCAGTTCGGGTTCCGACCGAGCAGTGCCACGGCGAATCGGTCAGCGTGGAGTTTGAGCGTCCCGTTTCGGTTCAGCGAGCTCGCGAAGTTTTAGCTTCGCAACCGGGCGTGCAGGTTCTCGATTCACCCGCCGACCTCGTGTATCCTTTGGGCGTGGTGGGGCCTGGGGACGCGGTGTCGCCTGGAGCGGGTTCGGACCCGGTCTGGGTGGGACGTATCCGGCTGGATCCGGCTTGGGATTCGGGCCTCGCTTTCTGGATCATTTCCGACAATCTCAGAAAAGGGGCAGCCCTGAATGCGGTCCAAATTGCCGAAGCAGTGCTGGAGAGGAAGCCTCGCTAATCAAATCGGGGCGGTAGGACTGAGCCTTGCGGCTTTGTTTTCTTTGCCGGGGGCGCAAGCCGCTGGCCCGACTCTCAGCGCCTACGGCCCGCATACCCTTTCCGGTTCGAGCCCTCAGACCATCTACTTCGCGGACTCGACGACGACTGTCGATTCAGAAGACGGTTTTGTCACGGTCGACACCGCGCTGAAGACCACCAACGCTTTCGCAGGTTCGATGGATGGGCTCGTGCGCTTTCGCGTGGCTCGCAGTGGAGTGGCCGACAACCAGGTCGTTTCTATCCTGGCTCAAACCTCCAATGGTTGGAAATACGTGCCCATTGCGGCCGCGCAAGGGGCTCGCTGCACCTCCTTGACCTGCCAAGGAAGAAGCGTCACGGGTTATAACGGCACAGCGGATACCTATTATTTCTCGGCTCCTTTCCCAGGAGACGACACCGAAATGGAGATTGGCTTTTTTCCCGCCGACCTATGCGAGGGGGTGCAATTACAGGGAGATCCTTCCTTGGTTGCGAACGGTTGCGCTAACGGTTCTGTGAAGGCTCTGTCCCCGCGGACGAGTCAGTCCAGCAACGATGCCGTGACTTCTGTTTTCAATCTGCGTGTTTACTTGACGGTGGCTCCCGATCTAGCCAGTGCAGGCCCAACCGATGCGGCTCAGGATTCCAATTTCACGCTCTTTAACGTGGGGCTGCAAAAAGGTGCACCCCTTGCGGCGACTGCCTCGTGTCCTTCTTTGTCGGCACTCTATTTTCCGGGCGATACGAAGATTTTCTTCGATGCTACGCGGTTCAATGGTTCGGGCTTGGTCAACGGCGCGCCATTGAATTCGGTGGTGGTCGTCGGCGCAAACGGAACCTCACCTAATCTTTCGTCGATCGAATCGAATTCGGTTCATGGTCGCTTGGCCTTTGGTGGGGTCAGAGACCTCAACGGATTTACGAACACCACGAACGGTTCAGATAACGCTTACACTTTAGGATTTCTGATCCGCGATAACTCGGGTGCGCTTTTGCCGCTGAGCACCTGTTCGCTTTCGGGCGTTCAAACCTCATCTATCCAGACCTATTTGAATCAAAGCCGTTGCTTCATTGCGACTGCAGCTTACGGATCAGCCGAAGTGCCTACTGTGCGGTGGCTTCGGCAGTTCCGTGAAAAAGCGCTTCGTCCGTATCGTGCGGGACGGGCCTTCATTGGCTGGTACGAGAGCTGGTCACCGCGCGCTGCCGAGTGGTTGATTGAGCACCCCCAGTTTCGGCCCGTGGTCTTAGCGGCACTGACGCCGGCTGTCGCCTTGGCTGGCTTCTACCTTCACTGGAAAGCGCTATTTGGGGTGGTGCTCGCCGCTGCCGTGGCTGCGGGACTCGTTCTGTGGCGGCGGGCGGCGCTTCTGGTCGTTTTTCTTGGACTCGCGGCGCCACTTGCTCAAGCCGATCAGCCTTACCTTGACCGGATCAAGCGATCATTGAACGAAGAGGAAGCACTGAGCGATGCCCAAAGCCCTGCCGACGGCCAGGGGTACAGCGAGAAGCTCCGGGGCGAACTGAAAGCAAAAGGGAAGACCGGCGATCCGGGGAAGAACTACACCGGCCGCATTCAATCGCTGATCCAAGAAGAGCAAGCCGAGAGTGGCGAAAAGGCGGAGCCGTCGGAAGCTTACACTTCGACTCTTAAAAAAAAGCTCACCCCTGCATCGCCCGAGGAGAGCGCCATAGCCCGAGTGCGCCGAGGAGAATCCGAACTGAAGATTCGTAAAGAAGGGGACATCCACTTCTTGGGCGGCTTTCAGATGGGAGCATCGGCCACCCGAAGCGTGCGGGACTTAGGAGGCGTGACGAACGCTTCTTTGGAAACGATTTACGGCACGAGCTGGGTGCCCGATGTTCGCTTTCACATGGAGTGGCAGCCCTTCCACAGCGAGTGGTTTGGGAATATCGGATTTCAGGGAACGGCCGGATTCACGCTTCAAACCGGGAAAGCGAGCTTTCAGTTTCCGCTCAGTGACCCCGTCTCGGGCGAGCCCTTTGGAAGTACTTCGCGCACTGAGCTTCGTTTCATCACGGTTCCGGTGACCGTGGGCGCCACTTACCGATTCAACCTGCTTCGCTGGATTCGTCCCTATGTCCAGGGCTCTGGGTTGATCGTCGGTTATTCCGAGACCCGCTCAGACGGCTTGGCCGATAAAAGCGGTTATTCGTCAGGCGTGAGCTGGGGGGGCGGGGCCAACTTCCTCCTCAATCCCCTTTTTCCGTCGGTGACTCGCGACTTGTATTTGTCGAGTGGGGTTCATCACCTGTACTTGACCGTGGACTGGAGTCAGCAATTAACCAAAGAAGGCGATCTCGAGTTTAGTTCGAATACGGTTTCTGCCGGTCTTTCTTATGAGTTTTGAGAAACGAAAATACGCGGCCCTTTTGTCCTACCAGGGCACGGCTTACTGCGGCTGGCAGAAGCAAAGTGGCTCGGCCGCAAGTGGTGGCCCATCGATTCAAGAGACTTTCGAAACCACGCTTTTACGGATCACTTCCGAAGAGAAAATTTCCGCAGTCGGAAGCGGCCGCACCGATTCTGGCGTTCATGCCGCGGGCCAAGTGGTTCATTTCGTTCTTCAGAAAAAGGCCTGGGATACGGGGATTCTTCGGAAAGCCCTGAATTCCCTTTTGCCTCAGGACATCCGGGTTTTAGCGGTTCAGGAAGTCCCCATCGAGTTTCACGCCCAACGAAGCGCCGAGAAAAAGCAGTACAGCTATTTCTTTCAACAAGGGCCGGCGGCCCCGGCGCACCTGAGGCCCTATTCCTGGTGGATCCAGCGGCGTTTGGACCTTCCAGCCATGCGCCAGGCGCTGTCTTACTTGGTGGGCGAGCACGATTTTAAGCCGTTTCAGGCTTCAGGCTCGGCACCCATGCGCACCACGGTTCGCACCATTCTGGAGGCCGACCTGATCGAGCAGGCGGCTCAATGGCCTTCGTTCACCCCGATGGACGGGACCGAAGCGGTGACGCTGGTCCGCATGCGGCTCGTGGGTACGGGGTTTTTGAAGCAGATGGTTCGGGGCATTGCAGGCACTCTGCTTCAGGTCGGCGAGGGAAAGCGCTCTGCGGAAAGCGTGCGAGAAATCTTAGAAACGGGCGATCGCCTGAAAGTCGGGCCCACAGCCCCTCCCCGGGCGCTTTGGCTCGAGCGGGTCTGGTACCCTGGACTGGACTGGCGCGTCAAAATCGACTAGAACGCTTCCATCATGGAACTTAACGTTAAAGTCGAATCCCCGTCGTCCATTCAACGCAAGCTCACCGTGCGCGTCCCTGCGCTGAAGGTGACTCAGTCCATCGAGAATGGCTTCAAAGCTGCCCAGAAAACCGCCAAGCTGAAGGGCTTCCGCCCCGGCATGGTGCCGCTCTCGGTGGTGAAACAGTATTACGGCGAGGAAGTTCGTCATCAGGTGTTCCATGACCTGATCAACGATTCCTACCAGCAGGCGCTTCGCTCGGAAAAAATCCGCGCAGTCGGAAGCCCGCAAATCGAGACTCCCGATCACAAGACCGGCGAAGGCGCTCACGATCACACCCTGCACGAAGGCCGTGATCTGACTTTCGTGGCCATGGTCGAAGTCGTTCCCGAAGTGGAAGTCAAAGGTTACACCGGCATTGCTCTGACCCGCCCGAAGACGGCCGTGGAAGGCAAAGACATTGAAGACGCGATCCAGAATCTGCTCGATTCACAAGCCGAGCTGGTTCCTGTGGCTCCTGCTCGCGCCGTGAAAAAAGGCGACTACGTCGACATGAAGTTCGAAGGTGGCATTGTCACCGAGACGGGCATCGATAAGCGCCCCGGCATGACCGGCTCGCGCGTTCTCGAAGTGGGCTCGGATGCTTTGATTCCGGGTTTTGAAGATCAGCTGATCGGCCTGGATTCCGGCGCGACCAAGACTTTCCGTATTCCTTTCCCGGGCGATTACTACGAGAAGAGCTTGGCAGGAAAAGAAGCCGAATTCACGGTCACCATCAACGAGCTGAAAGAGAAGAAACTTCCGTCGCTCGATGAAGAGTTTGCCAAGACCGCAGGCTACGACAGCCTAGAGAAGCTTCGCGAGCAAGTGAAAGAGCAACTCACCCAAGGCAAGCAGCAAGAGTCCGATCGCAAACTGCGTAGCGACCTTCTGCAAGCCCTGATCGAGAAGAACACTTTCGATGTGCCGGTGAGCTTGGTTCAGACTCAAACTCGCAGCTTGGCTCAGGACGTGGGCCAGAACTTGAAGCGCCAAGGTTTCACCGATCAGATGATCCAAGAAACGCTGGCCTCAGAGCTCGAGAACCTGAAGAAGCGTGCTGAAAACCAAGTGCGCGCAAGCCTCGTACTCGAAGCAATCGCCCGTCAGGAAAAGATCGAAGTGACCGCTGCTGATGTGGAAGCTGAGATCAAGAAAATGGCGACCGAGATGAAGATCGATGAAGCCCGCGTTCGCGACTTCTACGCCCAGGGCGAAGGCCGTCGCGAGGACCTGGAATTCCGCATCCGCGAAGAGCGGGCTGTGGCCTTCCTGCTCTCGAAGTCCAAGATCAAAGACGAGAAATAAATTCTCTGAACAAAGACCGGATTAATGGGGACCACGAACTCCACTTCATGTCGGTGAAGGGTGAGGGCGTGGTCCCTGTTTTCCATTCGGTCCTCGCGCGCGATCACTCGACCGATCGCGGTGAAGGCCAGCGACGGGCCGGCAGTGAGGGCGATCCTCACCCAGCGCTGATGCTCGATCGGCTCGCAGGTTCTTAAGATGCAGCCCTGCGGGGTCAGGTCTTCCACACGCCCATCGGCAGTACCGGTACCGCCCGAGTAAAGCCCCCAGCGCACGTCACAGCGTCTTTCCTCACGAAATGCATCGGCTTCCATCGTGTTTTCCCCCCTGAACGCAAGGATGCCAAAGCAGGGGGCGTGCCAATTCGTCCCGAAAAGGCGAAAAGCGCGCGCTCACAGGGTCAGGCTTTTTGGTTCACTTGGATTTGCGGAGTGGCTAACTCGAGGCCACTGGCGCGGAGTTCTTCCATTCCCGCCTGAACCATCTGATCGGCGATCGTGTACTGCGTGCCGAAGTCATTCAAGCTGTAGACCAGCTTGTAAGGGATCCAAGACTCTCCGGTTTCTGTCGTCAGGACGCTGGGAGCCGGGTCGGAAGTGATGCCTTTGATGCGTTTTGCGGCACGCAGCAGTGCGTTTCGCACATCTTCTGCAGGTGCCCAGTGAGGAAGGCGGAAGATCACGCTACGGGAAATGGGGAGAGTTCCATGCGAGAAGTTCGATACTTGAGACATGGCCACGACTCGGTTCGGGATCGTGAGAAACTCCTCAGACCAGCCTAAAAGCACGGTGGCGCGCCAGGAAATTTCCATCACTTTTCCGCCCCATTTCTGGGGGCCGTTGTGGACTTCGATCCAGTCGCCAATGTTGTAGGGCTTGTCGATTTGAAGGGCGATTCCGGCAAATAGGTTGCCCAAAGTATCCTGGGCGGCAAGACCGATCACCAAGGACAAAGCCGCCGAAGTCGCGAGCAGCGAGCCCACTTTGATGGCGAAAATCTCGCTCGTCAGCCAGCCGCTGACGATCAGGGAGAGCAGCAAAGTGAAGAGGTTAATCAGCAGCAGCGGCACCCCTTCGCGCATGTGCTTGTAGAACAGGTACTCGCTGAGCAGGATCCGGGCGGTCTTCACAAAGACCAAGGCCCCCCAGATCAAAGTGACCAGGCCCAAGTAAGTCAGGAGGCGCGGGGTGGGTTCGGTGAGAGGGTCCGTTTGGCCCAGCCACGCGGCATACGAGCTGAAAGTGCTCGTGAAAATCGCGATGTGTAGACTCAAGCTCGTGAATTGACTTCGCAAGCTGCGGTGACGGTCGGGGTTCAGCGACCGAAGAGCAAACCGGTAAACCAGCCAAGCCCCCAGGGCCAGCGCGACGATTAAAAGGGCGGGTTCGAGCTGCACCAAAGTGGCGACTCGGTCGGGTGGAATCCAAGGTTGGTTGAGCTTTGAGGCCATGGCTGGGCAGAGTCCTTCAAAGTCTGATCGGAGGGTTCGGCCCGATCCTTGAAGGGAGTGCCGGTCTGGCTGGGCTAGGGCCGGAGAGGGGTCAGTGTGGATCAAATTTTCCGTGGTTTTATTGACATCCTCCGGACCATCCACAATATGTCTGTGCCACCCGGTGGATCGTTGAGTCGAAGGTTCATATCCCTTGTCTTTTCAAGGATATGGATCGTCGAGGTCGGTTCCCCGGAGTGAGAACCTGAGAAAACTTGGAATTGAAGGAGATTAAAACCATGCATGTTCGTCCGTTGCACGACCGCGTTCTCGTGAAGCGTTTCAATGAGGAAGAAAAGTCGCAGGGCGGAATCATCATTCCCGACACTGCGAAAGAAAAGCCGATCCAAGGCGAGATCATCGCTTGCGGCCAAGGTCGCGTCGGCGATGACGGCAAGGTGCGTCCCCTCGATGTGAAAAAGGGCGACCGCATCTTGTTCGGCAAGTACGCCGGCACCGAGATCAAGATCGACGGTGATGAATTCCTGATGATGCGCGAGGAAGACATCCTCGGCGTCCTGACCCAGTAATCCATTCGTACTGAGGAGAAGAATCATGTCAGCAAAAGAACTTCGTTTTTCTGAAGCAGCCCGTTCAGCCATCCTGAACGGCGTAAACATCCTGGCCGACGCCGTAAAAGTGACCTTGGGCCCCAAAGGCCGCAACGTGGTCATCGAGAAATCGTTCGGCGCTCCGAACGTCACTAAAGACGGCGTGACCGTCGCCAAAGAAATCGAGCTTTCCGACAAGTTCGAAAACATGGGCGCTCAAATGGTCCGCGAAGTCGCTTCGAAGACCAACGATGACGCCGGCGATGGCACCACCACCGCTACCGTCCTGGCTCAAGCCATCTATCGCGAAGGCGCGAAGATCGTTGCTGCCGGTCACAACCCGATGGAATTGAAGCGCGGTATCGATAAAGCCGTCGTTTCGGTCATCGAAGAGCTGAAAAAAATCGCTAAGCCGATCAACAGCCAAAAAGAAGTCGCTCAAGTGGGCGCTATCTCGGCTAACAACGATCCCGAGATCGGCAAGCTCATCGCAGAAGCGATGGAAAAAGTGGGCAAAGAAGGCGTGATCACGGTCGAGGAATCCAAGACCGCTGAAACCACCCTGGACGTCGTCGAAGGCATGCAATTCGACCGCGGCTACCTGTCGCCTTACTTCGTCACCAACCCCGAGAAGATGGAAGCATCGCTCGAGAGCCCCTACATCCTGATCTACGACAAGAAGATCAGCTCGATGAAGGACTTGCTCCCGGTTCTCGAAAAAGTGGTTCAGCGCTCCAAGCCCTTGGTCATCATTGCCGAGGAAGTGGAAGGCGAAGCTTTGGCAACCCTCGTGGTGAACAAGCTCCGTGGCACCTTGCAAGTGGCCGCTGTCAAAGCCCCGGGTTTTGGCGATCGCCGCAAAGAAATGCTCCAGGACATTGCAACCCTCACCGGTGGCAAAGTCATCTCGGAAGACATGGGCCACAAGCTCGAGACCGTGCGTCTTGAGGACCTGGGCACTGCGAAGAAAATCACCATCGACAAGGACAACACCACCATCGTCGACGGCGCTGGCAAGAAAGCCGACGTCGAAGGCCGCGTGAAGACCATCCGCGCTCAGATCGAGGACACCTCGTCTGACTACGACCGTGAGAAGCTCCAAGAGCGCCTCGCGAAACTCGTGGGCGGCGTGGCCGTGATCAACGTCGGTGCTGCAACCGAAGTCGAAATGAAAGAGAAGAAAGCTCGCGTCGAAGACGCCTTGAATGCCACCCGCGCTGCGGTGGAAGAAGGCATCGTCCCCGGCGGCGGCACGGCTCTGCTTCGCGCTTCGAAAGTGCTCGAAAGCTTGAAAGGCTCGAACGACGAGCAGCAAGCCGGCATTCGCATCATCAAGCGCGCCATCGAGGAACCCCTTCGCCAGATCGCTGGCAACGCGGGTCACGAAGGCTCGATCGTGGTCGACAAGGTCATGTCGAACACTTCGAACGGCTGGGGCTTCAACGCTCTGACCGAGAAGTACGAAGACCTGATCGCTGCGGGCGTGATCGACCCGGCCAAAGTCAGCCGCTGCGCTCTGCAGAACGCTGCTTCGGTCGCTTCGTTGATGCTCACCACCGAGACCCTCATCGCTGAGAAGCCGAAGAAAGAATCGGCAGCTCCGATGGGCGGCGGCATGGGTGGAATGGGCGGCATGGGCGGAATGGACATGTAATCCATTCATCCCCTTCGCGGATGAAACTCTGGGCCCGGGAGCCGTTGGCTTCCGGGCCTTTTTCTTTTCTGAAACGCCTGGCTGGGTGTGCTAGGCCTGGGTTTCAAGCCATGTCGCAAACTTCGTCGCCCAATCGTTGGATCAAGTGCATTTCTACCCACGGTAACGTGCGCGGGGTGGCCATTCAGGCCACTGAGCTGGTGCGCGAGCAGGCGAAGCTGCACGGTTTGACCGGAAACGGAGCACACGGCCTAGCAGAAGCTCTTTTGGGCGGTTTGCTCCTCGGCTCGTATTGCAAGATGGGCGAGCGAGTGAACTTGAACGTGCAAGGCGGCGGCTCGTACGTTCAGGCTTTGGTCGACGCTTATCCCGATGGGCGCGTTCGCGGCTACGTGGTCGAGCGGAAGCTCCGACCCGCAGGTGCTGAGATTGTCTTTGAGGGGGGCCCTCGCCCGGAAGGTCCGTGGGGTACGGGCTTTTTGTCCGTTCTTCGCACGAAGGATCAAGAGGGTCAGCGTCCTTACATCGGGACCGTGCCGCTCGTGACCGGACACCTAGCGAAAGATCTGGCCTTCTACTGGGCTCAGAGCGAGCAGGTTCCTTCGGCTGTCGGCTTGGTTGTCGAGATGGACGGCCAGGAAGTTCGCTCGGCAGGCGCGTTTCTCGTTCAAGTGATGCCGGGTGCTTCGCCCGAAGAAGTTCAGCTGATTGAGGGTCATATTTCGAGCACCGAGAGTTTGGCGGGTGAGTTCTCGCCCCATGCCGATCCGATGAGCTTTTTGGCTCGAGTGTTTGGCGATCTCACCTTTGTCGTGCTCGAAGAGCGCGAACTGAATTCTTACTGCAATTGCTCGAGCGAGCGCGTGGAGCGGGCTTTGGCTTTGGTGGGCGTCACCGAGCTTCGCTCGATGCTAGCGGAAGACCGTGGCGCGAGCGTGAACTGTGACTTCTGTTGCAAGACCTACGAAGTGGACGCGACTCGGCTCGAATCCATGATCGAGCGGCTCGAGACACCCGCAGGCGGCGGGACCTCGCACTAACGGGCGAGAGCGCTAATCATTTACGGGCGCGAGCCCTAGCCATGAGCTCTTAGCTTTAGAACGTCACGCCGGCGTGAATCAGGAACGTCGTGTAAGTGCCGCCGATGTTCAGCATCTTGCCTGAAGCTAGACGCTTTTCGGTTCCGAAGATGTCGTGGAACGTGAGCGCCGAGCCGAAGAAAAGATTATCGGTGAGTTGCAGATCCACGCCGGGCCCCAAATGCATCCCGAAAAGAACAGGCGAAACGGCGCTCGTGTCTTCCAGGCGAACGCGCGGCTTATAAAAGCCCAGACCCAAAGAAGCGTAAGGTACAACCTTATCGATCCGAGCCAGATTGGCTCGAAGACCGGTCAAGAAGGTGGTTTGGGAATACTGACCGTCCGAGTGGGTCGAAAAGCCCAGGCGTGTGTTGAAAGCGAACATATCGCTGACGCCGTAGCTGTAATGAACTTCGCCACCAATCGCGTCCGAGTAAGTGCCCAGATCACCCATCAGGAAAATCTGTCCGACTGCCACGGAGACGTTATTCGACTCGGGCGAGAACGGACTGATGCGATGATTGCGGCTTTCGCGGATGCGGATGGCGCTCGCGCGCCTGGGTGCGGCCTCTTGAGTTTCTGCAGGACTCGCCGATGCTTGTGCCCAGCCCGGGCGCTCGCCCCAAGCAGCCAGACTGGTTTGCGCCCAAAGAGAGCCCAAAGTTCCCAGTGCCAGCCCCGTTCGCCACATCCAACGATTGGGATTCTTCCTGATATCAGTCATCACGCGATTCCTTCGCATGACTCCTATTGTAGGGAAGGAATGCAGCTCTGCAAAAGGCAAAAAGCCCGGCTTCCTTTCAGAAACCGGGCTCTTCGCTTAAGGAGCGTCAGCGGTCTGGCGCTGGCGCAGTCCGATTACTGATTCATGACCGGCGCACGGCCGATCTCGTTGTTGCCCAGGTTGTTGTCGAAGTTCGCAAGCTCCGTGCTGATGCGGGCTTGGATGAAGCCCGAGAAGGAACCATCGCCGTGGCGGATGATTTCTTTCAGCAGTTCCACCGAAGGCTGAGTCTTGGCTTTTTTCTCGCTCTCATAAAGGAGCTGAGTCAGCGTCGAAGCGGTGATGTCGTTCTTGGTTTTGTTGTCGATGACCCGGAGGTCTTCGCCGCCTTTGATCATCTTGGCGATTTCATCGAGCGTGACGTAGCTCGACTCGTGAGTGTCGTAGAGCTTCCGGTTTTGGTAGCGCTTGATGATCTTCACTTCTTTCATGTTTTCCCCCTGGCAATGGTGAGCGTTTTGGCGCCCCCCGTTGTTTGACACGTTCAGTTATGAACAATCCCCTGAGTCCATTCCTGTCGCCGAGCGTTACCGCCCGGAGAAGCATTGTGACACCCCATTGCCACAATGTGTCAAGCCTGGACTTCGGACGGAATAACAACCCGTCCCAATCCTGTCAAGACGTGTTAGAGGCGCCGCGTTTACTGCACCTCCTCATTTCTTGACGCTCGATTCGTACGGGCGAACCGAACGACGGCACCTAATGCACGGGGTGTTCCAGCGCACTGCTGTACTCAATCTTTTCTCCAAAAACGTCGATGGGTTCCTGAGGAAAGGGTGGGACTCATGCAACGACACAATCGCGCCACAGCTCGATTCACAGTAGGATTCGGCTGGATCACTTGGGTGAGCTTGGGTCTAACTTCTTGCGCTCACACAGGAACTCGCACTTCAGATGCGCAACTCGAATCTGAAATCGTGCCCGCAGTGGTGAGCTTGGATCAAGCGACGCAAGGATCTTCGCTGCATCGCAGCGCAGAGGCTTCCGCCGAGTACCATTTCAGTTTGGCGCAGGCTTATGTTGCGGAAGGCAATTCTGATCGTGCGATCGAAGAGTTCAAACTCGTGCTGGCCTACGACCCGAAATCGGCTCTCGTTCGAGGTCGCTTAGCGGCCGAGTACATCAAGAAGGGGAATTTCGCGGCTGCAATGGAAGCGTGCAAAGAAGCACTGCAGCTCGATCCGAAGTTCACCGATGCGCGCCTGATTTTGGCCGGCCTTTATGCTGCGTCGCGCGATACGGAGCAGGCAGTTGCCGAATACAGTCGTGTTCTGAAAAACGAGCCCGATCATGAAGAAGCCGCAGTGTATCGCGCTCAAATCCTGGTCGAAACCGGACAAAGCGATCAAGCGGCACTGCAGCTGCGCGCATTCCTGAAAAGAAATAACGATTCTCCTTTAGCTTGGTTTTACCTCGGAAAAGCCGAGCAGCGACGCGAGCGTGTTCCAGCAGCAGTGGAAGCTTTCAAACGCGCCCTCGAAGTCCGTCCCGGTTTCACTCAAGCCGGACTCGCGCTGGGCTATCTGTACGAAACGCACAAAATGAATGCTCAAGCGGTCGCGCTTTATCGTGAGATTTACGATCAGACGCAAGACCTAGCAGCCGCCAATCGTTTGGCGACGCTTCTTCTGAAGGAAGAGAAATTCAAAGAAGCGGTTTCCTATCTCGAAGCGATCGTCGCGGCAGATACGGAAGATCTGAACGCCCGCGTGAAACTTGGGCTGGTGCAAATGGAGTTGAAACGCTGGGATCAAGCGGCGGCTCAGTTTGAAAGCATCTTGCAGCGAAACCCCGATGCCGATCGCATTCACTACTACTTGGCTAGCATCCACGAAGAGCGCAAGGATTCGGCTAAAGCCATCGCCTCGCTTTTGATGATTCAAAGTGAATCGAAACTTTTCGGTGACGCGCGCTTGCACGCTGCTTACTTGCTCAAGCTGGAAGGCAAGGACAAGCAAGCCGAGCGTTTGATGGAAGAATCCATTCAAGCAGCGCCGCGCATCCCTGGATTTCATCTGTTCCTAGCGAGCTTGGCAGAAGCAGCTAAGGACGTCGGCGGTGCGGTCTCGGTGCTCGAGCGCGCCGTGGAGCTTTTCCCCGAGGACGAGAAAGTTCGTTACTACTTGGGAAGCCTTTACGATCGTCAGGGCAAACAAGAAAGAAGCCTGCTTCAGATGGAAGCGATCCTGCGCTTCAGCCCCGACAACGTCGATGCTTTGAATTATCTGGGCTACACTTGGACCCTTCGTGGTGTGCGCTTGAACGACGCCGAGAAAATGCTTCGCAAAGCGCTCGCATTGAAGCCTGACAATGGCTTCATTCGCGACAGCTGGGGTTGGCACCTCTATGTGCGGGGTCGTTTGAACGAAGCAGTGGTGGAGCTCGAGAAAGCAGCCAAGCTGAAGTCGGGTGAGTCGACCATTCTTGAGCACTTGGCAGACGCTTACTTGCGCCTGAATTTGCGCGAAAAGGCGGCCCAGCGCTACGAAGAGGCGGCACGCTTCGCGGAAGACGACACGGCCCGGGAAAAACTGCGTGGGAAGCTGAACCTGGTTCGCGAGGAAATCGCTCGCCGCACCTTGGGCCGAGGCGACCGCCTGCCTGCAGCTGAAGGTCACTCCCCGAACGCTTCCACCGATCCGGCTAACTGAGAATTGTCACTTCCCCGAGACCATGGGAGGGTTGCTATTCCGATGAGAAACTCTTTCGTTCTTGGAATCACGCTCTCAATTTCCCTGGGGTTGGCCGGCTGCGCCTCCTCGCGACCGGGTTTTTCAACCCGTCCACTGGAAGAACTCCTGCAACGTGCTTGTGCTCCGGGAAAAGATCTCCGTGAGGTCAGCGGGTCGGTTTGGATGAAAGTGGCTTCTCGCGAAAGCTCAGGCCAGTTTCCTGCGCAAGTCAGGGCCGTGGACGGAAAGAGGGTTGACCTTGAAGTGACGAACCTTCTGGGTGGGGTGGAAGCGCGCATTCACGTCGATGAAGCAGGCTACCAGCTCGATTTACCTGGGAAAAAGGGCCGCCAGGCCTCACAAGAACGCGGCGAGGGTCATTGGGGGGGGATTCCCCTGACCTGGGCTCCTGACCTGTTTCTGGGGCGGGTGCCGTGTCCGGCGAGGGCTCGTTGGTCTGAGCTCAAATACGAGCGTACCCCGCTCGGAGGCGTGAAAGTGACCTTGCCGCGCGGGCTGGGGGGCGACCAGGAAAGCTTTGAGTATTCGTTCCGAAGGTTTGAGGGCGAGCCGTGGCCTGAGACTTTGGTTTGGACCAAGACCGGGGCATTCGCCCGTCAGGTCACTTTCCAGCTGGATGACCCCGAAAAAGACAGCGCGAGTCCTCGCAAAATCGTCGCGAAATCGGACTTGGGAGAAGTCAAAATCCGCTGGACTCGTCGGGACTTGACTCGTTGACTTGCCTCCTTTCGCACGCTAGCTTCGCGCCCTAATCCAGGCTCGGAACGGTCCGAGCCGAAGTCGAGGTTTCAGGCGATGAAGGTCCGTGTGGGGCACGCATTGCGTGCGGGTTTAGTCGGTGTGATGGCGTTGGCGTTTGTGGCTTCCGGCTGCTCGAAAAAGGGCGGAGCGGAAGCGGGGACTCTTCG
>JACCEB010117574.1_pt1 | contig 15410 bp, 8 predicted proteins | sample 7454761 | NCBI WGS metagenome assembly JACCEB01 (sample SAMN15323454, study PRJNA562643) | freshwater metagenome | isolation source: river surface water | place: USA:Blue River Watershed | collected 2017-08-18 | reverse complement strand
TGCCCCGAGGATGTCGACGCCCGCGTTCGGCTCGCCTCGATCTACCTCGTTCTCTCCCGTCGCGACCTGGCCGACGCAGAGTTTTTCAACAGCCTCAAGGCGGGCGTGGTGAACGACGCGCTTATCCGCGACGCCCTCGCCTTTCTCCAGGACTCCGACCGCCCCGCGCAACTGCTGGATTTCTGCCGCCAGGCGCGGCAAACCGCGGCCCTCGGCGTCGCCGCTCGACAGTCGCTCGTCGCCGCCGAGACCTCTGCCTTGATCGAGCTGGGCCGGGCCTCCGAGGCGCTCGCCTCCCTCGCCTCCGTCCCCGACGCGTCGCCCGCCTTCCTCGCGCAAACCCGCGCCCGGATCGCCCTGGCGTCCGAGGATGTCGCCGCCGCCGAGGATGCCGTGGCCGCCTGGATCGCCGCCGCCCCCCGCTCCCCCGAGGCCCTCGCCATGGGCGTGGGCGTCTCCCGCCAGGCCGGCCTTCACGAGGAAATGGACCGGCGCATCGCCGATCTCCGCGCCGTCGCCCCCGACAATCCCAGCTTCGCGTCGATGGGCGTCGTGCAAAACCTGCTCGCGGGCAGAAACGCCGAGGCCGACGCCGCGTTCGACGAGCTCGTCTTTCGCTTCGGCGGCGACGTCCGCGTGCTCGAGGCCATGGCCCGCGACCTGGGCAAGATACAGGCCTTCGCCATGCTCGACCGGCTTGAAACCGTCTTCGCCGAGCACGGCTTCGATTCACAGATACTCCTGTTCAGCCGCTTGAACGCCCGGATGGACGCCGCCGACTGGCGCGGAGCCGAACACGGTCTCGCCGCCCTCGGAGCGAGGGCCGACACCTTGTCGGACAACATGCGCGCCTTCCGCCAGACGGCGCTCGCGATCCTCGACCACTGCGTCACCGGCGCGCCCGCCGCCAAATCCACCGCGCTGGACCTGCTCGTCAAACGCCCCGTCCGCCTAAAGCTGTATTTGCAAATCCACGACTGGTTCTGCTCCGCATCCCGCTGGGAGGGCGCCCGCGACGTGCTGGTGCTCGCGGAGGGCGCCTTCCCCGGCAGCCGCCGGCTGGACGAGCGGCGCCGCGCGCTTGAGCCCCGCCTCCTCGCCCGGTCGGACGCCCAGGCGAAAACCGCGCGCGAGACGGAACGCAAAAAAGACGAGCCTCGCGTCGAGATGCAAAGCGCGGGATCGCTCCTCGCCGCCCTCGCCACCCTCGAAAAACAATCCGCCTGGAGCGAGAGTCTTCGCATGATCGAATCCGCCCGACGCCGGGCTCCGGCCTGGCTGCCGTCCATCCGCAACCGGCTCGATCAGGCCGAACTCCGCGCCGCCCTGGGACTGGACGATCTGCCCCGCATCAAGCTCTCCGCCTCCAACTGCCTGCGCGACGGCGGAGCCTCGAACGCGACGGAGATCTGCGCGCTTGCCCGGTCCGCCCGCGCCCAGGACCGCTCTTCCGCGGCCCGCCTGCTTCTTTCCGAGGTGCTTCGCCGCTCCCCCGGTCAACCCGAGGCGTCCGCGCTCCTCGCCGAATGGGCGGCGAAGGAAGGCCCGCGCGAGCCATGAGACCGCGCGTCGTCCTCCTCGCCTTGTGCGTTCTCGCCGCGGCGGGCGCGCTCGCGCTCAGGCCGGACAAGCCGGCCCGAGGCCCGCGCGTCCTCGCCGGGGCCGGACCGGAGGAAACGCGCCGGCATCACGATCGGGCCACCTTCCCGGTCCCGGCGGATCCCGCTCGCCCCGCCGTCGCCGGTCCGGCGCCGGCCGCCGCGAACCGCCCGGAGCCGGCCCCCCGGATCGGCGCGCCGTCCGCCGCGGCTCCCGCCCCCGCCGAAGGCGAAGCGCTGCCCCTCGCCGTCGTGGCCGCCGGCCATGCCGAAAGCCTGACCCCGCTTCAAACCGCCGCCCTGGCCCAACTGGCGGAAGACTTTCTTGCGACCGTCGACCATCCAGCTTCTCCCGCAACTCCGCCGCGGGATCGCGGGCGGCGGGAAAAAAGCGCCTGGGAACGGGAGCGGGAGCTGAACGACGCGCGCTACCTCGCCCAATTCGGCCAGGACTCCTTCAACTCGATGCTCCTGCGCCGCGCCGAGGAGGCGCGCGCCCCCGGGGCGCGGTGAAGCCCGGTCTCCGGCGCCGCCGGCCCGCGTAACAGGAATATCACGCTCCGGTCACGCGTCCGTCACCGGGGCGTCGCGATCTTATTTGTATTCAATTTTGGGTGACAAAACCATGACGGGGAATCTCTCCCGCCCATGCTTCGTCTGCTCAAAGCGCTCTGCCTCCCGATCCTCGCGACCGCGTCCGCGGCCTTCGCCGCCACCACCACCGACCCGCTCGAGGCCGGCGACATCGTCGTCGGATTCTACACGGACTCCGGAACCGGCGCCACGCAGAACCTGATCGTCAACCTCGGCAGCTACACCCGCCTCGAGGCGAACGATGGAGCGACCCTCGCCTTCGACGCCGGGATCGTCGCGGACCTCGCCGCCACCTACGGCCCCGACTGGAACAGCCGCACCGACCTGTTTTGGACGGTGGCGGGCACCCTCTACGCGACCTCGGTGAACGGGCTTACGCGCAACACCGTCTTCGCGGCCAGCCCGCGCGCCGCGGCCGACGACGCCCCCGTGCCTATCGCCTCGGGCTCCGATAGCACGCTCGCCGCGGTCCGGCTCCATATCCAGGCGATAGGCATCACCTACAACGTCTACGACACCACCGCCAACAGCGCGGTCGCCGTCCTCGTGGAGGGCGGAAACCCGGACTCCTTCCAAGCCCGACAACAGACCTCCAACGCCCCGCAATTCGGTCCGGCCAACGCCAACCCGGTCGCCGGCGCCCGCGTCTCCGACTTCTACGGCCTGGTCCCGACCTCGGGCGGCGTCGCGCCGACCGGCCTGTCCGCCGACGCCACCGGCCGCGTCTGGACGCGGGGCGTGAACTACCTCGGCTACTTCACCCTCACCGCCTCCGGCCTGAGCTTCACCGCCTCCGGCTCCGCCGCCCCGTCCGCCCCCGTCTTCGTCACCCAGCCGGCCTCCCAGACCGTCCTCATCGGCGCGAACGCGACTTTCACCGCGAGCGTCACCGGCAGTCCCGCGCCGAAGTTCCAGTGGTATAAGGGATCGGTTCCTCTCGTCGGCCAAACCACGGCCACGCTTTCCCTTTCCAATGTTCAAGCGGCCGACGCCGGCCTCTACCGGCTGCTCGCGAGCAACGACTCCGCGCCCGAGGGCGTCTTTTCCGACACGGTCACGCTCAAGGTGAACGCCATCCCGGTGTTCACCACCCAGCCGGTTTCCCGCACGGTCCTCACCGGCGCCAACGTCGCGTTTTCCGCGGAAGTCTCGGGATCCCCCGCTCCCCATCTGCAATGGCTCAAGGGCTCCACGCCGCTCGACGGCCAGACCTCCGCCACGCTCACCCTTTCCAACGTCCGCCCCTCCGACTCCGGGCAATATACCCTTCGCGCCTCCAACGAGGCCGCGGTCGCCGGCGTGCTGTCCGACACCGTCACCTTGACCGTCAGCGATCCCGCGGCGCCCTCCTTCACCACCCAGCCCGTCTCGAAAACCGCGAACGCCGGCGCGAGCGTCTCCTTCACCGCCGCCGTCTCCGGCACTCCGGCGCCCGCCCTCCAATGGTATAAGGGCGACGCGCTGCTCGAGGGCCAAACCTCCGCCACCCTGACGTTCGCCCACGTCCAGCTCTCCGACGCGGGCGATTACACCTTGCGCGCCGCCAACGGAATCGGCGCCGGCGAGGTCGTCTCCGACACCGTCACGCTCACCGTCAACGCCCTCTCCGCGCCCGTGTTCTCCGTCCAGCCGGTTTCTCAAACGGTCGTCTCCGGAGGAAATGTCTCCTTCTCCGCCGTCGTTTCCGGCAATCCCGCCCCCGCCCTCCAATGGTATAAGGGCGACGTCGCCCTCGAGGGGCAGACCTCCGCCACGCTGACGCTCGCCGACGTCCGGCTCTCCGCCGCGGGCGATTACACCCTGATCGCCACCAACTCGAGCGCGCCGAACGGCATCGCCTCCTCCACCGTCTCGCTCGCCGTCCACACGCTTCCCGTGTTCGTCACGCCACCCGCCTCCGTGACCGTGGACCAAGGACAGGACGTCAATTTTACCGCGACCGTGTCAGGCGTGCCCGTTCCGACTCTCCAATGGTATAAGGGCGACGTCGCCCTCGACGGCCAGACTTCCGCCACGCTTTCCCTCGCCGACGTCCGGACCTCGGACGCGGGCGAATACAAGGTCGTCGCCACCAACGCCGCCGCGCCCGGGGGAGTCGCGTCCGGGATCGCCACGCTGACGGTCCATGTTCCCGTCTCCGCCCCGGCCTTCACGTCCTCGCCCGCGTCGCAAACCGTGCACTACGGCGCTCCGCTGACGTTGTCCTGCTCCACCACGGGCAACCCCGCCCCGACCTTCGTCTGGCGAAAAGGCAAGACGGTCGTCGCCGGTCAAAACTCCGACACGCTCGTGATCGCCTTCGCGAAGCTGGGCGACGCCGGCGTCTACACCGTCACCGCCTTCAACGACTCCGCCCGCGCCGGCGTCGTCTCCGCCGCCGCGACCGTCAAGGTCGTCGTCCCCGCGCCCGCCGCCCTCGCCGATCCCGGCACGCTGCGCACCGGCAGCCAGGTCGCCTGGGATCTCTCGGGCGCCCGACCGATCCCCGCCGGGCTCGTCTTCAAGGCCTCCGGCCTGCCCGCCGGCCTCAAGCTCGATTCCGCCACCGGAAAAATCTCCGGCGTCATCACCGCGAAGGCCGGCGCCGTCCAGGTCTCCACCTGGGCCCAGGTCGGCGCGACCAAGAGCGCGGTCAACCGCCTCTCGCTGACGATCGGGGATTTCCCGGCCGCTTTGGCGGGCTCCTGCGAAGCGCTGCTTTTCGCGCCGGATTCCTCCCTGCCCGCCGCCAAGGCCTCCATCGCGGTCGCCGCCAACGGAACCTTCACCGGCACGCTGCTCGCCGACGAAACGAAGGCGTTTGCGCTGAAGGGGCGCTTCGCGCTCGCCGCCGACAACACGTCGGCATCCGTCCAGCTCAGCCTCGCCCGCTCCGGCCGCACGCCTTGTCTGCTGACCCTTGCCCTCGCGGCGGATCCCGTGTTCAACGCCCGCCTGACCGGCGACGGCGCGACGCTCGACAGCCGCGACGATGGCGTCCGCCTGCTCTCCGCCGCCCCCGCCGGCGCCGTCTCCGCCTACACGCTCCTTCTGGCCGATCCCGAGAATCTCGGAACCGTGGACGCCCTCCCGCTCGGCTTCGGCTACGCCACCGCGTCCATCAACGCGAAGGGTGTGCTGACGCTTAGCGGCAAGACGGCCGACGACGTCAAGCTCACCGCCTCCCTGCCGCTCGGCGCCGACTCCGCCTACCGCGTATTCGCAAAGCCTTACGCGCTGGCCGGCGGCTTCGTCGCGGGCGGGCTCCCGCTGACCGCGCGCACCGCCCCCGCGACCGGTTGGCATGTCGCCCCGGAGGCCGGCTCCGATCTCTACTGGCGCAAGCCCGATCCCTCCGCCGCCACCGCCAACTACGCCGACGGATTTGGCCCCTTGGGACTGGAGGCCCGCCTCGAGCCGTGGACGAAGCCGACGGCGCTCCTGCCCTTGCCCACGCTCCTGCGTCTTTCCTCGGAGTCGACGGTCGCCGTTTCGTTTGCCGGCGCCGGTCTCTTCGACGGCGACTCCCTTCTCCACGGACTCCCGACCACGCTCACCGTGTCCGCCACCAACACCCTGGTCGTCGCCGATTCGACGAACGCCACGCTATTCTCCGGCAAGATCGTTCCGGCCACCGGAGCCGTCAGCGGCTCGTTCACGCTCCCGGCGACCCCGCCCCTGGCCGCGCGCAAGATCGCGTTCAATGGCGTGCTCCTTCAGCCCGCGACCGCGGACGGAGCCGAACTGATCGGAGGCGGATTCTTCCTCGTCCCGGCGAACAGCTCCGGCGGGCCGGTTTCGTCGGGAGCCATCAAGTTCGCCCAACCTTGAGCTCGGGCGAGCGCCCGGCCTTTCCCGCGACCGCAAGATCGCCGGCGAGGCCCGGGCTGTTCGCGGACGTCGTCACACCTTTCGCGTGCCACGACGACGTCTCGATATCCCCACGCGTGGAAAGTCAGGATGAAAAGGCGAGTGGTTGAAACGAATCTCGATTACCTGCGGGAGCTCATGTCCTCGGGACTGCGCCCCGTGGACATCTGGACCACCGCCGTGGACCAGGACTTCAATTTTGTCCGCGTCGAAACGGACGACGGCAAGCGCTTCGAGTTCTTGATGCGCGACGAAAACGGGACGTTTTTGGCCCACTACAAGGAGGCGATCAAGTTCTGCGGATACGGAGCCAAAGGCCTTTCGAGTTTGATTCGTGCGGAGGCCGCGGAGTTCGGCCGAATCCACGGGCTCGCCGACGACCGGGTCGAGATCCACCTTTCCAGGAAATGCTTGAAAAGGCTCGGTAAACCCATGGCGGACGCGCTCGCCCGGCACTTCCCCCTTCGCATCGTATCCACCGGATCGAGCGTCTCCTACGCCTTCAAAGAAAAGTCCGCGAGCGGCGTGGGCGCCGTCGTTTGAGCGACCAACGACGAGCGCGTCCCTTTCCGAGGTTTCCCCCAAGGGGTCGCGCGACATCGCGCTCCGCTCAGGGTTTTCGGGCAAATCCCGAAGGCGTGCGCGACTCCTCGTCAACAGATTGCCTTCGAGGCCCTTGGTGAGCGCCGGCCCGGAAACAAACGGGGTCGCGTAAGCGGATTGGATCGATGTTCCGTCCGCTCAGATGGAACCAATCGGTCACCGACGGAACCAGGCCGACGCACCGGAAACGCGAAAATCGGTCCTATCTTGGCGTAATCCCGGGCCGAATGCGTTTATTCTACCAACCCTACCCAGAATCGCCCCCGCCCCGCCAAGATAAGGAGCAGGTCACGAGAACGGCCCCGGGCATTCCCTTGGTTTCACCCTCAGCACCCGCCCGCCTCCGACCGACAGGCTTTCGCCGTTCGCTGTCGTTATCCGCTCCCCTTTCCCCGCTTCGATAGCGTTCCCCCTCACTCCATGAAATCCCGTCTTCCCCGCCGTCTCGTTTTCGGCGCGCTCGTTCTTGCCCTGTCCCTGGGCGCTTATTTCTGGCGAATCGCGGGGCGCGTCCCTTCTCCGGCTTCCTCGCCCGTCGCCGCGGCCGTCTCCGCGCCGGCGGCCACGACGCCCGTTTCCGCCCGCGCGAATCCCTCCGGGGAAGAGGTCGTCCTCCGGCCGCTAGCCGCCAGCCAGGAAACCGAACGGCACGCCTGGACGCGCGAGGACGCGAAGACGCCCGAGGTCATCGAACGGCTCGCCCACAATCCGGAGGAGTTCACCCGCATGATGGAGGAGAACGATCGGATCAAACGCCGTCAGCTCGTCTACCGGAAGGAACCCGTCGCCTTGCTGCTCGAGCAGGCCCGCGCCTCGGGAAAGCCGCTCACCCGCCTCACCCTGCCCGCCTTGGACGGCAAGGAGGTCGAGGTCGAGGTGCTCGAGACCCGCGTCGACGGCCATCGCGGAGCCGTGATGGGCCGCATCGCCGGACGGCTCGATTCGCTCGCCTGCGTGGGTTTTTCCGGGGCCTGCGAGTCCTTCAACATCCTGTCGCCTTCGGACGGCCTCTACATCGCCGCCGACGCGCGCGAACCGGGCGAGGTGATCCTCAAGGAAATCGATCCCGCCGTCTACGCCCCCATGCCCTGCGGCGGCCCGCTCACCGCGCAAAACTGATTCGCGCCGCGCTCCCGCCCACCCCCGCCCTTTCCGTTCCCCTTGATCGCCATGTCCGCCTCGCTCCGACGCCTCCTTTTTCTCGTTCCCGGCCTGTTCCTCGCCGCCGTCTGCCTGCCCTCGGCCGCCCGGGCGGAGGCGGAGTCGGATCTCGTCGTCGGCTATCCCGCCACCTGGAAAAACAGCATGGGCGGCCAGGCCCAGCTCGAGGCCTACGTCTACGCCCAGGTCGCGAGCACGAACTGGTCCCACCTGGCGAGCGGCTCGCCCGCCCGCATCCGCGTGGCCGGCTTCAAGCAGTCGGCCGTGGACGTCACCGGCTGGTTCGGAACCGCCGACATGTGCGGCCGCCTGGCCTCCTATGACTCCAACGTCGCCGATGTCGTGAACTACGCCGACCAGCTCGGCGCCGATCTCGTGGCCTACGTCTTCGACGCCTATGACACCGGCGCCGCCGCCAACGCGTATCAACCCGGCCGATACTCCGCCTACGAGTCGCAGTGGTTCTGGTATCACGTCATCGCGCACGAGCTCGGCCACAACCTCGGCGGCGACCACCGCGACGCCGCCATGGACCCCAAGACCATCATGGCGCACAACTACTGCGGCGGCGGCTCCCAGAGCTATTTCAGCAACCCCAACATCTGGCTCAACGGCAACCGCCTCCTCGGCACCGGCAACTGCCTCGGCTCGCCCGTCTACGGCGGCGACGACGCCTACCTCTTCAGCACCTCCGCCCAGGGCCGCGCCGACGCCTTCGAGCGGCCCGTCGCCGGCTCCGCGCTCAACGCCGTCCGCCACCGCTGGCAATTCACCCAGGCCGCCGGCTCCGCCGCCGCGGGCGCCGTGATCACCGACTCCGTCTCGGGCGCCCAGGCCGTGGTCCGCGGCCAGGGCGCGACCTTCACCGGCTCGGGCCTTCGCCTGCCCGGCGGCACCACCGGCAACACCGCCGCCAACTCCATCGCCGCCTACGTCGACCTGCCCAACGGCATCCTATCGTCGCTGACCAACTGCACCGTCGAGATCTGGGCCACGCCCCGCTCCGCCCAGAACTGGATGCGCCTGCTCGAGATCGGCCGCGCCGCCGAGGCCGGCGACGGACTCGGCGCGGCCGGCGAATACACCGGCCAGCCCGGCGGCGCCGCCCCCGGATCCACCTCCGCCTCCGACGCGCTCACCCTCACCGCCGCCATCGGCACCGACCTGGGGCAGCAACGCCTCGAGGCCCGGCTCGACGGCGCCGGCTCCACCGCCGACTCCGGCGTGCCTTCCGCCGCCGGCGCCCTCTACCACTACGCGCTCACCTTCACCGACACCGCCACCGGCGGCACCGTGCGCTGGTATCGCAACGGCTCGCCCGTCGCCTCCCTCGACGTCGCCTTCCATCTCTCGCAACTGGAGGACGTCAACAACTGGCTCGGTCGCTCCCTCTGGAGCGGCGACGCCATGGCCAACATCGACTATCACGAGCTTCGCGTCAGCACCGTCGCCCTCTCCGACGCCCAGGTTCGCGGCAACTACCTGCTCGGCGCGAATTGGGACAACGCCAGGGTCATCCTCAAAAACAACGACGCCTGGGGCTCCAGCTCCTTCGCCGCCGCCGGCGTCTGGAGCGATGCGCTCGCCCCCTCCTCCGCCAAGGACTACGACAGCCGCGGCCTGCGTCTGCTCACGCCCTACGACAACGTGAGCCGCACCTTCTCCGGCAAGTCCCTCGCCATCGCCAACGGCAGCCTCTACCTCGCCGGAAACGCCGCGAAGACGACCACGGTCAACGACCTCCGCTTCGACGGCGCGACCTTGATCCAGCTCGGCGACGGCGGAGCCCTCCAGACCCTCGCCGGCAACCTCACCGTGCAAAGCCTCAGCCAGATCCGCGGCGCCTGGGGCGCGATCAACCTCGGCGCCAATCTCGCCGGCACCGGCCCCCTGCTCTTCACCGAAAATCAAACGACGCTCGGCGGCTCCAACTCCGCCTTCACCGGCAAGATCATCGTCGGCGACGGCCGTTTCGGCACCCTCGTCATCGACTCCGAGGCCCGGCTCGGCGCCAACCCCGCCGGCTTCACCGCCGACCAGCTCACGCTGAACCGCGGCATCCTGCGCACCACGCAGACCCTCACGATCGACGACGCCAACCGCGGCATCCGTGTCGACGTCAGCGCCGCCATTTTCAGCCCCGCCCCCGGCACCACCCTCACCATCGCGGTGCCGCTCTCCAGCCCCGCCGCCGGCGCCGTCCTCCAGACCGCCCCGCTCGGCAGCAATCCGGTCGCCGGCATGCTCATCAAGGACGACACCGGCACGCTCGTGCTCACCCACCCGAACAACTCCCACAACGGCGAGATCATCGTCAGCGCCGGCACCTTCGCCGTCGGAGGCGCCGGGCGCCTCAACAACGGCAACCACGGGATGCCCGTCACCAACAACGCCGTCTTCTCCTACGCCAGCTCCGCCGACCAGACCCTCGCGGGCGTGATCTCCGGCACCGGCGCGCTCGCCAAGTCCGGCGCCGGCACGCTCACCCTGTCCGCCGCCAACACCTACACCGGAGCCACCACCGTCAACGCCGGCACCCTCCTGATCGGCTCCGCCGGCCGCATCCCCTCCGCCACCCTCTCCGGCACCGGCACGCTTCGCGACAACGGCACCGTCACCGGCGCGGTTTTGGTCCAGACCGGCGCCACCCTCTCCGGCAACGGCTCCGTCGGCGGCTCCGTCTCCGTCCTGTCCGGCGCCACCCTCTCGCCCGGCGACGGCGTCGGCACGCTCTCCGTCGGGGGCAACGTCGGGCTCGCCGCCGGCTCCACCACCCGCATCGAGCTGAACCGCGCGCTCTCCACCGCCGACCGCCTCAAGGTCACGGGATCGCTCGCCTACGGCGGCGCCCTCGTCGTCACCAACGCCGGCGGCACCCTCGCCTACGGCGACACGTTCCAGATTTTCCAGGCCGGCTCCTTCTCCGGCTCCTTCGCCTCGCAGTCCCTCCCCGCCCTCGCCTCCGGACTGAGCTGGGACACCTCCCAGCTTTCGAGCGGAAAGCTCATCGTCGCCAGCACCACGCCTTCCGCCCCGCCCGCGCCCGCCGGGCTCGGCTTCACCGTCCTGAGCGCCACGCAGCTGCGTCTCGACTGGAGCCCCGCCTTCGGCGCGCAGAGCTATTCGGTGAAACGCGCGACCGCCCTCGCCGGGCCCTACGTCACCGTCGCCACCGGCCTCGCCGGCACGAGTTTCGTGCAAAGCGGGCTGACCGCCGGCGCGACCTACTACTACATCGTCGTCGCCGGCAACGCCCTCGGCGCCAGCCCCGACAGCGCCGCGCTTTCCGCGGCGACCCCGCTCACCATGGCCTACTGGAACTTCGAGGAAGGCGCGGCCGACGCCTACGTCCCCTACCTCGCCGCCGCCGCCGGCCAATACGACGGCAGCCTGAAGGACGTTTCCGGACGCGCCAACCATCTCTCCGCCTGGGCCGCCAACTGGCACTCGTATCGCGCCTCCGTCCCCGCCGCCGCCACCCCGCAGACCGGCGCCGCCAACACCCGCAGCGTCCAGAACGCCAACGCCTATCCCGCCATGTCCGCCATCGGCACCGCGCTCACCGGCTGGCGCCCCGCGCGCTGGACGCTCGAGGCCGCCATCTATCCGGACAACGCGAACAACGGCTTCCAGACCGTGATCGGACGCGACAGCCAGGGCGCCTTCGCCGGCGAGACCGGCATCGCGGCCCTCTACTTCTCCGTCCGCCCCAACGCCGTCCTCGCGATCGACTTCACCGACAGCGCCGGCAACCGCTGGAATCTCCAGTCCGCGGCCAACGCCCTCGTCTCGACGAAATGGCAGGCGATCGCCGCCAGCTCCGACGGCAAGACGCTCTCGCTCTACGCGAAGAACATCACCGACGGCGCCGCGAGCTACACCCAGCTCGGCACCCTCGACCTCTCCGCCAGCGCCAACTCATCCCTCACCCTCGGCGCGGGCGACGGCTCCGCCTGGGACGCCGGCGTCGTCACCGTCGGCCGCGGTCTCTACGGCGGCAACCACACCGACCGCTTCTTCGGCAACATCGACGAGGTCCGCCTCACCCAAGGCGCGCTGCCGCCCTCGCTGCTCCTCTACAGCCCGGCCCCGGTCCTCCCCGCCTCGCCCGCCAGCCTCGCCGGATCGGCGACAGTCTCGGGCCCGTCGCTCAGCTGGCCCGCCGCCGCCTCCGCCACGTCCTACCACGTCAAACGCGCCACCGTCGCCGGCGGGCCCTACGTGGTGATCGCTCAAAGCGCCGGCACCACCTACTCCGACGCCACCGTGTCCGGATCCGGCACCTACTACTACGTCGTCAGCGCGCTCAACGCCAACGGCGAGAGCGCCAACAGCCCGCAGGCCGGCGTCACCCTGCTCACCGCCGCGCAATCCTGGCGCCAGACCCACTTCGGCGCGACCGACAACTCCGGCGACGCCGCCGACAGCGCCGATCCCGATGGCGACGGCGTGAGCAACCTCCTCGAACGCGCCTTCGGCGGAGACCCCAAGAGCGCCGACGCCTCCATCCTCCCGAGCCTCGACTACGCGAGCAGCCCGCTGGCGATGCTTTATCGCAAGTCCACCGCCGCGACCGATCTCGTTTTCCAAGTCGAGGAATCCCTCGATCTGTCGACGTGGACCGCCGCCGCCGGCACCTCCTCCCTGGTCAAACAAACCGGAAGCACCCAGACCCTGCGCCACAATCGCCCCGTCGGCGCCGACACGCGTCTCTTCCTCCGTCTCAAGGTCACCCAGCCCTGATCTCGGTCACGCGGTGGAGGCGGATCGCCCGTGGTCAACCCCGGCCGGTCAGCCGCTCGCGCAGCCACCCCGGCCGATTGGTCGTGATCGAATCCACGCCGGCGTCGGCCAGCTCGGCCGCCCGCGCCGGGTCGTCCACCGTCCACACGTGCAGCCGCAGGCCCGCCTCGCGCACCGCGGCAACGAAGGCCCGGTCGATCGGGAAACGCCGGTCCAAATTCAGCCCGTCGAGCCCGCCCTCCCGGGCCCGCGCCGCCAACACCGCAGGCGCGGTTCGCTCGCGCTCGACCACCCAATGCGCCTCGATATCCCCGAACCGGCGCTTCGCCTCGACCGCGACCTCGAAGTCGAAGCTCATCAAAACAAAGCTCGTCCGCGGCCGCCCCGAGTCCGCGATCACACGCCCGAGCTCCGGCAGGATCTCGGCCCCGCATTTTATTTCGACGATCAAGCGACGCCCGTCCGGGACGACCGCCACCGCCTCCTCCAGCGTGGGAATCCGCTCGCCCGCATGGGCCGCGCCTTTCCCCGCGCCGACGTCCAGACGCCGCAGCGATTCCAGCGAGGTTTTTGCCGCGACGAGCCTGACGCCCGCCACGCGACGCGTGTCTTCGTCGTGCAACAACACCACGCGCCCGTCGCCCGTCAGCCGCACATCGCATTCGCACGCGTCCGCCCCTTGCGCGAAGCCGAGCCGGAGCGCGGCGAGCGTGTTCTCCGGCGCGTCGTGCGAGGCGCCGCGATGGGCGGTGATCAAGGGCGGGAACGACACGCCCCGAAGCCTGCCTCCCTGCCATCCCTAGAGCGAGCGCAGGAACGCAATCAGGCTCCGCTGCCGCGTCGTGTCGAGGCGCGTGTAGCGGACGCGTGACGCCGCCGCCTCGCCGTCGTGCGCACGGATCGCCTCGTCGAGTGTCGCCGCCCGGCCGTCGTGCAGATAGACGGCGCGCAGACCGAGCCCCCAAAGCGGCGCGGTGCGCATCTCGCGCGGTCCCGCCGATCCCTGCGCGATCCCGTCGCCCAGCGAACCCATGTCGTGGAGAAGCAGATCCGAGTAGAGCGACACCGTCTGATTCGCGAGCGAGGGGATCGACGCGGGGCCGGTCCGCAACGAGGGCGTGTGGCACTCGGCGCAGTTCAACGACTCGAACAAAGCCCGCCCCGCGCGAACCGGGGGCGCGTCGACCGGGCCGTTTCTCGGCGGAGCCGCGATCAGCCGCATGTAGTCCGCCACGCGGTCGATGTCGGCCTTGCCGGTGTCGGGATCGGTCTCGTCCTCCGGATCGAGGATCCGGTCGGCGCGATCAAGCACCCCGAGCCTGCCGTTGGGCGCGTTATCCGCGCGGAAGAAGCGATTCGTGACACCCATCTCGTTCGCGTAGGCGTCGGCGGAAAACGCGAGCAAGCTCGCCTGCTGGGCCTTCCAGCCAAATCGCCCGACGCGCTCGACGCCACTCACCGGATCGATGACCCCCGAGACGCGTCCCTTGATGCCGTCGGGTTTCCCCGCCTTCGCCGCCAGCGCGCGCAAGGTCGCGTCCGGTATCGCCTCGATCAGGCCCGCACCGAATAGCGGCGTCGTGATGCGATGCGCCACCACGTTGGCCGCAGCGGGCACCTGTTCCCGCCACTCCGGGCGAAGCGCGCGATCCTGAAGGAGCGGGCCGCCCAGCCGTTCCAGCGGATCGAAGACGCCGTTCTCCATCCGCCCAAAGCGGACCACCGAGCGGCGACTGCCGCCGCCGGGCGCCGGGTTGCCATGGCAGGAGATGCAGGAGACGTCGTTGAAAATCGGCCCCAGCCCGCTGTCCGCGTTTTCGCGCTGGGCGAACGCGGCGAACCCATCCGCAAAGGCCGCGCGCTGCGCGGTGTTCAGCCCCGTCAACGGCCCGCCCAGGCGCCCCGCCGGCGGAGGCTCGACCGGCGCGGACGCGGCGTTGGCCGGCGGCGGAGGCGGGTTCTGCGCCCAGGCCAGCGAGGAGAAAGCCAGCAGAAGAAAAAGCGCCCGGGAGTTCATCGGATCAGGGCGCGTCGGGGCCGGGAGGAGGAGGCAGGCGATCGTCCGCGCCTTCCGCAGGACCGGTGGCGGCGCCGTCCTTGCGACGGGGCGGACGCGGGCGAAGTTCGTCGCCGCTCAGGCGACCGTCGCCGTTGCGATCATGCCGGCGCAGCACCGCGGGGGCGGCGGCGATCTCCTCGGCGGAGACGACGCCGTCGCGGTTCGTGTCGAAGATCGCGAAAGGGCCGGGACGCTCGCGCGCATCGGCGGGCAAGCCTTCGCGCTCCGCGGGACGACGCTCCGGCGGCGCGTCCTGCCCCTTGGATATGGACGCCATCGCGACGGCGGCGAAAAGGGCGGCGACCGAAAAGCGGGCCTGCGCGCGACGGAGAAAGTGGACCTGGCGACGGGAATCGGAAACGGGGGAGTTCATGCCCCCATTCCACACCCCGCGCGTTAGCCCCGTATGAAGACGGGACCGGAGAATTATTAAGCTCGTGTAAAGGTGGCCACGAATCCCGGTTCACCCGCGACGCATCTGGCGAGGCGTGGTGTTGGAGCTCCGCCTGGAAATAATGCTCGCGCGTGACTGCGGGGATTGCGCAGTCCCTCTTTCCGTTGGCTCCGGGCCGCCGACAAACCCGTCACCCCATTTCCGCCCGTATTCACATACTCACGACACCACACATCCCTTTCGCGTGGCTTCGGATGCCGTCCTGAACGAAACCGCTAATTTCCGAGGACACAACAGAACGCATCGAACGCGCCCCGACCTGGGGCGCATCGAAAGCGTCTTGTTGTAGGCTCTTAGCGGTGCCTGTTCAGGGACGCCAGTAGGTGCGTCCCTCTTTTTTGCCCGGATT
>JACCEB012091899.1_pt1 | contig 15414 bp, 5 predicted proteins | sample 7454761 | NCBI WGS metagenome assembly JACCEB01 (sample SAMN15323454, study PRJNA562643) | freshwater metagenome | isolation source: river surface water | place: USA:Blue River Watershed | collected 2017-08-18 | reverse complement strand
GATGCATTTAAAAAATCACCTAGTTCACACATTGGTGGTATGTTAGTATTAAAAGAAGATCGTGAAATGGCCGAACAACTTGCATCAGATCGGAATAGAAATCCGAAATATCAACCAACAGTTGGATCATGCCCAGAAGGATTCTTATTTGTGGACAAAGCCATTTGTGAAAAAGAAGTAAATCGATTAAATTGTAAGGAAGCCGGTGAAAGCGGAGGCTTTGATGCAGGTCGTACAATTGAAGGTAAAGATGTAGTTGCTACATCCTGTGCCAACTGTCAAACTGCTGGTTCAGATGTATTTATTTATGAGCCTAAAACACGTGATTATCAGATACGTGTTCGTGCAGTTACACCATCCGGATCTGGACGCAACTGGATTCGTATTTATGGATTCAGCCTTAATGCAGGACAGGATAATGTATTGTTAGGATCATGGCAAGGTCTTGGTGGTGAAGAAGCAGTTATTACATTGAATAGTAATGTCAAGGAAGGACAAGAATTACGATTCCAGATTATCCAAGAGTTCCCACACAGACCTCGAGGTCGTCAAGAAGTCTTTTATATGGATCGCAATGGATTTGAAATTCGAAATGATCCTGTGGCATCTTCTGCAAAGACCTGGGCACCTGAGACATATGGTCTTACAAAAGATGCAGCAAGATCCGCATGTCAACGTGTTGGTGCTGTCTTAGCAACACGACAAGACGTTGCCGATTCACATCAAAAAGGCGCACAGAGATGTTCAGCGGGACATACAACAGATAGCATTGTATGGCCTTCTCAAGTTGATCGTTCTGGGTGCGGTGGTCCACGAGTCAATGAATGGCTTGATATTCCTGGTGGCTATGCAGGTGCATGGTGTAAAGGTGTTAAACCGCCGAGTGGTTTATACACATTCGGAGATTTGTATAATACAGTAATTGGTGAATTTTTTAGTTCATATGGAAATGCAAGTACACCATCACAAGAATTTCAACCTAATCAGAATTCCGAATATGGCCTAGACTATCAAGCGCCATCTTATCGTGGTGTAATTATACAATGGGAAATTGCAACAGGTGATCCAAAACGTCGTCGTGCAGCAGTTGAACCTTCTATTATAAGTGTAATGGGACAATCTCCATCTTCAGTGGCATCCGATGGTTTCAAAACATTTAAAATCCTTCGTCGCCAAGGTACTTTCTCTGCAAGTCAAATGATTGTTGGGCCACGACCTAGTGCGTATCCAAATATTCTGCCTTCTCAATATTGGTTGTGGAGTAATCAACGTACAAATCCTGAGTTTGTATTTACAGCAAAAATACCAGGTATATTTGCAAATCCTTATTATATTGAAGACAATGTAAGATGCCCTCGTGGTCCTATTGTAGCCGAAAAAAGTACATTAGATTTACTAAAAGTGTCACCCTGTTTGAAAGATGGTCAACAACCTGGTAAATATAGTGTAGATTGTCTTGTTACATTGTTCCGATCAGCAGGCGGTGATCCTTACATGGGTAAATCAAGCCCTCTCTCTTCGGCCACAAATCAGAGAAAGATGATGTATGGAGAAGGATCGCGAGCCCTTGATCAAGATGCAATTTTAGAGAATCTAATGAACTTATATTCCATTGCATCTACGGGACGTGATAGTATGGGCACACCTGTAGGTGATGGCGATAGTGCAAGGCGTCGTCAAATTATTAATAATGCTGGACAAGCACTGTTTGGAATTGATATTGTAACACCATGTGAAGAAATATCGGAAGATGCACAGGGGAATATTATACTAGTTCCTAAATCAGGACCCTTTGACGCAGAGTGTCTGGATTATCTATACATGAATGCTGGGAATGAAACAAGTAGAGGTCAAGAAAATCGTAATAGATTATCACCTCTTAGTGCTACCTACATTTCAATCGCCGATCGTTTTTCAGGAATTAAAAAATCAATTGATTTTGGCGTGAAGGATAGTGATTCTAAAAAATTCCCATTTCAAACATGTCAACGAACAGGGTCGATTGCACCTGTTGGAAAAGATGGTCGATCGAATCCAGCCGCTGTTCAACGTGCAAATGCAAGCGGAAGAACAATACAGGCGGTACAGGATTTCTATAATACAATCTTTACGAATGCAAACAAGAATTTGGGTGAAGTTCCAACAGATGCTGCACGCGATGAGAAAAATAATGCAATTGGAATGTGTTATGGTCTTGATAAGATTGATGAGATGAAAGAAGCAACTGGTTGTGGGGTAATGGCACGTTATGTACGCATTCTGCGTACTGCAAATAGTTTAGGTGATCAGAACATTCCTTGTATGCAAATTTCTCAGTTACAAGTGTTTGGACCTCGCGGGAATGAATATGCAAGAGGTAAGCCGACATATTCATTTACAAATCACCCTGCTACACAGTCTTCTACTGCGGTGGATGGAACTGCACAACCACGCCCACATCCTCAAATATTTCATGATATTGCGGATAATAGCAATTTCGAAAAACAATTTTGGATGGTGGATTTGGGAAATGTGTATGAAGTACAGAAAGTTGTATATTATAATCGTACAGATTGCTGTTCTGGTAGAGCAATTGGTATGCCAGTTCAATTATTGGATGCAGATAAGAAAGTGGTTGCACAGAAAGTCCTTACAACTGTTGCACGAGATCAATTGAAAGAAACACTAGAGTTTAGTAAGACAGATACAGTTTCTCCTGTATCTCTGGGTTCCGTTGTTCCTGGTATGTTAATTCGATTTGAATCACCAATTGAGCCAAATCGGTATTTTGCCGCAAGCAGTGTGTATGCTGGAACAATAACATACAATCCAAAGAATGATCTATATTCCGATATAATGAATTATATTGTTAGACGCCCGTTAAATGGACAGGAAGGTGCAATTTCTTTTGAAAGTGTTAGTTCTCCAGGAAAATTTATAGTGATGAATCATCCGTCAAATCCAACAGGAACATTTAGTGATCGTCTTTTTGTAACTGTACCGGACCCATCCTTAAGAGGAGCAGCATCTTGGTTTATTCGTCCTGCATTAAATAGTGCGCCTGGATTTTGCTCCTTTGAATGTGCAGCAAATCCAGGTGTATTTATGGTGATGATGAGGGGAGGAGATACAGGTGTGTTTGCACGTCGTGGGGTACCAGAAGAACTTGATCGATTTCTTGCCTGTTGGCGCATTCATCGTGTAACTACAAATAGTGCTACAACTGTAAATACAACTCAGGGAAATCAGAAATATAAGATGACTTCACCTGGATATGATGAAGGTGCAAGTGAATGTATGACAGAAGCAATGACATTACAAGCAGCAAAAGAAAAATGTGCAGCAAATCCTAGATGCTTGAGTTTTTCTTTCTCAAAAGATGCTGCGGAATCAGGTGGTGCAGGATGGGGATGTTTTAAGACATCCCGTGACGGGTATAACCCAAATCCCGCATACAATGGGTTCACAAAAATTTAGATTTTATGAATAAATGTGTAGAGGATGAATCAGACCCTACAATATTTGATTGTGGCGATGTTGGTCGTCGCAATTCTTGTGTTGGTACTTCCAAATTACCTACACAAGAGCGAACAATTTGTAGATTATACAAATCTTAAATTTAACGATTACTCAAATGCATCTCGCGATACATATTTTGAGATTGGTCGTAGACGATACAATCCATATGCAGATACTAAAGATGTTTTACGTCCCGGTTCTATGACGACACGTGTAACAGATGATCAACTTGCAAGTGTTCTTGATACAGTTGATTTAACACCTTCGCCTGATGCAAAAACCTATTTGAAACCAACTACGGCATATAGATCTGCGAGACAGCCACCAGATTCTGCCTTATTAAAGTCTGCAGAGAAATGTGAGGCAAAGAAATCACGCGATGCCTGTTCGATCCTTTCAGATCCAAATTATAAGGAATGTGGTGTTTGTATTAAAGGAGGTTCAGACTATGCAGGTAAAAATGAGGGAAAACACATTGGTGGCTTATTAGTTCTGCAGATGGATCGTGAAGAAGCCGAAGATATTGCAAAGACAAATGGTGGAGATCCTCAATACCAAGCAACATTGGGTTCATGTCCTGCCGGTTACTTACATGTAGATAAGGCCATCTGTGAACGTGAAGTGAATCGATTAAATTGTAAGGAAGCCGGTGAAACGGGTGGATTTACAGGTGGTAAAACATTGGAAGGAAAATCGGTTGTTCCTACATCATGTGCTAATTGTTACAATGCAGGAAGTTCTGTATTTGTGTATGAACCAAAGCCACGCACATTTAAACCACGTGTTCGTATTGTAACACCTACTGGTTCAGGAACTACTACTGTACGTATTTCAACAAGTACTGGTACTTTAATTACGGAGGAGCGTATTCAGGCAGGACAGGAAACTGTTATACTTGTAAATCGTGATCTCAAAGAAGGTGATGAATTACAGTTTCGTGTAACACAAGAATTTCCTCATAGACCACGTGGTCGTAAAGAGGTATTTCAAGTGGATACAGGTAGAGCCGTTGATACCACTACAGCAGGAATTTTATGTAGATCACTCAATTCAGATGTTGCAACAAGAGTGCAAATTACAGAATCATGGACAAAAGGTGCACAAATTTGTAAAGCAGGTCAAGGATCTGATTTTGTTGGATGGCCCTCTCAAGCCGTGGATAAGGATGGCAAATGCGGTACTGCAAAACCTGTGAATCCACCCACTGCGGCTGTTACACCCGAAGTAAATGCTGCGTGGTGTTTCGGTATTAAACCTGCGCCTGGTACATATGGTACTAAGACAATCGGCAATTTCTTCAAATCCTATGGTGCAGGTAGTACACCCCCACAAGACGAACAACCAGATGTTCCATCTGAATTTGGAATGGAATATGAAGCACCTGCCTATCGTGGTATTATTATTCAATGGGAAGCAGATACAATTCGCCGACGTCTTGGATTTGAACCAACAATTACAACAGTTATGGGTATGTCTCCTACAACAACTACAAGCGATGGATTTAATTTATTCAAACTACTTCGTCGTTATGGAACTTTTTCACAGAGTTTAATGATTGTAACACCAAAACCATCATCCTCTTCAAATATCCTTTCTTCCCAATATTGGTTATGGAGCAACCAAATAAAGAATCCTGAATTTAATTTTACCGCTAAAATACCTGGCATTTTGGCTGATCCGTATTATATTCAAGATCTAGCAGTATGTCCACGGGGTCCTTTAATTGGTGAACAAAGTACTTTCGATTTATTAAAAGTATCACCCTGTGATAAACCGGATCAAATACCTGGATCCTTCAATATCGATTGTCTGTCTGCACTTTTTAGAGGTGCAGGTGGTGATATTCTGTTGGGAGAATTAAGTCCAAAACTTTCAACCGCAAATCAGCGCACCTTAATGTTTGATTCTACAGGAAATGCGCGAACAACGGATGGTATCATGGCATATTTGGGGAATCTCTATTCGATCGCATCAAAAGGGCGTGATAGTGATGGAAATTTGGTAGGTGGGAATAATAAAGAGGCGCGTCGTACTATGGTGAATGCAGCCGCAAAAGCCCTCTTTGGTCGTGAATTAGTTACACCCTGCGAAGATATTATAGAAGATGCAAAGGGTGATATTATGGTTGTAAAGAAGACGGGGCCTTTTGATGCATCATGTTTGGATTATCTTTTTTTGAATGCAGGTACCGACAAAGATCGTGGATATGAAGGTACTCGAGGAACATCAATAAAAGCAACGTATGAAACTATTGGAGATAGATTCTCAGGTCTAAAATCAACTGATTTTGGAGCATCCACTGAAAACTTGGAAAAATTCCCATTCCAAACATGTCAACGCTCTGGAACTCTCGCACCAGTTACAGCAGATGGTAGAACAAATACATCCGCTGTCTACATAGCCAATTCACAAGGTATATCGATTGATGATGTACAAACATTCTACAATCGTCTCTACAAAGATGCAAATCGTTCCTTTGGAGATTCAGATACGGTAACAAAGGAGGCACTTCTAGCAAAGACGGAATCGGTTCGTCGCTGTTTTGGTCTTGAAAGAGCGGCAGATCCTGTTACAATCGGATGTGGAGTTGCCGCTAGATATGTAAGAATCATGAGACCAGATGTAGGAATTGATAAAGATATGTCAGAGTGTCCAGCAACAAGAGGTCAACTCCAAATTTCACAGATTCAAGTGTTTGATTCGCAGGGTGTGAATAATGCACTCGGAAAACCAGTCACAACACGCTCTGGTACAGATGGTGCAATTGCTGTTGATGGTGTAACTACAGCAAGGGGTATTGGTAGTATATACATTGATCAAGGTGCAGAAGATGATAATTCACAATTTTGGATGGTTGATCTTGGTACAATGAAAGAAGTAAATCAAGTTATATATACAAATCGTGCAAATAACTCCGATACACAGAAATGTTTGAAGAACGCAGTGAATATGATTATTCAATTATTGGATAATAATAAAAAAGTAATTGCACAGAAAACATTCTCAACGAAGGCTATTACAAGTGAAACTATTACATTTACAAAGGATGATACACAATTACCAATACCACTTGGATTATTAAAACCAGGTATTCGTGTCGCAATAGAATCTGCTATGAATACCTTTTTAGCGGGTGGTGATGGAGAACGTGGATATTTTACTAGAGTTGATAATCCAGAATTACTAAATAAAGAACAATACACATGGACAATTCGACCTCCTGTGGATGGAAAAGAAGGCACACTCTCATTCCAATCAAATCTTACATACGGGCGACCTCCTGGACAACGTGATTACATGCTACATGATTATCACGGCGATTGGGCCATATATTCTACAAGTTGTAATATTGTAGGCGGATGTGATTCTGCCTCATGGATTCCTCGTCCAGCCCTAAATGGTGCACCTGGGTGGATTTCACTTGAAAGCGCTTATAGACCAGATTATTTCTTAACATCTGCAAAAGGATGGGGATTTAAACCATATGTTCGTCATAAAAATACGCTAACAACGGATAGTGATTTAGTTCGCGCTTGTTTCCGTATACGGCGTATGTAATGGACATAATACATATAAAATATATAGTACATACATAAATTATTTAAGAACAAATTATATATGTATAAATAGCAGAAATGATCGTATGGGTCATATTGACACTTCTTATATTAGTTAGTTTTGTCTCTCTTCTTTGGTTATCAGATAGACAAACAAAGGAAGGATTTGGGTTCTTTAAAGATCAAACAACACAATTTACAAACTTACAGAAAACAATTTTTCATGATCAAGCAGATCGTCAAATCTTAATCAATCCCGGTAGTGAAAAAAATCCCGGTATATCGTTATCTGATATAAATGGTGCATTTCAGCAACCGGATTTCTATTTACCAAAATCAAAAGATCGTGACTATTCTGTATACTTTCGCGAAGACAAAAATATGTTTACAGATGCTGATATGAAATTGTGTCAAAATGCATTACAACCAAAGGATATTCGACGGGCACCACGTGCATCTGTTGGATGTGGATGGTGGTATGTAGCAGATCCGGAATCACCATCGATTGGTGCAATAGGTCATAGATATCAAGCACTTGATCGAAATGTGGATAAATATCCAGGTGGGAAATGGGTATGGAATCTGACGGAAGCACAACGTCTTGAGGACTTAAAGAAATGTAAAAGAATACGTGAATGCAATGCAATTAGTGCAATTGGTATTGCAGGAGAATGTGGATTTTGCGATGAAAAAGGACACGGTGTACCAATTAATACAGATGGTACATTGAAATATCCTACAGAGGAAGATGGTTCATGTACAAGAACCACAATCACTACGTACACGTCATGTCCTCGTATTTCTGATATAGTTCAACAATCAATTGCAAATCAAATAAGTGCTGGAATCGGTGGAACAGATTCTGTTCAGTTTGATGAGAATGGAAATCCAATTGGTATATCAGCCTCCATACAATATGATGCAAATGGAAATCCAATTCCAGGCACAGGAGTTGTAGGAATTGCAGGATCAGCAGGATCAGCAGGATCATCAGGAGTAGGGGCAGGAACAGGAGTAGCAGGATCAGTACGTGCTGTATGTGATCCTATCCAAGGTAAATTATCAGGAGAATGTTTAATCTCCTTAGCAAAATCCCTTGGAATGACCGAGAGTGGTGCAATTATTAAAATGATCCGTTCAGGATCATGGGTAAATCCAGGTCAGGTTGATAAAATTGCAATTGATTATATGAAACAGAATGTAAATATACCAATTACAAATGCAGTATTAGGTGAAGGTAGTATTGATGTACCCTCTGCGTCATCCCTATATAGTCGTATTGTTCAAACAATGAATACTGGACAAACAATTTTAATTAAAGAGGCTGCAAAATGGCTAGCAGTTGGAACTCGAACATTTGATATTTGCAATCTGAATGATTCAGACGTAGGTCCCTTCCCTCCAGACTGTCTGGATCGTGAATTCCGTAAAGCAGGATGTCAGCCCTCTGGACTAAGTGCACCTACAGATCCATCCAAATATGGTTCCTATACTTGGAGCCAGATTAAGTCTTCTTTCCGTGATCTGTATGAAAAGATGAAAAGTCCTAATTATGTTGAACAAGATCAAGCCATCAAGGATTGTTTGGGAATTACACAATATAGAGAAGAACCTAGACAATGTTTGGAATCTGGAATCGAATACATTACATATGCTTTGAATAATGATAATTCATTTGGTGGGGTATTGGGACGTTTTATTAGCAAAAAGGGATTTATACCTGAATATGGTGATTCTACTACAGGGCATGCGCAGAGCGAATCAAGACGACTTATTGATGCAACGACAAATAAAAAAGGTGGTGTTGTAATTCGTACCAAAATAAATCCATCTTCTTCAACGAATCCTGAAATAATTGGAACCTACTCACCAAGATCAGTTGCAAGTGATGGAGATGTTGTTATGGATGTTAAACTTAACAGTACACTTGTTCCGGTTCGTCATACAGGTAGTTATGATATTCTTTATGGTTTTTCATATGTATTACCACTAAAATATAAACGTACAAATATAATTGAAATACAATGGAAAACAATTGGATCACGAAGATATCAATTATACGATTTCTTTCCAAAACTAAAGGAAGGTACTGCAGACATTAATGATTTTCAATTACTACAAGAATCTTGGAAACCACTTATCGCACTCGATTATTTTAGACAAGATGTTATTGCAAATAGCAATCGAGATTATAATAATACTGTAACTATAGTACCTACAAATACTGTATCAAACATGATATCACGTAAACGTTGTGTTGCTCTTGGTGGTAATACTCCACGCAAATCAATACGTATCTCTGGAGGTGTTCATTCAAATGCGATTTCAACAATCACCTGTATGATTAATTTCGATGATTATGGACAATCCAATTCATGGTGGGATTATTTGCCTATTATTAGTATATCAGGTACTACGGCAAGATCACCGTCTCTAACATTGAGTCTTAATTCGTCGACTTCGACAAATGCAATGCAGGCGAGTATTCTTGCATATTCAGGCACTACACCTGTGAGTACATCCGTAAATACAAGTCTTACGAATATACCTAAAAATCGTTGGAATCATATTGCAATTACATTTCATTCTGATAAATCTGGAATTGATCTTTATGTAAATGGTCAAATTGTTGGGTCAAAACGTTTAACAACCCCAGTAAATGGAATGTTTGATTCATTTACAATTGGTTCAGTATCAAATAACAATCCTACATTTAATATGGCATGGTGTCATATATATGATTATCCACTTTCAAAGGAAGAGATTCTGCGCGATATGAATTATGATACTGCAGAGTATACAATGACCGTACCAGAATTTAAACCTTATATCCCCAATAGCCAAATTATTACAGTTACAACATCGTCGATTCTTGATGATATACCGAATGTGCCATGGATTACTAAACAAATTAGAGTTGATGAAACTGTTGTATATCTTAATATAGAATTGTCCGCACGGTCCTATTTGAATAATATTCTTACATTAAATGCAGGGGGCTCTGTATCATATGCAAATATATATATGAACAATGATTTATTTTATCTAGAAAAACGTGTACAATTAAATGGTACACCATTTGATCCAACTATCAATCCATTAAAACGTGTTGTTTTATTGGATCCGCAGGGAAAAGGTATTAGTGTTAATGTAGAATATGCTAGACAAGATAGTGTATGGTATACATTTAATATTGTAGACCCTGTAAACTAGAGCAATCTTACTTGAAAGTATGGTGCGAACTAGATATATTCTTCTATCCAATATAGAGTTAGGAGACCATGACGCCATGGATATATGTAATTAGTTTTCTCGTGTTGGGTATTTTTCTATTTTGGTGGAATACTCAACAAACAAAAGAAGGATTTGGTATATTCCGAAGCAGAGAAACGGAATATACAAATGCACAACGAATCAACTTTCACGACTCGGCTGGAAAAGAGATTTTGATCAATAAAGGTTTACGCTTAGGAGGTATCAATGATGCATTGAAACAAGCGGATATGTATTTGCCTACATCTCCCGATCGTGATTATTCTGTTTATTTTCGTGAAGACGATAATGCATTTCAAGAGCAGGATATAAACTTATGTAGGGGCGCCATACATCCTCGTAACTTATCAAGACAACCCCGAGCAACGATTGGATGTGGATGGTGGTATGTAGATAATGCTACAAGTCCATCCACTGGCGCACTTGGTCGTGTACGTGAACCCATTGACGTATCTCTTTCACAAACACATCCTGGTGGGCGTTGGATTTGGAATTTAGACGAGGCCGCTAAATTGGAAGATATTAAAAAATGTAAACGAGTTCGATCATGTGATGCAATTAATGCAGACGGTATACGTGGAGAATGCGGGTTCTGTCATGAAAAGGGATATGCTGTACCAATCGATGGAGCAGGAAATCCCAAATATCCTGAAAGTGATGAAGGAAGTTGTGGGGAAACCGTTGTACTTACAGCAGATCAGTGTACAACTGCTCAACAAGAAATTGTAGATGCAGTAACCGCTGATGCAAATACTGAATACGAATATGATGACGATGGAAACGTCATTGATACAATAACAGAACAAGTAGTCGAAGTTGCAAACCTCTGTGATCCTGATAGTAATGGAAAATTATCACGCGACTGTTTGATATCCTTGGCGAAATCCGTTGGTATGGGAGAAGGTGGCGCGATTATTAAAATGATTCGATCGCGATCTCCGCCCTCTAACATTGATAAATATGCAATTGATCTTCTAACAAAGAATTTAGCAATTACAATACCTGATGCTGTGTTGGGAGACGGAGGTGTTACACGTGATACTGCATCGAGTACATATAGTCGGATTGTACAAGGCATTACAACCGGTTCATTTGAAATGGTGCGAGAAGCAGCAAAATGGCTTGCAATCGGTACAACCAGTTTTGATATTTGTGGATTCCGTGATAGGGATGTAGGACCCTTCCCGCTTGAATGTTTGCAACGTGAATTTCGCAAGGCTGGTTGTCAGCCGGCTGGTCGATCCGCACCAAGTGAAGAAAATGAAAGTGAATATGACTCCTACACATTTGGACAACTTAAACAATATTTTAAGGGGATCTATGATCGCATGAAATCTACTACAAAATCGGCACAACAAGATGCTGCAATTGCAGATTGTTTAGGAGTCTCGTTTAGTCGTCAAATTGCTCCACCTTGTGAAGAGACCGGTATCGAATATTTCGTATATTCAAACAATAATAATACACCTGGTACATTCATTGGTCGTATTGTAAGCAAGTCTGGATATATTGTTGATGTTGAAAATAATCAACCATCATCCTTGACAAAAATGATGGATTTGGTTAATGGAAGACCAATGTTCATAAGTCGTTCAAACATTACAAGTCCAAAAACACAATCATTTATTGTTCGCGGATGGCATTCACAACAAGCATCCTTTGATGTAAAACTAAATACAACAACTATTCAACGTAGACAAATTCAAACATGGAGTGGTCTAGCAGAATCAGAATGGGTTATTCCATTACAACCAAATATTCGGTATCAATTTACAACATCATGGATGAATGGGCCCATTAATAAAAATTGGCCAAATTGTGATTTCATAAAAGAAAATCCATCACTTTTCCAATTATCTCAGGACTCATGGAGGCCCATTATTGCTGCCGATTTTTTCAATCCATCCTTTAAACTACCAGATAATGAAACTGTGGATGATACAAATAAGGTTGTCAAAATGCGGGGTTATAATCTCAGATTTGAAACAGTAGGTGGAATTAGGGCTGCAGCCTATAACGGCTCAACAAGTGCCCTACAAATTTTAAATCCAATTCGTTTGGGTACAATTGGTACATTTACATGGATGGCTAGAATTTCACAATTTACTAGAAATCCAGTTCTACTTTGGTTCGATGCATATTATAATCCTGGATCTGTTGGTACATCTGTCGGTAGATCTGCTCTAGCCTATGAAAATAATGTAGAAGGTGTCTTTTTCTACACAACTACACGATCTGGTGAAAACTATACTGCTGCTGCAAGAGGATCTGGGACAAGTCGTCTGAATAAATGGACACATTATGCAGTTGTATTCAGCCCAGATCGTAAAGGTGTTGATCTTTTTATTGATGGAATACGGGTCGCATCTGCAACTGGAAATACAATGACAGATGCAGTGTATGATGCATGCTGGATTGGAAGTGACAACTTTAAGGGGCATCTTGCATGGTTCCATATTTATGATTATTCTCTTACACAGAATGAGATTCTACGTGATATGAATTATAATAATCCAAGTTATGTTATGCCTGAGCCTGATTTGGTTGATATTAAAACACCTGAACCAACCCAAGGTAGATGTCCTTCTGGTATGTATCAGTATGGTATGTATGCGGGCGGGTTCTGCTGTCCAGTGAAACCTATCAATTACCGCCGCGATGTAAATGACTATGATAATTGTCCAACGACATCTTGGAATAATAAGACTCTCTGCGCAATTGATCCAAAACGTACACAAGGACAACCAATTTGTGTAAAAGATGGTGGATCTGCTGGAGGTGGAGGTGGTACTTCATTCGACTTTAATTGCAATAATGGATATGTAACACAAATCTTTGGATCTGCTGGACAATTCTTAACCGGCCTTGAAGTAAAATGCAATAACTGGCAATACTCTCCACATTTTGGAAGATTTTGGCATAATTTTGGTACTGAAGAAAAGCAAGATGGATTTAATTCCATTAATCTTCGTTCAGGTGCATGGATGGATGCAATATCAATTGATGGTGCTCTTCCACAAAAAGGTGGCAATGGTGGCGGACCTACCACATTGTCCTGTGGGTCTGGAAAGATTGTTGGTATTTATGGACGTCATGAACCATCAATGGATGCAAATGCAGGACAAATGCATCGCATCGGTATTCGCTGCTCTTTGTAATCTATTATATTATATCTAAAACTATGTTTCATTATATATGAATAACTATATTCATATACAAATGTTTACGAAAGATATTGATCATTGTTATATTCTTTGCAATCCGGAAAAAGAACCGGATCGTGCAAACTATTTACTAGATTGGTTTCATTCAAAAGGAATTCCATCAACGGCTTATACATTCTCCTCGGACTGTTACGGTACCGATCCTCTGTTTCAAACATCTTCTATCTGGAATTTTTATAATCCTTGGTCAAAGTTATATGGAAGACGTGTTGCGAATATTACATCACATAATTTGAAACCGGCAGAAATTTCACTTCTGATGAATTTTGCTTGTATTGCAAAGAAAGCCGTTGATGCAGGATATTCTACAGTAATGATTCTTGAAAGTGATGTACTTTTTCATGAAGATTGTTTGGAACGTCTAGATATTGCCATGTCACAAGTTCCATCCGACTGGGATTTTTTATCCATCAGTGCCAGTTTAGATATGAAACCAAAACGAGCGAGAGAGGATGTAGGAAAACTCTGGTTTCCGCCGTATCATTCTTATTTTCATACACGGTGTGCAGATAGTATGATTTTTCGCGTGTCAATCTTGAAAAAGATGTTAAAAACATTTTTACCTTTTGCGGAAGCCCTCGACTGGGAATTGAATTTTCAATTAACACTGCATCATGCAAAATCCTATTGGTTAGATCCACCCGTTATGTATCAAGGTTCTTTGAATGGGGATTATAAAACAACATTGTAATTACTTATGAGTAGTTCGTTTATGAGTAGTTCGTTTACGAGTAGTTCGTTTACGAGTAGTTCGTTTACGAGTAGTTCGTTTATGAGTAGTTCGTTTATATATCTTACGTTTACCACCTGATGGTGCTGTATATCGTTGTACAAGCAGGGATCCAAATGTTGCATCGGGATACACACGCAAAAGTGGATTTTCTTCCATAATAATTTTAATACGATCGGGAACATAATTCTCATATGAATTATGACCATTCGTTGTTTCAAATGATTCTGATATAAATTTTAGTCCGTTATCATCAAATATACCTTCTTCAGAATCCAACATATATCCTTTGTTGAAAAACACAGACTGTGCCTCATCAGGTGTAGCAGTAAATGCCATTGTAATTTCTTTTGTAGGTGGAATAGGGTTCCCAAATCCATTCTTAATATCTTCCAACTTTACAGTATAGAAATATTTGCGTTGATTATTCGTGTTTGTATTCATGATTATATATATACATTATATAATAAAATTATACAATGTATACATTAATTGATTTACTTATAGGATAAATATACCCTCCTATATTTTGTCTACTAATATTTCTTACACTCTTGATCTATAATATCTAAAACTATCCCATCCCATAATCAAAATCACTTGACTCTCATACATTCTATTTAGAATCGAATCGTATTGTATCGTAGAGAGAGAGAATGAATATTCTTAGCCCGCCCCGGATTACTTCATTGGGAAGTCAATCTATTCGTATTGTACCACATGGTGTAGATGGACTTGAATCATGGTCAATGAAGGTATATCCATTTGAGACGATTTTTTCAATCAAACAGAGAATTGCACTTCATTTTGAAGAACGTGCATGGATGCCATCACAACAATGGATCGCAGTTGAGGATGGAGGTGCATGGAGACCCATCGAATTTCGTTGGCCCTTTTCTGCAACACTTGAAGATCCGCTTCAAAAAGGTGTGAAGGGAAAAGTGGATCCTCGTATCATGGAACGTGATGTAAGAAAACCTATATTTCCTACACTATTTTCAGGTATTACGCTTGAAAATGCAAATCTAAAAGGAGATATTACAATTCATGTGTGGAACCTCGCTTCTCTTGTGAAAGGACTTCAGATTACAAATACACTTCTTGATGGATATTTGCAACTCTATTTTCCAGG
>JACCEB010022759.1_pt1 | contig 15415 bp, 10 predicted proteins | sample 7454761 | NCBI WGS metagenome assembly JACCEB01 (sample SAMN15323454, study PRJNA562643) | freshwater metagenome | isolation source: river surface water | place: USA:Blue River Watershed | collected 2017-08-18 | reverse complement strand
TTTGAAATGGTTTTAAAAGAAACAGCATTTGACTGTGAATTAATGCACGCCCGTAACTATTATAAAACAGATGAAAACAAGCTAATTTGTAAAAACAAATAAAAAATCTATAATAATATATATAATGTCACTTAGACCATTTAGAACTCAAGCTGACTGGACCCCAGAAAATATACAAGCCGTTTCAGATGCAATTAGAGATGGAAGAATAACAACTGCTGTACAATTGCAAAAAATTGTTGGTAATCAATCAAAAAAACTCTATCCAAATGGTACACTAACTGTAGGTTCACAAATGTTAGGGCAAAAACTAAAATCATATAAAGATATGAATACAGCAGAACATCAGTTTTATAAAGCAAACACAAGAGAATTAGGAAATTTAGATAAAGTTGAAGTTGGATTTAATAAATTGCTTAAATTTGATGAAAATCAAAGATATAAAGAATATAAGAGTACACACCCAGAATTAGACAGTTTTACAGGAAAAGTTTATGATTTTACAATGGGTCAAAACCTTGCTGAAAAAGGAATTGAAATGATGCAGAGAGCAAGAAGGGGAATAAATAGAGATCAAGCAAGTGATTTACTGTTAGCTGAACTTAGAGAAATTGCTAGACTAAGAGGAGAAGAAAATAGACTATTTAATGAGTTGAATAGTATTGTCCCCTCACAAAGAGAGGCTATTCAATCACACGAAAACGCAGAAAGAAAAGAATTCAATAGTATCAGACAAATTGAAGAATATTTAGAAAATCCAAATAAAATAAATGAATTAAAATCCGAAGCAAGAAATTATCAAAAATATCTTAAGTACAAGGCAAAATATCTTGCTCTTAAAAAACAACTTGAACAAAAAAATTGAACCTTTAATTAAATATTAAATAACTAATTTAATTAATGGATTCACTATTAAACAGACCTGTTTATAATTTTACCAAACAGACAAATTCTCAAGTTTATGCGCATGGACGGTCAAATTGTTGTTTCATATCGTCATTTCAAATTCAAATGGCAACACATTTTAAAGATTTTCCAAGTTTAAAAGAAATACTTGATTTGTTATACCCTAATCAAACTGACGCATATACACATTTTGCACAAGATTTTCCAGCCAAATGGTTTAAATTAAAAGCGCATCTAATTAAATCAAATTCTGACTGGGCTAGCAAACTAGCCCATGTGCTTTTACATATTTCTCTACCATTAAAAACACCAAACACATGTGTCCAATTAACCTTTATAGATTTAAATGTAATTAATGTAGATGAAGTAAATTCGGGCAATTATGATTCTCTTGAAAGTTCTTTTTCAGATGAATATAATCCAGATAAAACAATTTGTTCAATCATCCAATATTCTAATCATTTTGAGCCGATTCAAATTGATTGGTCCGCAAGTTCTGAATTAACTGACTTGGAACAACTTGGTATTTCTGAATCTTTTTTTAATTAACTATACAATTTTATTTGATAAAAAATCTTTATATAATTAATGAATAACTTATTAGAAGAATGTAAAAAATATGATTTAATTGGTATTGGAGAACTAACACATGGTGAATTAACTTCATGGAAATATAGATATAAAATTGTTAAATTTTTAATTAAATATTTTGATAAAGTTATTATTTTTTGCGAAACACTTGATCCATATATTCATAATCTTAATATTAAAAAACCCATATTTAATTTTTATAATTATCAAAATTCAGAGAATTCTAATTATGAATTTTATCCATCGATGGCAGTAAATGCAAATAAAACAAAACAACATTTACAAATTACTAAAAAATTTAATAAATTAGTTCCAAATGTAAAATTTTATGGTATTGATATACAAATTGTTAAATATATTGACATGTATAATATATTAGATCCAAAACTAAAAAAAATAATTGATAAATACAAAAAAATATATTTAGACGATTCTATTAGTGGTATAACTCGAAATAAATGTAATTCATCAATTATAAATGATTTAATATTAGATGATAAAAAAAATAATAATAAAAATATTTATCTATATTTTGCTCATAATGAGCATATTGCATTAAATTGTAATTCTACCAGAAAAAATAACAAATATAAAACAGAAGGTTTTTATCTAAATGAAAATCCAAAAATTAAATATCTTAGTATTTCTACTTTTTCACCTGTTCAATATAGTTTATGGTCATGTTCTTTTCAAAAATGTAAAATTAAAAAATATATTACCAAAAGCAAAAAATGGGATAAAGTTTTTAGAGAACATGATGATGAACCAGTTATTGTGAATCAAAATCATAAATTACCAATGTTAAATGATTATAATACTAGTGATTTTAATTTTACAATTGCTGATAATGAAAATATTTTACCAATTTTGTTATTTTCTACTATAAAGTAATATGAATAAAATATATGAATATATTGTTGTTGGTGGAGGTATTGCTGGATTATATTCTAATTATCTTTTAGCTGATAAATATAATGGTATTCTATTAGAAAAAGAACATGATTTAGGTGGTAGAGTTTATGAAATGAACTGGCATGGTTCAAATATAAAAATTGGTGCTGGTATAATAACCGAAGACAATAAGCATTTGCTAAAATTGTTAAAAAAATTAAATATTAAGCCAAATAGTTTTTATTCAAAAACTAAATCATTTCATAAACCTTTCGATATGAATCAAGCAATTAAAAAAATTAAGCTTGTATTTAAAACACATTATAATTCAAATAATAAATTAACAATGAAACAATTTCTTGATAAACATTTTGATGCACAATTTGTTAAAAATTTCATCACAAATTGTGAATATAGAGATTTTATTGATTCAGATCCATATTATTTTATCAAATATTATAAAATAGATGATATGACATTTGATTTATATAAAGTATTTGTGATAGAATGGAAAAATTTAGTTGATAAATTAGCTAAATCAAATTGTCATACCAACAGTGAAGTTAAAAAAATAAATAAAATTAATGATAATTTATTTAAGGTTTCAACTGATAAAGAAACTTATTTAACAAAAAAGATAATATTTGCATTAACATTAAAACCTCTTGATAAACTCGTTTCTAATTTAATTGACTTTGAATATAAAGATTATATTGGTACTGTTGAATTTATTAGAATTTATACATATCATAAAAATGGTTATTCATCTGATAAAATAGGTCATTATAATTTAGTACCAAATCAATTACAAAAAATAATAAAAATAACTGATAAAATTTTAATGGCTTCTTATTCAGATAATAAAGAGGCAAAATATTGGAAGAAAGTTTCTTTGTTAGATAAAAAATCACAAATAAAAAAAGTGGAAAATAAATTACAAGATTTAAATATTGATATTAATAAAGTGGATGATGTTGAAATTGGTTATTGGAATGAAGGTGTTCATTATTATAAGCCATTTGGACCATTAAAATTTAACCAGGTTTTGAAAAAATTATCAAAACCAATTAAAAATGTTTTTGTAATAGGGGAAATTATATCAAAAAAACATGGTTATGTTGAAGGAGCAATTGAATCAGTAAATAGAACAATTAAATTTTAATTACTTTAATTTTTATTCCTGGTTATAAATGAATCTATTTTGGTATAATGCTGAATAATCGCTCAGCCTCTGCTATATCTTGTACAACACCATCACCAAGATAGTACATTCGTCCCAAGTTTGACAAAGCATGGGCGTACCCCTGCTCGGCTGCAAGGCGATACCATTTAATAGCCTCTGTTTTATTTTGTGCAACACCATCACCAACATAGTACATTCGTCCCAAGTTGAATTGAGCAACTGTATATCCATTTTCTGCTGCAAGGTGATACCATTTAACAGCCTCTGCTTTATCTTGTGCAACACCATCACCGATATTAAACATATATCCCAAGTTGAATTGAGCAAATTTATTACCCTGCTCTGCTGAAAGGCGATACCATTTAAGAGCCTCTGCTTTGTCTTGTGTAACACCTTCACCTTTATAGTACATTCTTCCCAAATTGAATTGAGCAATTGCATAACCCTGATCTGCTGCAAGACGGTATAATCGCACAGCCTCTGCTTTGTCTTGCACAACACCATCACCATTTGAGTACATAAGACCCAAGTTTAACTGAGCAGTTGTATGCCCCTGTGCTGCTGCAAGACGGTACAATTGTATAGCCTTTTTTTTATCTTGTGTAATACTATTGCCTGATTGGAAAAAGGAGCCTATTGTAAATTGTAAATCTCTATCTATAATCATAGAATAATTTGATTCTAGTATTTTTTTTATATCTGTATCTAAAGTACTATCTGTTGTATATTTTGATATAACTGTTAAAAATTTAACTTTTTTTAATTTATGTTTTTTATCATATAAATTATAATCTATTAATCTTAAATTCTCGTTTATTTCAACATATAAATTGTTTGTACTATTTAATATTTCAATCCATTGACAATTGTAAACTTTTTTATCATTATCATTATAATATTTTTGTTGCCCATCACATATGTATAAACAACATACATGACCATCAATAGTAATAAGTATTCCAAGATCATTTTTTACATCAAAATTTATTGATTGAAAATTATCATAATAATTTCTAAAACTAACTTTATAACCCAAATAAAATAATGATAATAAATTTGCAAATAAAAAATGTGAGATTATAATAGCTCCATATGTATCATTTTGAAATATATTATCAAATAATTTTTTAAAATTATCTGCAATTACTAATTCACATCTTTCTGGATTTTTTCTATCATCTATTTCTTTTGGTTTTTCAAAATTGCTAATTTCAAAAACTTTACTATAATATCTATCAATAAATTTATCTAATATATTTTTTAAAAAAATATGTTTTTTATCATCTAAAATATCATGTGAAAAAAAATCATTTAATTGAGGATTACTTATAACTTCTTGTATTTTATTATTAATAAATATACTTTTGTTTTGTAAATTAAAACTTTTCATGATTTTTTTAAGATGTTCACTAGTAGCTTGTCCAAAAGTAAATATAGTTTGTATTGCAACAGCCCAACATGTACCTAAAATATTTTTATATGCTTTATCACAAAATGTTTCACCACCAATTTGATTTTTTAATAGTAAATATTTATTCTTATATTTTAAATATTTATCATAATACATTATAATAAACATGAAAAAATATTAAAGGCTCAAATAAATTGTTATAACTGATAAAAAATTAAATTTAAACACATCAGGTACATATTTTAAATGAATATGATTTAATATAAAATAAACAATACGAGATTTGTAGATTCTATTATAAATTAATTATAAATAATAGAATTTAATTATATTAGTTTTATTGAGAATTACCAGAAACAACAAATACTTTTTTGTTTGTTTCATTTACTATTTTTTGGCTAAAGTTTTGCACATCTTGTTTGCTTAATTTGTTAATTTGTTCTTTTATTAGTTGGTTTCTGTTAAACAAATATTTTCTGGTTGAAATTTCAGGTCTGTATCTGGATATTTTGTCTTCAAGTGAATAATCAGGTTCATCTAATTCTTTATTAATTGTTTCAACAAATTTTTCAAATTTTGATTCTTTAATAATTTTTTCAATTTGACCATTAAATTCATCAATTTTGTTTTTAACAAAATCAATTGGTTTTGCACTTTGAATTTTTTCGCAAATATAATAACTGTCGCGGAAAATAGCCATATTAAATTGTACAATGTAGCCAAGTTGATTTTTAGTTCTTAAAATATCAAAAAACTTTTCGCCCAAAATTTTTGTAAGCAAAAGCATTTGTGCATAGTCTTTTGGTGTAAACTGGCCAACATTGTAATAGTAGGCAATATAGTGTGATTTTTCATTTGGATTTGGATGAGAAATTATTGAGTTATCAATTTGGTTTGCTTGAACAAAAGGATATTGAGAGTTAAAAAATAATTTTGAAAACTGAGAATAAAGGTTTGAAACATTTTTTATTTGAATATTTCCATATGTAAGTGTTGTTAAACTTGAACCTTCTAATAAATCTTTTAAATAAGTTTCAATATCATCATATGTTATGTTGTATATTTGGTCAATCAATTCAGTGTATTTATATTCTGTTTTAATCACATTTGACTTAACTATATAACTTGCGAATTCGTGTGGATTTAAATATTTTATATTTTGATATGATTCGTTAAAACTTACAATAAGATTATTTGTGTATCTTTCATCTATTTTTTTAAAATGTTTGTCAATATTAAATATAAAATCACTTAATTGACTTAATAAAATTTGAATTTTTGAAAAATCATTAAGTGCACTTATATTTATATTTATAGATGATAATGATGCTACTGGTTCAAAATAAATATTATAACATAATTGTAATGGTTTGTAAAGTATCACATTTACTAAAAAATTAATAACAGAACATGATATTTGTGTTAATATGTAGTTTCTTGCACTTGAATAATATTTTGAATTGTTTAATTGTAACCACATACTAACAATTGGTTCACCAAATTCTGAACATCCACCATACCATTGTTTTTCAGCAATTAGTGTAGGAATTTGAAAATTGTCAATATTAGTAACTATACTCGGTTCCACATTTAAAAAATCATTTGAGGTATCATAATTAACTATTTCATTGTATGTGTTTACTACATTATCCAAAATCAATTTAAGTTCTGTATATTGATATTTATAATATTGGTCAGTTTGATATTTATGGTGTAAGTCGTCATTATATTCTTTTCCATGAATAACTTTAATTAAACTTTTATTGGTTAAATATTTTGAAAATAAATCTACATATTCTTTTGTTGTCTTGGTATTAAATATTTTAAAACTACCATCAAATACATTTGGAGTTTCATAGTAAAAATGATTAACTGCTAACATATTACATAAACTTTCAACATCGAATTTATTTAAACAGTCAAAAGATATATCAAAAACTTGCTTGTAATATTTTGCTATTTTATTTATATCCATGTGTAAAATTTGATTTATTTTATCGAATAGCACATGTTCACAATATTGCATGTTTGAATAACCTTCCTTTGTTAATTTTAGAGTAATAACAAATAATCCTTCAAATTTTGTTTCTGCTGATATATTTTTTAAGTATCCCAAGTTTTTTAAATGAAAATAAATTGATGACTCTGATTTATCTGTTAATATTGAATCAAATATTGTAAAATCTTTAGACAGCAGATATTTTTCTTGTGTTGGTATTTCATAAAGATAAGACACATCATACTTATTTGAAATTGACTTCAAATGATAACTTTTTCCAGCATTATTGTTATAATTTGGTTTAGAAATAACAAGTTTATTATTTGATTTATTATGTGGGCTAATTTGACCAAAAGTTTTATCAAGTATATTTGATAATTCATCAGTTTTTTTTGACGACATTATACAAATAGAAATATTATTTGAAGTATAAAACTTATTATAAAATTCAATAACTTTTTCTCTTATATCTTTTTTGTTTAATGTTTGAGAATTACCACAAATAAAAGTATTAATTGGACTATCTGGATTTGCTAGATTTAATGTGAATTGATGATTTCTCCAACTATCACTATTAATATTTTTATTATGTTCACTATCAACTGCATTTATTTCTCTGGAAACAGCATCTGCATTAAATTCAGGGTCAATAAAAAATCTGCTAAAAATATCAATAATTTCTTCAAGCCCATCATCAAAAACATTAAAATAATAAACTGTTTCCATTGTATCGGTATAAGCATTAGAATAACCACCAAGTTCATTGAGACGTTCAGAGTAGTGATTTTCATTTGGATATTTTTTACTTCCCATAAATAACATATGTTCTAAAAAATGAGCCAATCCATCATATCCTTTTGGATTTTGAAAAGAACCTGCATGAACACAAACAGAGACATATGACTTTTGTAACGACTTATCATTAACAAAAACATACTTGATACCGTTTGCTAAAGTTCCACCATAAAAATCTCTAACATCAAATTTTGGTTTATTTATATTAATCATTGTATTAATATAAATAATAAAATATTGTTTAAATAACATTAATTAAATTCTTATTCTATACAAAGTCCAAATTTAAATTAATTAACTCGTGATTAATTGCATTTGCTTTATTTATTAAATTTACTTTAATAATTGCTTCATTCCATTTTTTAAAAAAATCTTTAATATCAAAGTTCCTATAATTAAAATTTTTTATATCATCAATCCATAAATTATCAATATGTCCTATTTCTTTAATTATTTGTGATATTTCATTTGGTAAATTATATGCAAACAAAAAAGGTGTGATAAGCAAATGATGATTAATTGAATTTAAATATTTGTCTGATTCTAAATTTTCTTCTTTAATTTCTTTTAACCATGCTTTTGTTAAGTTTTCATTTGAATTTGTTTTTATAAAATTAATAATACTTGATAATGATGGCACATTGTAAAATTTGTAAAAAGTTATATTATTAGTATGATAATCTTTCATATTACCAAATTGTGTAATTGTCAAATAATAAATATTTTTTAAATATTCTTTTGCATCTGAATTTACTGAATCATTTTTAGTTGATTCGATTATTTTAGTGTGTGCAATAATATCAATATGATCATAAAACAAGGAACTTAATTTATTTAATGTTGAGCTAGACTTTTCAACAATATAATTATAAATATCTTGATATGGGTCCATTGTTATGTTCATTGGTTTTGTATAAATAATTAAACCATTAAATTCTGTTTCAAGATAATCAATATTATCCTCAATCAATTGTATTGATTCAAGAAAAGCTTTTTTTTGATATTCGCTAAAATTAAATATTGATAAATTTAAATATTCACTTGAGTCAACAATTTTATTTTTATAAACCTTTCTTAAATCATTATCATCTAAACAAGAAAAATTTTCTGGCGACATTGTTAATGCCTTATATACTATGAAATTATGAAGAAAATTATGAATTGTTGTATAGTCAAGTCCAAGTTTGTCTACAATAAGATTAACAAATTGTATATTTAATTTAAAAAATCTCAACAGATAAATACGTGTTGTATTTTGAATATTCGTTTCATTAATTTTTTCACACATTAGTTTAAAATTTTCCATATCGAGTGTTATATATGTTTTTTTAATATTTACAATATTGGATTTTCCAAGAGCTTGATAATGTTTTTTTAAGAAAAAATCTAACCCGAGTTCTGGTCCAATTTCAATTGATGAAGGTAGATGGTCGTTTCCAAATAAATAAAAAATTAAACACAAGTCCCAAATTATTTTAAAGTTATTTGTTTTAATATTATTAATTGTGTTGTATAATTCTAAAATATTTTTTATAATTAGTTGTGCCTCAAGTATTTGGACATAACCAACTAAGTTAAAGTTTTTAATATATTTTGCAACAGTTAAATTAATATCTTTTCCAATTATTTTATAATATGACTGTTGAACAAGAATTTGATGAATTAAATCTGAATCTGTTGTATGAATACAATAGTCTCCAACTGAATCTGTGACAGATATGTGTTTAAAAATTTTTAAATCAGATTCTCCATTTTCTTTTGCACTATTTATAAAAATTGTGCTTTTTGGAAATTTTTTAGTCATTTTAAAATTAATAAATGATTCTAAATTTTTAATAAAACTAGATGAAGGTCCAAGTGATTTATCAATACTAAACCTGTTTTTAATCCATTTAAAATAATCAAAAATAAGAAGTTCATTAACTGGTTCATTTGAATATTTTTTACTCAAGTTTTCATTTAATTTCTTATGATTTGTTTCTAGTTTTTCAAAGTATTTTTTAAATAAAGACTTTTTCTCAGTTGATTCTAAATAATTTTTAATTCTTCTTCTTCTCTGTTCAATAACTTTTGAAATTGAAGGTATTCCATCAAAAAATATAGTTAAAGTTTGTATAAATGAAGGATTATGAATTTTATCAATTAAATCAATCATAACATTAAAAATTTTTTCATAAATAACAAGTTCTAATATCGTTATTCCTTCATTTGTTGTTTCAGAATTTGTATTTGAAGTAGTACTTGTTGTAATAAATGAAATAAACTTTTTAATTATTTCATCTTCATTAAATCCATCAAAAATACCAGTTATGTCATTTTCATTACAATACATTTTCCAGTGTGGTTGATTTAAAATATTTTTTAGTTGTTCTTCTAGAATTTCACCATTTCCACACATAAATGGTAAACATAGAATAATTTTAATTATGTCATTTATATCATTTTCAACTTCAATAATTTCTTGGTAAATTAAAAAATTTAAATCAAAAATAACATGATTAGAAACAATCTTTCTAATATTGTTATTAATATTAATTTCTTCAATACCATCGTTATTAATAGATTTTGAAATAAAATTTGCAAATCTATCAAGACCCATTTATTTATTATTAATATTAATTATACTAATGCTCTAAATCAAAATTTTAATTATTTTCACGAATTAAATTGTGAATTTCCCACATTACCTTACAATCAATTTCATTATAATATATAATTTCTTTCATAATTGGTTCTTGGTCAATATCAACTAGGTTCTTTTCATATAAATTATTTGCCAATATCATTGCATTAAGACCATTTGAACAAGGACTTGAAGTATCCCAAACAGAATCAATTAATTGATGCTTATTTAAAGCTTTTGCAATTGTTTTAAGTGAAAAATCTAAAGCTCCATGAACTGTAACTGGTTCACTAATAAATACTTTGTTTAAATCATAAAAACTTATATAACCATCTGGGAATTTATTTTTACCATGTCTTCCTTTAAAACTATTATAGGCACCAACTTCTGCAAAAGACCAGTGATACATTTTTGCTTTGGTTTTGTTTTCAGATTTAAGAACAGATTTAATGTAATTCATAAATTCGGAAAACATTTTAAATTCAGATTCAAGAGTTTTTTCTTTCATTAAAAATGTTTTAAAAACCCATTGAGAATCCTTTGAATAACCAACACCAATCATAAAAATAAATTGGTTTGAATCATAAGAAATAATACCATCCTTAATGATTGATCCAAAGTTGGAGTTTAATGTTTCAAAATCCAAATAAAATTCAACTGTATCGGCTCTTGTATTTTTCCAATTTTTCCTATCCCAAGTAATTTGTTTTGGTCTAATCAAGTCCGAAGACTGTCTATTAATATTTAATATTTGGTCCACAGTTGATGCAATTTTACCTGGTGTAAATCCCATTATTTTTGAATTACAATGTGGATCATTCCATCCATAAACTTGATGAGCATGTGCTGCTTTTCTACGCTTTATACCACAATACCATACATTTGTAATTTCACAAATCGCATTATTTAATTCGTTTTTAAGTTTTCTCCATTGACCATCTTTTTCATTTTTCATATTTGGAAAAAGTTCTCCTCTACATGGAATTGGTAATAATTTCCAATTTGACCCTTCATTGCGTAAAGTACAAATCCATTCAACAGCATTAGCAGTTTGACTCACATACTCTGAATCAATATTGTCAAAATCTATAACACCAAGCTTATTTAAAAAATTAGGTTCATCATACTTAACTCCACATGACTCCCATGTGTACTTTTTACCCCAAATATACCCTTTGTTTATATCAATGCCTAAAACTTTATTTAAAGCAGCAGTATAGATATATATTTGCCCTTTATAAGCAGGTATACTTTCTAAATTTGTAATATGTGTTCCATCTGCTCTTAACGGAATGTTTGAATGTTTGATATCAATAATTTTATAATGGAATGGTACTTGAAGCTTTGGTGAGCCCATTGTAGCTTCTTCATCTGATACCACTTCATATCCCATTAATTTATTAATATAGTCTGAACGAACAATTAGATCGGGAATACCAAATGTTTTATTTTCATAATCATGTAAAACACCCTGATAAATAATTGGTACACCTTGTCTCATAAGGTCAATAGTTTCCTTAAATTTTTCAGGTTTTTTACTGTGAATAAAATCTGCTACTTTTATAACTTTATGGGATTTTTTTATTAATTCAATTAATTCATTTTCAAATTCAATTCCAGCATTCATAATGTGTTTTGTAAATAAGTCAATATTATAATTTACATTTGATTTTGAATTTGGAATTCTAGAAGGTACATCATGTAAAGAATTAATGTTATATTCTTTTAAAAAGTCAAGAAGAGGGTCATTAAGCATATAATTACGTATACTAGATGCAGCCACCATATTACCCCAATCAATTAGAGTTTCTTCTTCTGTTTTTCTCTTTTTTGACGTTGATTGTGGTTTTGTTGTCAAGTCATCAGAACTATTTAAAGTGTTTATATTCTTTGAATCATTTAATTCATTAACATCCTTAATTTCATTGTAAAAACGTTTTCTTGACATACTTCCATTACTAACTGTGGAATTACTTGCTAAAATCATTCTTCTTTGATATCTTACAGTTCTTGATGGTTTATTTAAATTTAAAACAGTTCTTTCGTCAACAGATAAATTTTTTACCAAACAATATTTATCTTTAATTTCAAATATGTTCAAAAAGCTTGATTTATTTTCTGGTAAAACATCTGAAGTTATAATATCAAAATTAAGTTGTTTAAACACATATCTATTTAATTCAGAGAGTGCTTGTAAAATGTCTTTTTGTAATTGAAACAATCTACCATCAACATTAAGATTAATAAAATATAAATCACCAGTATTTTTGCACATAAACCAGTAATAATAACTAAATGATTCATCAAGTAAATTTAAATTGATCAAATCAACAGAATTAAGACTTGAATAAAATTTTGCAACTTTTAATGCTATTAAATCATTAAGTTTTTGTGTTTCTTCTGGTTTTGAATATGACCAATAGGTAATTATTTTTTCTTTGTCCATTTTATTATTTATTGATATTAATGTACAATTTACATTTATATCAATTTTTATTTAAATTTTATATTTTAAGGGGAATCAGGAAATAATATTTTCCCAACTGGTTTGGAATCTGGTGTTTGAAATAAATTTGTTCTAACATTATCGATACGAACTGGAGTGCTTGGTGTGTCAGGAAATAAAACTTGTGAAAAATTACTTGTTTCTTGATAATTTATTGGAATTTGTGTTGGTTTATTTTTTCCAATTCTAAATGTTTCTTCTGGACCAATAATATCTGGTCTTGGATTTGAAGTTAGTCGTGAAATTGTTTTATCAATTATAGAAATTTTAAGTTTATCTTCATCTCTTATATCCATATCATCCATATAGTAAGATTTTAATTGTGTTAAACTAAGCAAATTAACCTGACCAACTTGATTATAATTTATGGAATTTCTTGGTATAGTCAAATCAAAAGATTTAAATTTTAAATGGGGTGCCCAGTTATTTTCAAAAGTGGCACTTTTTTCGTGTGTTACTTGTTTGCGTTTATGGTCTCCAATAAATGGCACAGTAATTGTGCCATTTGGTTGATTAGTTAATAATAAAAAATCAACATCATTTGGTTCTGCTATTTCATCAATTAAATCAGTGAATCCTAAACTATGTAAATAATAAAGTAAAGCACCAGAACCAGATAAAACAATAATATCCCCATGTGAATATAAAGATTTAATATGTGAATTAATATTATTTATTTCTTTTACAAATCCGGGTACTAATGTATTGTCCATTCCTCCAACCATTAGATATTTTTCTTTCTCGTATTTTTCATATTTAATATGATATTTTGTTGACATATATATAAACTTAGAAAAATTTGTAAAAAAAATTGCAATAAAATATTTTAGAGCCAAAGTCTGTAAATTCTAATGCAATGGCTAATGACAAAAAAATATTCAGAAATTAATAAACCAGGCTCAACCAATAGTAATAAAAAAGCTAATAAAGAATCAAGTGATCAGGATAAAACAAACAACTCTTTTTTAACAGGATTGGTTGCAGGTTCTGTCGGGGCTTTTGCTGTTTATCCTATTGATGTTGTAAAAACTCGAATGCAAAATCAAACAGTTTCAAATCGATTATATTCTAATGGATTTGATTGTTGGAGACAATTATGGAAACAAGGAGGCATTAAATCTTTTTATAGGGGATGTGTACCACAAATGATAGGAGTTGCACCGGAAAAAGCTATCAAATTACTTGCATATACATATATAACAAAATCGAACCCAAACGACCTACAAACTCATGTAGCAGGAGGACTAGTTGCAGGAACATGTCAGGTAATGGTTACAAGTCCATATGAAATGATAAAAATTAATCTTCAAATGAACAATAAAATTAATTATCGAGAGCTTTTAAATATTAAAAAATTATATACTGGTGCATCAGCATGCTTTCTAAGAGATATACCATTTAGTGGTATTTATTTTCCATTATATTGGCATCTAAAAGAAAAAGAAAATTTAAATCCATTTATTGCTGGGACATTAGCAGGAGCACCAGCTGCATTTTCGTGTACACCAGCTGATGTAGTAAAAACGCGCATGCAAACACTATTAAAACAAAATCAATCTAATGGTTATGGGCTTGTTCAAGTTGCAACTTCAATATATAAAAATGAAGGTTTTTCAGCATTTTGGAAAGGGGGTGGTTGGAGAGTATTACGTTCAAGTCCACAATTTGGTATAACTTTATTAGTTTTTGAATATCTTAAAGAATTTTCATTTTAAAGAATTGTTATATTAATTTAATAATATAAAAATGGGGTTAGGTCAAAGTTTAACAACCACTAAAAATCCTTTGATTAATTTAGAAACAAATACAAATTGTCAAAATCAAAGTGAAATTTTAGAAACAAATACAAATGAAGCTGTTGAAATAACTAAATCAGATAGTTCAGATAGTTCAGATAGTTCAATTAGTTCAATGGAAAATAAAATTAACAAAGCTCAAATATTACCTGAAGAAAAAAAAATATTAGATTTTCTTAAAAAAATAACAGAAACTGATGAATCTGATGATGAAAATCAAGATGATAAAATACCAGCAGATTGTGAAACTATTAAGCAAATATTATCAGCAAACACAAAAATTAACCTATGGGATAATCAATTAAAAATGATATCAAGGTGTATTGAAATTGAAAACAAATCAGAATATCAAACTGATAAATTAGTTAAATTAATAGATAAGTATCAGTTAAATCCTAATGATAATGCAGACCAAGAAAAAATTAAAAATAATAAATTCATGATGGAACTTCATAAACATATTTCTGAAAATTTTGGGGTTATGGCAGACAAACCAGGTTCTGGTAAAACATATGCAATACTTTCATTAATAATGGTAAATTTGTATCAAAAACCAAATTTAATAGTTGTACCACAAAATATATTTTCTCAATGGGACAAAGAAATAAACAATTTTTGCAATATGAAATTTATTAGATATAAAAAAGTAATTGAGTACTCAGACACAATTGATATTTTTACATGTCCAGAATCTTTACTAAGTTATGATATTAT
>JACCEB011835636.1_pt1 | contig 15418 bp, 6 predicted proteins | sample 7454761 | NCBI WGS metagenome assembly JACCEB01 (sample SAMN15323454, study PRJNA562643) | freshwater metagenome | isolation source: river surface water | place: USA:Blue River Watershed | collected 2017-08-18 | reverse complement strand
GTGCACTATGTGAAGAAGGACATGCTCTCGCGCACAAACGGCCCGAGCATGCGGGTCAACGTGATGCACATCAGCTGCAAGGAAGAGGTTGTGGATGAAAGTAATCTATCCATTGGCCGACCTAAAGGTGGGTGAAGCCTTCTTCGTGCCCGGACTTGACGTGCAAAAAGTGAGAGAGGGCGGCATGAGCGCCGCCCTCCAGTACCGCTACAAAATGAAAGCGGTTGTTGGCATCAAGGAAGGTCGCTTGGGCGTACTATTTGTCCGGCTGCCCGGCGGGTTGACTCGGCTAAGACGATCTTGAGTTTGCGCAGTTCGTCCAGCTTGGCACGCTTCTCTTGAGGTGTCATGGTTGGGGCAGCACGCACAGCACGTTCAAGCTGGGTGATGTCACGCATGTCACGGGTAAAGTCGTCGGCCATGTCAGCGGCAACATACTCATTGATGCGCTTCTCAAGCAACGCCTTGGCTTCCGCTGTGCGGCCCGACTCCATCATGTCGTCGATCGTGGTCTTGACCTTCTTCAACTCAGTCATGCGGTCGTAGGTATCGTTGATGATGCCACCCGCGTCGTTGGGTTGGAAGGCGCCGCCCACAACAGGGGTTTCCGACAAACGTCTTACCGCTTGCTCTGGCGTGTCACCTGTCGGCACACCTGCGCTGAGTGCTTGCAAGAAGGCCATGCCCATGGTGCCGGTGTAGCCCTGCACCAAGCTCTCGAAGACGATGGGGGAGATGCCTATTTTGCCGACCAGCTTCGCCATCTCGGTGGTGTTGGCGCGGAACTGTTCTTCTGGCAACAACATCTTCTCGTGCTGAGACAGGATGTCGCGACCTGTGTAGAACGACTTGCCGAGCCCCGCCTCGATAGCGGGTTTGATTGCTTGGGGCAGGCCGTAGCTTGTGCCGCCGGGGATGGTCTGAAGCAGGATTTGCTGGAACGCTTTCACAGCCTCGTCGCCGCCATGCTCGTTGACCATGCTGTTGTACATCGCCTCTGGCAACGCCTTGAAGATGTAGCCGACTTCAAATGGCACAGGGATACGCACAGGCTCGTCAACGCCGGGGATGCGCACAAACCAGTTGCCGTACTTCTGGTCAGGCGTAGCGTTCTTATAGGCTTCGTCGTCCTGCATCATGGCGGCGTACACCATGGTGGCTCCGGCCAACAACGCACCGCGCTTCAAAAGCTTTTCCTGAATCTTCAACTTATCGTTGAACGGCATCTTGCCTGTGAACGACTTGTACAACACATTCAGCGCTTGAATCTGGGCGTTGAAGAAGGGGATCAACGCGCCCACGATGTGCACGCTGGGGTCAGCACCACGCTTGCTAAAGTTCATGGATTCCAACGCCATGAGGGTGGATTCCATCTCCGACAGCCCTTGCTCGATGTAGCTGTTGTACTGCGCACGGCGTGTCAGCGCGTCGGCTTCCATACCGATTGCTTCTGCCTTGGCCAAGGCTTGCATCCAGCCAGACTGCCCGTCACTGATCTGGCGCAGGATGGTGGTGAGGTCTTCTGCCGTGCCTGTGAACTGTTGTCCGCCAACAACACCGCGACGCTCGAGCGTTTCTTTGGTCGGTTTCCCAATCTGTCGCAGTGCGCCCATCACGGGGGTGAAGTCAGCGCCAGTCAACAGCGGCGCTGCAACCGAGTCACGGAACAACTGACGTGCAGCGTACAGTGGAGAAGCTGTCACCGCCTTGCGCAGCAAGCGCGACGGAACCGACATGGCACGCCAGATGAATGGCATCTGCGTTGGGATACCCTCCATGCCTTTGACCAACAAGTCACCGGGAATTTCCTTGGTGCCTGCGACATCAGCGTAGCGGTCCTCGCCGTCGACTTTGAACTTGACCACATTCGGGCCTTCTGTCTTGCCGACAATCTTGGCCATGTCCAGATCAACCAACTCAAACACAGCGTTCTTGGTGGCAAGGTTGCGCAAACCCATCTCCGCCAGCATGTTGGTGTTCTGAACGGAGCTGACCATGAAGTCCATGATGGGCTTGTCGCCGCCAATCAACTCGTGCAGGTATGGCTGCTCGGCAATGCTGCCAATGCGAATAGGTGCTGCGTCGCCAATCAACAACTCAGCCGCACCGTTGCGCTCACGATAGAACGGGATGTAGTCGTTCTCACTGGTCAGTTCTGCGCCGACCTGCTCGGACAAGGCGCCGGTGTTCACCACAAACTCAACCATGTTGCGGTTGTAGGCGTTGTACTCGTTGCGTGCCAAGTCAAAGATTTCTTTCAAGGCGGGGTCGTTCTCAACTTTTCTGCGCACACCATTCAGGTCAGCCTCAGTGGTCTCGCTGCCAAAGTTCAGCTTGTCGAAACCAACGCGCTCACCACGGATGGCAGACAGGTACATCGTGAACATGCGGTTGACGGCTTCGCCGTTACCGATGAAAGGCTTGGCGCCTTTCAAAATATCCACCACGCCCTTGATGCTCGGCCCTTCTTTACTCTCGATGATGAACTCTTTCTTGCCGTCAGCGCGTTCTTTCTCGGTGATGCCCAAGGCGCCGTTGCCCACGGCTTGCGACACAAAGTTCATGCGCTGGTCGTACATGCGCAGGTAGTACATCATCTGGCTACCCTTGAGAGGCTCCATGACTTTTGAGATGCGCTCGAACCCAGCGAAGCGGTCAACCAGTTGTGTCTCAAGGCCAAGGAAACCGCCAGCGGCTGCACGCACGCGGTCAATCGTGCCTTTGTTCTTGGCGATGTATGCCTCAGACTTCTTGCCAAAGTCTGCCCAGTCGTCGTTTGCATAGGTGGGGTTGCGCGAGAACAGCAAGTCACCTTTCTTCAAGGTGCCCACAGGTTCAAGGTCGGTGCCCATGATGGCAGCGCCTTGCTCTTTATCTCCGAAGTCGACGTAGTTGTAAGTGCCGTAAGATTCACGCGAGAAACGATCTAAGAACTTGTTGCCTGCAACACCTGCCTCAAGCAACTTTTCGGAAGCAATCTGATCTGCTTTGCGTGGGTTGTCAGGCGTGTCCAATTCGTACGCAGCACTGAGCGCGTTGTAGACATCTTTGCCGCGAGGAAACTTTGGATTGGGAATAAATGACAACGAACGCAAAAACGCTTGCTGATGCGCGTCATCAAAACCATCAAACATTTCTTGGATGCGGTCCAACACATATTTGCTTTGCTTGTCTGCGGGGACATCCAACGCCAAGTACTCGTATTCGGGGCGCAAATGCAGCGTGCGTTTGAGCGTGCCTTGTACGGGTTTTGGCTCAGGAATCGGCGGTTCTTTTTTCTCGGGAACCTCTAAGCCGTCAAACTTGTCGATGAACTTACGCAAATCCGCAACATTCTTTTCGATGCCCGCGCCTTCGTACATCTCTGGGTAACTGTATTGGTAATACTCTCCGTTAACGATCATGTCGTCGGCAAAGGTTTTTACGAAATCTCGTAAGTGCTGTTGAGGATCGACGCCCGCAAACTTCCCTTCAAATTGCATGTCGTTGGCGTTAGCTAAAGCGTAGGAAAGAATGCCAGAATATTTGTACGGAATACCGTACTGCACATCACCTTCTTTGCCTTCGGCAGCGTAGTCAGAAATTTCTGAAAGCGAAGCGCCTTTAATTTTTGGTGCTTGCTGATTGATCCACGCTTGTACTTCAGGGTTCTCCAGCCACTCGCGTTCTTGGCGATCGTTTGTGTTTCGCGCAGCAACGTTGCGATAGTTCTCGGCAATACCCATGCGTTGAGCACGGTACGTGCCCCAACCAAAAGCCTGCGCACCTTCACCAGAGCCCATGTATGCGTGATCGAACTGGTCAAACTTAACACCAGCGCCATGCCATGTGCCTTTGAGTTCAAGCTGTGCGCAGCCGTAGGCAAAGTTCACCAAGTCACCAGCAGTCAGCTTAGATGGGTTGATACCAAACTTACTCAGCGCTCTCTTGAACGCGTCGACCACCATGCGCAGCCAGTTCTGCGCAACAGAACGGGGGCCCACACCGTCTGGGCGGACGCCCATGGTCATGGCTTCTTCAACTGCGTAAGCCAGCAGCTCGTCGTCTACTTGGTTCTTAGGCGTGTTGGCAGCCTCGACACGCTGCATGGCCGCCTTACCAATCTTGGCTTCGATCGAGTTGTCGGTCTTAGAAGCCCAGCTCTTGACGGTGTTGACCAGCGCGTTGTACTGCGCTTGGTTGAAGAAGTTACGGAAGCCGATGTGCACACCAACTTCGTGCAGCAATACGCCCAGTCCGTGACCTTCTCCAATGTTGTTGGCAAACAATGTGGCTTTGCCCTCGTCCACGAAACCTTTGGCGTCTGAAGGAATCTGTCCTTTGTACTGAGGGTTCGCCGCCATGAATTCTTCAGGCGTGTCGTAAATAGCCAAGCGACGGTTGCCTTGGAACTCCTCTGTTCCGATCAGCAGCTTCTCACCAAGCCCGCGCTCGAGTTCTTTTTGCAAAGTCTTGGCGGTCAAACCCCTCATAGGTGTACCGCGTGAGAACTCAAAGCGTTCTTGCAGCGGCAAGAAGTCGTAGCCAGTCAAATCTTCTGGCGGTGCAACATCCGCTTCTTCAAACTGCACTTCCTCCAGTGCGCGTGCACGGCGCTTGGAACCTTCGCCTTCAGCCTCGGCTGCACGGCGTGCTGCACGGGCTTCGTCAGAAGCTGAACGGAATGGTTTTCTTGCTGCTTGCGCGGCAGTGGTCTCGACAGTTGCTGCGCGTTGTTTACGCACAGGCTTGCCTTCCTCCAATGCGTCGATCTGAGCATTGAGCGAGGTTATCTGGTTAAGAAGCGCTAACTTATTCTTGTAGAACGCCTTGTCTGCACGCTTGACGCCTTCCTCCACCATGGCCATGTTCAGCTCTTCAGCGGTGGTGGGGCCGGGCATGCCAGCAAAGTCCATGGTGGCTTCTTCCAACTCGTCTTGCAAAGACTCGCGCATCAACTGGCGCAAGATTGCCTTGCGCTGAATCTCCTCGACCTCCATGGTCTTGTTGATTGCTTCTTCACGCAACTTGTCCGCACGGCGGTCTTCCTCGGTCTCCACCACTCTGCCTTGTGCCACCACGGTGCGGGGCAGCTCGGCCATTGAAGGCGTCTTCTTGATCTTGGTCTTGGCTTTCTCAACCTTGTCCTTGAACTCGTCAGCACGTTTTTGTGCAGCTTCAACAGCCTGCTTCTGCGAAGCCATATTGAGCTCGGCACGCCGCGAAGCAAACGGGTATGCGTTGGGGCGCTGGAGGACATCCTCACCGCGCATGCCAGCCAACTGCGCTTCCATCATCTCAAGGTAGTTCAACTCTTGGCGCACGTTCTTGTCCAGCATGGCTTGCGCAGCTACCTGCGCGCCATCGAACTCCTCGTAGCGTGTCTCCATCAAGTTGCTCAAGTCATCCTGCTGTTCCTTGATCTTGGCTTCCAAGTCGTCAATGATGGCTTTCTTTTCCTCAAAGCGGAACTGCTGGTATGTGGCCAGCTGCATGCGGTCTTTGCCTTCTGGCTGGGCCAGCACTTCTTGCACGCGCCCGTTGATTTTCTCCAACTCGGCCTTTTCTTTGGCCAACGTGTCCTGCGCTTCTTTCAACGCCTTGGTCGTAGCCTCGATGTCTGGGTCGAGCAGCTCTGCAAGCGCAGCATCCATTTCGCGCAAAGAGGCGGCCATGGCTTTTTCCACGGCTTGCTGGTAATCGCCACGGGCTTTTGACACATCTGCTTCTTTGTCCAGCAGCGCCTTCTGTTCTGGGCTGATAACGGCTGACGCACGCAGCACGCGCTTGATGTCAACGATGGCTTGCTTCATTACACCGATACGATCGCTCAAACCTTTGGCCGCACTACGCACAGCCTCGTTCTTGTCTTGCATCAAGGTGAACAGTTGGTTGTCCACGGCGTCCAAACGATTCCCTTGCGCCAACATCTTCATGGCTTCGTCAAGCTTTTGCTTGTACTCAGGGAAAGTCTTTTCGCGGTAGCGGCGCTCGATCTCAAACACGCGGTGCTGCTCGTCGGGCGTCAGCTTCTCACGCTTCAAGAAGCGGTTGAGCAAAGTCTTTTCTTCGGGGTCAGTCGTGATGTCTGGGTATGGCACAAATGCCTTGGCCAGAGACTCGTTGCTCCACTTGGGTTCGTTTGCCCAGAAGAACTTGGTGTCCTTCTTGATGTTGTCCATGGCGGCTTCGAGGCGCTCGATTGTCTTGATGCCTGCGGCGGTGCGAGCATCCTTGACCTTCTTCTCAGCGGCAGCCTTGGCTTGAATGGCGCGGGCTTTGTCCAGTGCTTCCCATGCGGTGCGAATCTTGGGGGAGTTGGCAAAGTTCTTGGGCGACATGCGGATGTAGCCAAGGTCCTCCTCTGTCTCAGGGAACAACTGCTTCTGGCCTGCGGCCTTCTGCTCGAGCGCAGTGGGGGCAGCGGCAGCCAACGCATCCTTGATGTCTTGCTGGTACTCCAGCAGCGGTGCGCGTTCTTCTTCGCGTGTTGTCTCACGCATCGTGCGACGGGTGCCAAACTCTGTGCTGCCTTCTTTGCCGGGCACGTTGCGCACAACACGTTTCTCAGAAGCAACTTCCTTGGCACGCACCAACATCTCATTGCGGTCTTCACCGCGCAGCAAACGGGCAACCTGCGCATCCACGGCGTCAAGCAAGTCACGGCTGGCTTTGCCGTCCTCAATCACATCACGGGCTTTCTCAAGCAGCTCACGCATGTCCTCAACACGGTAAACGTATGGCTGCCCACGCTCGATACCCTCATAGATGCCGCCTTGTGGCAGATCAGGAAGCGCCAGTGCTTTGTTGAGGTTTGTTAGTGTGTACTCACTATGGCGGCGAAGCTCACCGCCCAGTGTTGTCGCGGTCTCGCCCTTGGCTTCTGCAACCTTCTTGGCCTCAGTGGGCGCAAACTGTTGCTTGAGGAGCTGCTCCTCGCGGGTAGCCTTGGCAGGCGTCTCGCCCAACGCACGGCGTGTTTCGTTCAGCTGGTCTTTCAACACCGCCACGGCTTGTGGGTAGGCACCGAAGCGATACTGCTCCAGAGGGCGCGAGTCAAACACACGGCGCTGCTCGTAACGGGCTTGGCGAATCAGCTTGTGCGCACGCATCTGCGCAGGCTCAACCAACACACTCTCCATGGTTGTGCGCTGGGGCTCTTTCTGAACGCGGTCAACCCACTCGTTCAGGGTGTCGTACATCTGCGACGCGGCTTTGATAGCCTCATCTTGGGTCAATGCGGGTTTACCCTCGGCACGACGATGTAGGGCAGCTTCTTGTAAGGCTGCCGTAATGAACTGGGAGCGCAGCTCTGCTGCTTGGTTTGTCAGGGTCTGCGCAGTGCCAGACGCCATTTCTCCGCGACGACCACCAATGGTCTCACCGGTGCGCAGCTTGTCTGCAACATCTTCTAGCTTGGCCAGCGCGTTGTTCTGTGCTTGGCGTGCGGCGAGGAAGGCCTTGGTGTACTCGCCACCTTGGGCCTCCATGGTCTTGATCTGTTCTAGGGCAGCGTTGCCGCGCTCAAACGCAGCCTTGGCTGCCGCAGGCTCACGGGCACTCAATGCTTGTGCGTAGTCGTTGTCTGCTTTGTCAGCAGTCACCAGAAGATTCTCAACCGTCGAGCGCACGCGCTGAGCTGCGCCTTTTTCACGGAAAGCTTTTACATCGTCGCTGACTTGGATGACGGGGGCGCGGTCGACGATGGCTGACGCAAACAGGGGGTCAAGGGAACGGTCACCCTCTTCTGCCAATTTTTTGCTTTCCTGAGCAAATTTGATGACCTCGCCATATTTTTGCTCGTCCTCAGGCAAAGGTGGAGCGCTCAGATCAGCGGCGCGTTGCTCAAATGTTTGTTTGGTCTCGGCAGTGCGTGTAGCTTCTGCGGTCTTCAGTTTGTTCTTGAGGTGCAGGCCATACAAAGAACTGAGTTCTGCTTTCGAGAAACCTTGCAAGGCAGGACGTTGCCGCGCAACCAGCGCAGCCTGCTGTGGGTTCTGCATCAAGTAATCCGCCATGGTGTCCAAGTCCAACTGACCGGACTGGCGTGCCGCATCCACTTGGCCTTGCGCGTAACTCTGCACAGGATTGACAGCGGTGGTTTCTTCTGGCGCAGGAACAATCTGGCCAAACTCGTTGATGATTTCTCTTGGGGGCGCTTTGGGTGTGGGCGTAACAGGAGGGGCAACACCAACGTGCTGCAACATGAAGTCCTCCGGAGCCATCTTTGCCAGCTCCTCGTCTTTGCGAATTTGGTTCAGCACGGGGCGAACCTTGGCGTACTCTTTGGCCAAGGGCGCTATGGTGTTCTTACCCAAGTCCTCGATCTGTTTCTCAAGCGCCTTGTTGTGCGCCTTATCTGCGGCAACAGTGGGAGAGTCTTCGTCGATCTTGAGCAGCTGTGCCTTCAAGTCCCTGCGTTGCTGTTCAGCGGCAAGGTAGCGTTTCTCCAAGTCGAGGGCATAGTCAGGTTTCGCACGCTTTTCTCCCTCCGCCTTGGCTGCGGCTTGACGCTCCTCGGCAGCCAGCTTGGCAGCTTCGGCTTCTTTACGCTGCATCTCTTCACGAGGCGAACGCACGGCAGCCACAGGGCCTGCGGCCAGACCCGCCATTGCTGCTTCTTGTGCAGCTTGGCCTGCAACACCTTGGAACGTGGGAACTTCAAAGCCTTGGTTCTGCAATGCAAGGTTGGCAGCCAGACGCTCTTGGCCACCTTGGACACCTTCAAGCGGCATCTCACTAAGGAGTGCCGTACCCACCCTGCGCCCCACGCCCGGCGCAGCAGTTTTAGCAGCACCGGGGGCCAGCAACGACTCAACACCAAAGCGGCCAGCGGCTGCGCCAATACCAGCGCCAAGTCCGATCTGACCAAAGTTGGCGCCGATGTAGTTCTGTGCTTCAACAGCTTGCTGTTTGGCGGTTGCTTCGTCGGCGCCTTCTTGTTTCAAACGGTCGTACACCGCGTCGTAGATGCTGCCCTTGACGGCACCGGCACCTTGTGCCGCACCCATGAACATGTTGATTGTGCGAACGGTGGAAGGCAGCAATTTAGCTGCGGCACCTGCACCACCTGTCACAGCGTAAGGAACGATTGAACCCAGACCCTGCGCAGCAGACTGGAGGGGTGCCTCGGCGACGGCACCAAGGTTGGCTTTAATTTCTTCCCATGTGCTGCCGGACTTCTCGGCTTCCTTAATCAGCTTTTGACGGCGTTCAATTTCTGCCTGACGTTGGGGTGTGTAGGCGCGAGAGAGCGCTTCGCTTGCTTTATCCAGTCCTTGCGATGCCACATTGTCGGCACCGAAAACGTCTGTAAGAGCTTTTACAGAACCTGTTGCTCCAAGACCAAAAGCCGTGGCAATATCTTTAAAACTGCTTGGCGCAGTGCCTTCTTCTTTGACTGGCTGGGCTTTTCTAAAAGCCTCGGGGTACATCTGCTGCGCTCGTGCCCACGCTTGCTGGGGCGTCTCACCCTCCCGAATAGTTACTGAGGAACCGTCTGGTAAGGGTAGGTATTGAGCCATGATGTATCCGAATTGTTGGGCTGTGTGACTTCCCCCGGAACTGCCAGTACCCGGGGTGCGTAAATTCTATCGCTTAAGGACGCGCATTACCAGAGGGTTGATTCATTACTTGCGGCATAGGAACGCCACCAAAACCTGCAACCATGTCGAGTTGCGCTTTAACTTGCGCGTACAGATCGGGGTCCATGACCTTGAGCTTCATCAACTCTTTGGGGTCTGCGTACTTGGCAAGAATCTGGTTTGGCAACTTGGCGTTGGGGCCCATGGCTGCGTACTTTTCGTACGCGGCAGCAAACTTGGGGTCCGTACCAATACGGCCAATCAAACGCTCAGTGCCGCTAGGCATGCCTGCGGCGGTGATTGTGGCGTCGGCAGACATCTTGTGGCCAATGATGGACGCGTTGCCTGAAGCTTTGTAGCCATCGACTTTTGCGTTGCGGTCAGCCACATCGTTCATATGCTTCTGGTATGCGTCCATGTCGCCTTTCTTGTCGGCGGCTTTGGCCTTCATCAAGTCCATTTCCATTCTGGAGTTTTCTTGTGCGGCCTTGCGGTAATCTTTCAGAGCGTCACGGAACGAAGACGCTCCCTTACTGAAACCCTGCGCCAAGTTCTGCAAACCGTACTGGCTTGTGCCACCAGCAGCGGCGAGGCCGCCCTCAATCAACGACATGTAGAAGTCTTGCTGCTTGCCTTCTTCAAGGCGGCTGCGTTCTTTCTGAATTGCTTGGTTGGCTTTAGAAAAATACTCTCTCATCGGCTCTTCACGCTTACGCATGAAAGATTCTTCGCTCTGGACTTCTTCTTTCTTTGGCAGACCCATCTCAAAGCGTTTGAGGTACGCATCGAGGGACGACAAACCCGCAGCGGGTTGTTTGGTGCCGCCAGCACCGCCCATACCTGCACCACCAGTACCACCGGCACCAGCACCACCAGCGCCTTGCTGATTGTCAAAATTGATTGTCGGTGCAGGAGTAGTGGTAGTAACAGCCGCACCCATGTTTGCAGGGCTGCTACCGGGACCACCAATATCAGTGCCGGACTGGAAGGTCTCTTGTTTTACTTTTGCTGCGGGAGGTGTGGTTAAAGCCTGCCATGCAGGACCAAACTTTTCTTTCAACAAGTCGATCAGACCCATCTCACGCAAACGCTGCGCTTCTGCCAACTGCGCTTGGGTATATTGAGGTTGCGCCGCGGTGTTGCCAAAACCGTAGTTGCCATACACCAAACCCTTGTCTTGGAAACGAGGAACTTCTCCACCTTCATCAAACGCCACGATGCCGCCAGCAGCCATGCCCTCAATGTTCTGTGCAGGAAGTTGTGCAATACCAGCGTCTTCTGGTAGTTGTGGTGCAGGCGCGGGGGCTGGGGCAAGCGAACCCAACTTTTGGTCTGCCACAGTTTGTGGCGCAGGCTGGTGTTGCGCGGCTTTTGTAGCGTTGCTGATCTGGTTGATGCTGGTCGCCAGCGCCAACAGGTATGGGTACTCGGGCGAGTTCCTGTGCTGGGCCACGTAGCTCTGCAACGTGCCCTTCTCTTTCATGCCGATCAGCAGCGAACGAGTTGTGTCAAGCTTTTCGCCGGGAGTGTATGCTTGTGTTGATGAGTACATTTTTTATCCCAGTTTCGACAAGGCCAAGGCTTCTAGGCCGCCAGCAGGGGCAGACTTTTTGCTCTTAATCACACCGCCTTTTTTACTGCCGGGCGGTCTTTGTTGAGGGTTCATGGCGTTGTACATGCCGTACGCGCCGACACCTGCGGTGCCTATACCAAGCACTTGAGAAAGCGTTGAAGGGGGTGCAGCATACTGCGAAGCAGACTGTGTTGAAAGAGGCGTGCCACGGATGTAGCTGGCCATGACGTCCATCTGCTGTTGTGGGTAGTTCTGCTTGGCCAAGAAGTCTTGGTATTGTGCCGTTGCAACGTTCTGTGCTTGTTGTTGCTGCTGGGTACCCAGCTGGCTCTGCAAAGTAATGTTGCCAACATTCTGGCCATACAAGTTTTGACCCACGCCAGCGAGCTGGCCGTAGCCTGACAAACCTGTTTGCAGACCTTGAAGACCCAGCCCGGCACCGTACTGGCGAGACTGCTCACCGAGTTGTTGTGCGGCTTGGCCGTACTGAGCGCCCAGACCTGCGGACTGCATGCGTGCAGCTTGTTCCGCGTTAAACTGTTGCATGGCTTGGTTGTATGCTGCGTTGGAACCTGTCGCTTGGATGTCGCCTAGTTGGGTTGCCAAGTTGCGTTCGCGTTCAGCGCGCATGATAGCGTCGCGTGAACCACCAAAAGCCCCCGCTTGAACAGCCTGTGCCTGCTGTTGTGTGCCTGCAATGTTTGATGCACGTTGCGCTTCGCGCTTTTGAATGTCCACCACATTTTGCATGTAGGGGTTCATGTACGCATCGGCGGTTCCTTGGCCTAAGAAACTACTTGGCGTAAACGAGTACGGGTTTGCAAAGCTGCTTGGTTTGTAGCTGGTCTGTCCTGCTTGTTGAGCAAGGTTTTGCAAACCCGATGCAGCCAGCGTGGTGGTTGGGTCGTACCCCAAGTTCTTTGCAGCATCAAAAGCACCGGTTTGCAAAGAAGTTAGGCCAGCAACACGGCTACGCGCTGGCAACCCCGCTCCAGCAGCGCGCTCGTACCCTTCGTACGGCTGGAAGCCGGAAATCTTGGGCGCAGCCGCAGAGATTACACCGCCCGTGGCGGGGTCGATGTATTGCCCTTGCTCATTTAACTTAAGCGTCTGCCCTTCGGGGCCCACCATCACGGGTTTGCCTGACGCATCCTTTTCGTAGGTGTACATCCGCGCTGCCTGCTGCCCCAGCAGGTTTTGCATGTACGGTGCGAGTTCGGGCGCAATACCCGTTTGATACTGCGTTACTTGTGTTGGTTGGGTTGCCATGGTGGTTCCTTACGCTGGCAGGTATTTGTCTGCGCGGGGGTTAGCCGCTACTTTGTTTTTGCCGGTAGTTTTCTTACGGGCGTTCTGAATTCGATCCATCATTGCGTACAGTTTGCGTGCGCCGGCGTTGGTTGAACCGTTACCCAACTCAGACACGATACGAGCTGGCACCACAAACTCACCATCGGCCAATCGTGCGGGTTGCTTGTTGCCAATCATGGCAGGGATACTGTCGGACACTCCGTCACCGGGGCCTTTAAGTAAACGACCACCATCAGAGTAGTCGCCAAGGTGTGATACACCGCCGTCAGCCATACGAGTCACAGGCTCAAACGCAGGAATCTGCTGCATGTTAGGGTCCGTGTTCACATCACCGCCGCCAGCATAGCCGGGCGCATCGTAAGGACGCAGTTGTGTCAAACCGCCGGTAGTGGGGTCGTAGATGTAGGGACGAATCTTGCCGGGTGCCTGCTTTTCTACCTCAACACCTTTTGGTTCTTCTTGGGTAAGGGCAAGAGCGCCCAGTCCCAACGGCAGTCCGTACTTGCTCATGAAAGACGGCTCTGCGCCTTTTTTGGCCGCGACTTCTGCAACTTCTTTGGATATGGTCGGGGTGGCTGTTGCCGTTGCTGGTGCAGGGGTTGCCGCGGGTGTAGCTGTTGATGCTGCTGCCGGTGCTGCTGTGGGGGGTGGAGTTGCAGTGGCGACTTGTGCGGCGGCTTGCGTAGGTGGGGGGCCGCCAAACGCATCTAGACCGGGGTAATCAACAGGAGGTGCCGTAGCCACAGGAGCCGCTGCGGCAGGAGCAGCGGGAGCAACAGGGGTAGCAACTGCATCCCCAACAGTAGCCAAATTAGGATCTTGTGTAGGTTTAAATCCTGCGTTTGCTGCCATACTAGCGCCGCCGTAAGCACCCAAACCTTGTCCGAACGCTTGACGCAAATTACCGCCCATAGCAAGCGTAGCACCGCCGGTAATGGCCGCAGCAAACATGGGGTTAGGAACACCCGCAGCCATCAACGCCGCACCGATCAGCATTGAGCCAAAGCCGGACTCGCCAATCGAGCCCTTACCTTGCACGATGCGGAAGGGGTTTAAGTCGCCCAAGCCAAACGCTTCGGGCATGCCTGTCTGCGGGTTACGGGTAAGGCTCACGCCTTTTTGCTCAGCCAGTGCTTGAAGACCCGCTACTTCTTTCGGGTTCATGTGAACAAGCATGTTGTCGCCGTAGCGACCTTGTGATGCTAGGTGTTGTGCAGCGTCGTGCAAGCTCATAAAAGCCTCGCAAATAGGGGGTTAACAGAGTCTATCATGTGTAAAGCGCGGACACAAATGTCGCGGTCAAGATGACAGAGGGAGAAACGGGGTGCACTGGCGATGTGCCAGCGGGGTATGTAGCTAAAACGGTGTTGCCAGACTCAGAGGCGTAGTACAGCTGGATGTAGTCGTCCGCCGCAACCGGCAACACAATATTCCAAGACACGATGGCAGCACCGGGCGACGAGCCGTGCTTTGATGGGACAGCCTGAATACCTGCGCTATACGCAACATCGGTACCGTTTTGTTTCCACCAGAAAGTCACGTTGTCGTCAGACGAGGTAAAGTTCAAAAGCTGCGCACTGAACTGAATGTTGTAGTACCCCGCGATGTCAAACACAACCTTCGAGTTGTCCACCGTGTCGATCGACACACCGTTGCTGACGTCCGTGGTATCAAGAGGCACCGCAACAGACGTTGTAGCAGACACCACACCAAGAGCTTCGGTAACCGCGTCGCCAATACTGTGGGCTACATTCGTTGTGCTATACACGCCACGCGTGATGCCTGTGAAAGTCGTGGCTGTTTTGCCGGTGTAGGCAACCAACTCAGAGCCAATCAACAAGTGCCCAGAGGACTGAAACAGGTCAGTAGACGCCACCTGAATAGGCGTTGTAGACACATTGGTCATGGCTCCAGTCAGCGTGGTAGCGCCGTCTTGGTGAAACGCGCCGTTGGGAAACTTCAGAAGCGCACCACCGGTATTGGTCGTGAACAGTTGGTTGAAGTTGTCGAGCTGGTTGAAATATAAACGCAAGACGTTGTTGAACTGCTCTTGATACTGCGAGCTGTAAGCAGCTATTGGCGCCAACGGTAAGTTAGGCGCCTTGGGAGCGATCAGCGGTGCGGTGCGAAACAGAGGGAGGGTCATCAGGTGTTACCTCTGCGGCCATCGGCCTTGATGTCAATACGCGGTGCACCCAACTGCCATGTAGCGTCAAGCTGGCTCTGGTACATTTTGAACGACATCTGACGCCCACGCACGCGCACGTAGACCTGCCCCGTAAATTGTTCAATCGGCACAGTGGCTGATCGTGTGACTGTGGCGTTGTTGACACCGCCCTCGGATGTCGGGTTGTTGTAGCCTGAACCTGAGTTCTGCAAAGGCAACAACGTCATCACGCATGCAGGAGAAGCCGTGGTCGAGCCACGGAATGTCACATCAGGAATCAAACGCCACACAAAGCCAAAGTTGTGGCCGTCACCAATGTCAAACTCAGACGAGGTAATGTACGACTCGATTGCCGCAGGCGTGCCGGTCTCGTTGTTGTTCAGACCTGACTCGTGGTCCACAATGTTGTGCGTGTAGGTAGCCGCCACCGGGTAGTCGCGCAACGATGTGTCAAGCCAAGCAGTACGAGCCATAGTGCCGTAGTACCAAATGTCTTCGCTGTAGTTGTACACCACATACTTGTCAATGGTGTCTGAGTTGGCTGAGCAGTAGAACCACCAGACCTCGTTGAAGCCTTCGTTGGTGCCAGCAAACACTTGGTCGTACTGGAACTGGTTGATGTCGTTGAAGATATACTGGCGCAAGTCGCAGCGCAGAGTCTGGACACGACCATCGTATTTGTAGAACTTGTCGATACCCATCCAATAGGTAACACCCGAAGCCAACGCTGTGGCGTTCTGTCCCACGATCGAGATGTTGTCGCCCAAGAGCTGGTTGCCCCACACATACGGGGGCCCAAGGTAC
>JACCEB011432007.1_pt1 | contig 15418 bp, 26 predicted proteins | sample 7454761 | NCBI WGS metagenome assembly JACCEB01 (sample SAMN15323454, study PRJNA562643) | freshwater metagenome | isolation source: river surface water | place: USA:Blue River Watershed | collected 2017-08-18 | reverse complement strand
TTATATTCTTTTATTGTATATTTTATTGGTTCATTAAATGTAGCATGTTCTGTAACTTTTGTAAAGTTATTTTGAACATAATCTAAATCAAAGAATGTATCGCATTCATACTCGGCATCAATTTCTGTAATGTAGAATCTGTCTACAATGTCTAGATATGACTCATAAATGGCACTTCCGCCTATAATATAGATTTGTTTATAGGGATAGAACATTGTGCAAAAACCTAATGCACGATCTGTATCTGAGAAGCAACGGTCTGCTTCTTCTATGAATTGTCGGCTAATAACAATATTGATACGGTTAGGTAAATTTTTACTGCCAATACTTTCCCAAGTCTTGCGACCCATAATAACAATTTGGTCAATGGTCTTTTCTTTAAACCAACGCATGTCACCAGCAAGGCGAGGCCAGGGCATAGAACCATTAAATCCTATACCCTGGTTTTTTTCAACTGCTACGATACAGTTAATCATTAAGCCGTTGCTTTTGTTTTGGCTGTCTTCTTAACTGGAGGTTCAATCTCATCTGCCTTTTTACGGAGAGCCTGTGCCTCTTTAAAAAGTTTATCAGCCATAGAGCGAAGGTCGGATGCAGTGACAGGTTGTTCAATAGAAGGAGTTGTTTCTGGAACAACAACGTCAGTGACAACTTCGTCAATGATCACTTCTTCTTTTTGTTTGGTTTCTTTCTTACCATCTGATACTGCAAGGTCTTCTACTTTGACTCCTTTTTGTTGTGCAATAACTTCGTTAAGTTCGTTTAACGGCAAATTTGTTTTTGCATTAGGAGTCATGAATACCATGTTAGTCGGAACCTTTTTCAATTGGCTCCTACTATGCAACCATTGGAGCATAATTTCTCCATCTGGAAATCTACGGCTGGCAAGAATATCTGCTAGTTCGTTGGCTTGCTGGCCCGCCTCACTTTCAATAAGATTCATTAATGAATCGTGATAAGCATCCGGAAGTCCGTGGGTGCCAACTACAAGTGCATTCATTGGTTCACCAGGAAGTGTCCTATATACCACTGCTACTCTAGCAGAATTATTTTTCATTTTTCCCACGTGTTTCATATCTATTTTCCTTTATTTTGTTTCAGCCGAAGCTTGTTTTGCAACAGCATTTAAAAATGTATTGAGCTTGTCATAGACAGCTCCTACACTAGAAATTTCGTTTGCGTTAAACGTTCCACGGCGAACTGCAACATCGATGACTGATCTTAGAGCATTAAGATCATTAACAGTTAATTCGGGTTGAGCGGACTCTTGCGGTTGTTGCGTAGTCTGTTCGTTGTTTTCCATTTGTTAATCCTTATTTCTTATGTAAATGTTGGCATCCTAAAGATAGCATAGTTAATTCTTTTGGATCTTCTAATCCGATTTCTGTGATAGGAACAATTTTCCTATCTGTATCTACACCGTGGTTCATTTTGATTGCATATCTACTATTGAGATTATACTCAATCCAATGCTCCACGGCTTTAACGTCGAATTTATGATCCACAGAAATTTTTGAAAAATGTTCTGGGATAAAGGGTAATTTCCTAAATCCCAGAACGTTCAGTGGATTAACTATTCCTCTATTAAGAGCCATAAACTACCTATATTATTTATAATGTGCAGTCTGGCCGAAGGGAGAAATTATGGAATCATTTCCATGAATAATGAACAATGTATCACAGTAATCTTCGTCACCCCAGCTACCGCATGGGTATCCGTCAGTAAACATGATGAACTTTTTGGGTTCAATTCCTTGCTCTTTCATGAACTCAAAATTTACATCAAAGTCAGTGCCGCCACCACCGGCAACTTTATAATCCATAATCTCGTCGGCAGTATCTCCGGTAAAACTTGCATAGTTATATACCTGAGTATCAAAGCACCAAAGATCTAGTTTAAAATCTTTGTATTCGTCCATAATACCTTTTACTTCGCTGAGGAAGTCTTTGGCCTGATCGTCGCCAATTGAACCGCTCATATCAATAGCAATACTAACGTCAATGGTTTCTTCATTCATCATTCCGGGCAAAATAGCGCCGCAATGTTGGCTCTTACGGTTAGGACGAGTAAAGCTAAAATTGCTCTTTAGAATACTTTGGATATTCATACGAAGCAATTGACGCCAGTCCATCTTAGGCTCAGTGAAATCTTTGATCATGCGGGCAATTCCAGCAGGAACTTTGCCAGCACCGGCACTCTGTGCGGCCGCAACTACGGCTTCTTTAATTTCATCTCGGATTCTTTTCTTTTCTTCTGCTGAGAGTTTAGGACGACCTTTGCCCTTACTTTCTTTTCCTTCGTCTCCATCGCCATCACCTTCTCCGTCACCTTCTCCGTCAAGGTGCTCGTCAAGAAGTTCGCCCAGTTCACTTAGATTTATTTTGACTGCATTCTCATCCAATTCTGCATAAATCTGTTCATAGCTCCAGCCGCGATATTTGTCGTCTTGGAAGATTTTAATAAACTTAGGAACGGTGCCAATGCGCTCATCTTTAAGGATTTGATTAGCGGCATAATCTGCGGCAATATTGCTCAGTTCAGGATGACGTCCTTCACGGCGACCCATGTGGTCGAATACATTATGTAGAACTTCGTGTGCGAAGCCAAACTCACATTCTTTAGGACTGAGCTTATCTACAAATCCAGGATTGTAGTAAAAATTCCTACCATCAGTAGCCAAGGTGGCACACCATTCACCTGCTTCAATTAGTTTAAGACGAGTAGCAAGGTTACCAAAAAACGGATGGCGTAGCAACAGGCCTACCCGGGCAGTAATTAGTTTATCAAGAATAGCGGCCTTTTGAGAAGAACTAAATTCTTTGCCAAGCCAGTCTTGTTTTTTTTGACGCTCTTGTTTCATTACACTAGACATAGAAACTTCCTTTGTTGATGTATATATTATATACTCAAAATAATTAAAAAGCAAGTAAAAAGGGCCCTTTCGGGCCCTTTTTTAGCCTTCCATTGCGGTAATGATATACTTACCGTATTTGTCATGGAATTGATCAAAGTTCTTCAGCTTACTAGCATCAAACGGCAATTGATAGTTAGTCAATGCAACCTTAGCACCCATAACAACTAGTTCAGTTGGGAAATTATCCATCATGAAACCAAAGAAGTTATCTGCCATTTCGTCCCAGTTTTTAACCTTCTTGCGGTCGCCCTCTTGAAGCTCATAGCACAGGCTAATGGTCAAAGAATACATTGCAGAGATTTCTTTGATATCGCACTTCTTAACTTTGCCTTGCAGAATATCTTCGGGCTTAGGCATCTGCTTGGCAACCTTACGGTGAGCCATAAACTTAACAGCAAGACCTTCGCCAACAGCACCTGCAACCAAATCAGTCAAAGTGTTTTCTGCAACATCGTCGTCGTCAAGCAGTTCGCTAACAAAACTCCAAGAACGAGGAGTAGCAAAAGAGCGTGAGCTAGACTTAGGATCAAAGTCGTAGAGGTCTTGTTTGGCAAAGCCCACGTAACCGACAACCTGTTCGTGGATACGATTGCTAACAGCCCATTGGTGCCAGTCATCAAAGTCTACACGGAGTTCAAGGTGGAGGAAACGGTTTGCCAGCGGAGCAGGCATACGATAAGTAACGCCCTTGTCAGTTTCGCGGTTACCTGCGGCAACAATTGAAACACCTTTAGGTAATACATAAGTGCCAACACGGCGGTTCAAGACCAGCTGATAAGCAGCCGCTTGGGTAGCAGGAGCCGCAGAGTTCAATTCGTCTAGAAACAAAATAGCAGTGGATTCGGGATCAGTAGGCAATTCTGCAGGAGGAGCCCAGCTCATAGTATTGGCTTGGCTATTGTAATAAGGAATACCCTTAATGTCGGTAGGTTCCCAAAGACTCAAACGGACATCAATAACTTCACGATCTTGCTCGTCACCGATTTGCTTGATAATGTCTGACTTGCCGATGCCAGGGGGGCCCCACATAAACACCGGACGCTTTTTCTTAATACATTTACGAATTGCAGCCTTAGCTTCGTTCGGGCTGACAGTGCGATTTGCGCTCATTTCTTTTGACATAGTGCTCTTTCTAAAAAAACTGTTGGGTGGAACTTGTTTACAGTTTTATTAGTATACTGCATCTAGCCTTGATTGTCAAGGACTTTTTCTGCAAATCTTTCCTTTGCTCGCTGAAATTTAGCAATGTTGCCGGAAAACAACACCAATTGGATAGCCATTTTTTCACTTGACACGAAGATTTTTTTATTGGTGATAAAAAATGGGCAGTCAATATTTTGATCTACCCAAATTGCAAGTTTGTTGGTAAAAAACAACGGTTCATCAAATTTTACTTCGTAAAATTTAATATCGGCTTTTTGGAATTGCTCAAAGCCTTCACTGGTTAATCTTAACCCACCTTTGTCTTTTTTTCTTTGATTTGTCCACCAAACCTGACTAGTTCTTTTAATTGTTTTGTCGTCAGTATTCAGCCCCAGATTTTCTAGAACTATTTTGGTTAGATTATACTTCTGATTCATTGGCAACTTTTTGCCCGGTGGTCAGTTTGAACACAGAAAAGTCAGTTGAGTTGAACATTTTATTTAATTTTTCTGCTAGATTAAATGCATGTCCGCTATTTGAAAAACTAACTTTTTTATATTTTGGACCTAATTGTTGGGCAACTAAACTAGTGGTTTTTAGATTGATAGGTTTATCTTGGTAGAACACAGCCCAGATGGCATCTGCTTCCAAAACTTGGTCGGTTTTATAATTCTTTTTATTAGTGACCTCTAATAAAACATTTGGCTTAGGTCTGCTCATATACGCTCGTCTCCGAAAAGTGCGTATATATTTATCAGCTATTTTAAAATTTTCCACCATCCATTTTAATGGTAATCACTTCATCTATTTTCTTTGAAGAGGCAACTTGGTCTAAATTACCTGCTAATCTAGTCATAACAATACTAAGACTATTTTGTAGATCAGAAACCTCTTTTATGCTCAAAGTAAGGCTTTTTTGATTACTTTTTATTGCAATTCTTGCCTTATCTAAGAAATCTTCTATAGGTAATGTGTTTAATTGTTTCATAGCTTATTAACTGTATTTAACATGATTTTCATTTCTGTTTCAGTTCTATAAGGTCCATGATACGGATATCTTTCTAATGTAATTAATTTAGGACAAAAGCTCTTGACCCATCCTTTTCTAAATTTAATTACATAATAACCTGCACAATATTGGCTTTTACTTTTTGCACTTTTGGCAAATAGAGGTAATTTTTTCCTAACATTATATATAGGTTCATAAGGTTTTGAACTGCATGGAAAATTGTAGATTACATGTTCTAGATTTTCAACAGGTTTATCAACGACTTTTTTATTGTCGAGTTCTACACCTAGTTCTTTTTCTAGTTCACTTAGACTTTTAGGACCAAAGAGTTTTCCTTTGTGCAGGATGGCATAACCTTTTTTGTTTTTAGAAACGGTTAATAGTTTCTTTCCATCGTCTGCAATGATCCATTCCTTATTAGGAACTAAAACTTTAGCTACAGAATTCATGTGGCATACCTCGCATTGAGCGGTTCAGCATAAGTTTGCACCTGTTCGCTGATCTTTTGTAAATCGTATTCGGCACAAAATTTAAGCAAACGAATGCCAACTTGTGCAATATTTTTTTCTTTGTTGACTTCAGTGTCAATTGTTTCTTTAATTAAAGTTCTAATATCGTCGGGTTGTGCGGTCAAGTCACACAGCTTGACATTACGGAAGTAATCGTCCATTACACGATGCTCAACACCTTCGTGATCGACCCAACGCTGAAGCATCATGTTGTTCCACGCCCAACCTTTGCTGTCTCTATCGGCAAAGGCTTCACGGAGACCAACCTTATTCTTTGTGCCTTTTTCACGAACTCCCGGATAAGCACTAAAGATGTTGTCGGAGGTGTCGCCACGCATACACTTCTCAAAGAGTAGCCATTGTGGGTCCGGCGCGGCCTTGACTTCGCCAGTTTTCTTATCTTTAACAGGCTTACCCTTTTCATCAAAGTATCCTTCGTGCGTAGTTGTAATCTGTGTTACACCATTGTATTGTTTAACGTTATTTCCGACTAGCTGTGCGAAATCTCCATCGGTGCTAATGATAACATGATTGTCTTCAGGATGACTTTGAATCCAACCTGCAATAAGGTCGTCTGCTTCTAGTTGTGGATGATGCAAGACGCTGGTATTTGTTTTATTGATAATGAAATCTTTGAACTGGTCAAATGTTTCCCAGAACACTTTATCTTCTTCTGCCTCTCGAGGGCTCAGCGCCGCACGGGCATCACTGCGATTTCTTTTATAAGGCGCATAATGATCTTTACGCCACGAACGACCTTCTAGGCAGAATACAACATGGTCACCGTTAAAATCTCTCCATGCCTTACGCACACTACCTAAGATGGTATGAAGACTCATACCTACCTTGTCTTCAAGATTGCCTCTGACTACATGCCTAGCTCTAAAAAAAGTATTAGCAGTGTCGACAAGAATATATGTTTTACTCATTTAGAATATTTCCGTTTTACCATCGTCACGCAATGCTCGGTTAACAAATCCGCTACCTCTACGTTCCATATTGATATCAGATTCGGCTCCGATGTTCCTACACAATTCTTGAAACCATTGATCTACAACAGCTTCTTCCGTTTCACCAGTATATCCAGCTTGACGCAATTGTAACACAAAATATTCATTCCAGTCAAGCTCAAAGAAACCGTTCCGAATATTCTCTCCATTTACATGAGTATCTAAAACCGCCACCCAAGGTTCTTTCTTTTCTGTAGCTAATTCTTTTGGAGTTAATTTTGCCTGCCTTTCGACTTCTTTGGCACGTTCAGCAGCCTCCGCCGCGGCCTCTGCAACCTTCTTGGCTTCTTCTGCTCTTCGAATGGCAGCTTCAGTTTCGGCCTTGATTTTATCTATGCCAAATATTTTTTCAAGGATTTTTCTCATCAGTTCTTCCCCATTTAATTTTCAACCAAATTCTCTCGTGGATATAATAATCAACACTGAGAAGAATGTGTAATACAGTAGCAAATCCTGTAGCCTGACCAATGCTGCCTGTAAACAACCATGTATAAAAGATTGTAAAAAGCCAAGCAGTTATTCTATAACTGACCATCCTTGCTAGAGTTCGTTTTTTTGTCTCCATCAGGTTCCCCACTCGTTCTTGAAGAGTGGCACTTGTAGTCGGTCACTATACCTCCATCCTTTTCGCATTGCCATTTCTGCCACTGCACGATTGTTAAGGGTATACACCCGCTCAACACCACCAACAGGCATAATATAAACAGGACCCGTAAACCCTGCCGCACGATATTCGTCAACAGCTCGTTCAGCATCTTTTAAGTCCTCCTCTGTTGCTACGACAAATTTCAAATAGACATATCCATAGTTTTGATAGTCTACTACAACTCCTGGCTTAATGGCATCCTTCCATGGTTCTCCACTGCATGGAAGTTTAGCACTCACACTAAATGTAATCTCACGATTAAATTCTGTGTTAGGCATTTGCCATTTTAACAGATACTCTTTAAATGCACTGGTCAATCTCATCGTGCCATTTGTTTCAAAAGTAATTTCTTTCAAACCTTTCATGCACTCCTGCTCAAGAAGATCTGGATAAGCACGTTGCCAACCTAGCAAAGGTTCGCCTCCTGTAATAACAAGATGTTCATCACGCCATTCTTTGTAAGGAAGGATATCTACAATTGATTGGGCTAACCCGTCTACATTCACCATGGGGCTTAGATCTTTAAAGTCAGGATGCCAACTAGCATAGCTGTCGCAACCTGTGGAGACTAACGGTAGATCTTTATAGTCTTTAAAGGGAGTCTTGGCGTGCATTACTGCAACTTCGTTAGCTTCTTTGCTCAGTTCCCCTTGTGGCATGCCAAAGCCTTGACAGGTAAAGTTACAACCATAGGTTCGTAAAAAAATACTAGGGACGCCCATATAGCGACCTTCGCCTTGGACTGAATAGAATAATTCAGATACTTTAATTTTGCTCATAGATATTTGACCATTTCTTTAGTTTTTCAATTTTTGCGGCTTTGGCAATATTTAGGTTGTCTAATGATACTACACCCTTTTCTAGCATAATATCAACCATTGCAAGCATATCGCCTAGTTCTTCTTCTAGGTGTTCACGATTAGTTTTAGGTTTGCTGGGTTTCAAATTATCAATACCAAACCTGCTAATTTTACTAATTGCTTGAATCACCTCAGCACATTCTTCTTGAGTAATGTCCATTACTTCCTTGATCTTTGGATCCATAGTATTCCTTGGGTAGATAAGTAATTATACACAAATATTTAGATTTGTCAAATGAAATGATTACAAAAATACAATGGATGTTAAACGGGTTTTGCACAGCCCAATGTTCTTATTGCCCAACACGATATTGGGGAGGACCCGAACCACGAGGAATTTTAGAGTATGTTGATGTTGCTCAAAAGTTCATTGATCATTATTCAGTTAAACTAGGAAGAAAGATTCACTGGGTATTTACAGGTGGCGAACCTTTGGATATGTTCGATTTTCCAATGTTATTAAAACAATGCAAAGATGCAGGCGGAAATATTGAGTTACATACAAATGGCGGTAAACTTTGGATGGATTGGTGGGCGATAGAACCTCATGTTGATCAGCTGAATTTAACAGTCCATTACTGGCAAAATCCTAAGTTAGTAAAATTTATAACATCTACATTTAAAAATAAAAATAAGCCTTTTAAAGTTTCATCACCGATTAGGCCTGAGCAGTTTGAACAAGACATGTCTCGAGTAGCAGAGCTTGAGCAAGAATGTGAAATAACTATTGAACGTTCGTTGTTGGCTAGAGATGCTGATTTTAATATGGGATTGCTCAATTATACTGATGAACAATTATTAACTATAAAAGGATTAGAATGGCTAGAAGAACATAAAAAAACAAAAGACAACCTCTTCCATGAGAATGTTATGGCCAGATTTGAGAAAGCGCCTAAGTATCCTGGCGCTTTATGTAATGTTGGTGTCGAAGTTGTTAAAATTAATCCCGAAGGTAGAGCAGCAGGCGGTGATTGCAATACAGCACATCTTGGATTTATATGGGGAGAATTAAATCTTCCTGATGGTCCTCAGCATTGTAAGATGCAGGCCTGCATGTCACCTGAGGATCAATTAATAACTAAATTCATTTAGTGTAATCACCTTTACCCGGAATAACATTTCTAATGCCTCCCTTAGGATTAGGGACATCTCCGTCATATCTCGGAATAAGGTGTATATGTGGATACATTACTGTTTGACCTGCTTCCACTCCGCAATTCATACCAATGTTAAATGCATCAGCTTTGCCAGATTTAACTAATTCTAAACCTGCTTTATATGCATCATAGAATGCCTCTTGAATTACTTCAGGCGTATTATATTTAGGAACAAACAGCAGATGCCCGAAGGCTACTGGATATTTGTCCTTGTAAACTGCTACATGAAAATCTTCTGCTACTAGATCATCCCAAGGAACATTTGCTTCACTTAATTCTTGATTTTTCACTATTAGAATCCTTATGAAATCTTGTTTTAAATGCTTCATGTAAGCAAGAATAATTTTGGCCAGTCGATCGATTTTTATAAAAAATCCAATCCTGGCCATCAATTTGTTTAGTTTCTTCAATGACAAATTCTTTGCTATCGATTGTTAACCAAATTTCTCCCTTCTCCATTATTTTTCCTCTCTGTTAAATATTTTTCGTTGTGAATCCACTTGTTATTTACAAGAAAGCCCCATTCTCTCTTTTGAGGTCCGGGCATAAACAAAGTCCATGCAGTTACGTTGGGGTCTAGTTCAATCCTGTGATAACTAGTAGAACTACAAATACGAAAATGACCTGGAGCTCGCCACTTCGCAATCTCACCAATTTTTTCACCTTGGCTGTTAAATTGTGGAATCCATTCATAGTAACCACCTTTTAGAATTAGAGTAGCATAAGGCCATGGATGATCATGCACATCATCGGGGTCTGACTTAAGAAACTTGTGCAAGAACACATTGAATGGAAACCGCTTTCTGTCGCGGAGAAATAGATAATAGCGTTCGAGATACGGTTCATTGTCTTGCCTATCCATTACAATACGTTTACGATCTAGTCTTTCTAACCAGTTTAAAAACCACTTCATTTAAAATTCTCCAACAGCGTATTTGCACTGAAAAAATAATTAGTTAAATCCTGTGTTTGTTTGTATAACTGAGGCAATCTTTTTTCATAGTGCGTCATAGTAACAATGATGTGATGGCACAGTTCTTGTCTATGTTGCAAATAGCTATCCCAATCCTTAGTCCATTCACTAGGATACTTAAATCCTTCATAATACATTTCTGTATATGACAATCTATCTGGCACCATAGGAATTGCATTTACTATTGCACCTTCGTAACAGCTAATGCCTAATGTTTCTTGTAAATTAGCTGAGAAAACAATTTTAGCTTCACCTAGCAAATTGTGATATTCGTTCTTAGTCAGTTGTTGATCCTGACATACAACAAATTCATATTGCGGTAGTTGTTCTTTGAGATCTCTAAAAATCTCAACTTGTTTTTCTGGAGCAATACGGTGCGGGAATAAAATAAGATCTCTCTTTTTCATTCCTTTGTAAATTTGAAGAGTATCATCCATATACTCCATAGGCCAACCTGTTTTAACAATCTTGCCTAGCTCTTGATTTGTAAAAGGAGCACCGCTATCAAGTAACAGATTATTTTCAAAGATACTAATATGAAAATCTGTGGCAAAATAGTTGTGATCAATTGCATGGAAGAAACTCTTCTCTGCATGACGCACCCAAGGTGCATCGCCGATAAGGCGGCCTAAAAAGTCTTGAGGATCGTAACTACCGGCATGCCATAGAGCGTGAATCTTGACAGGAATGCCAAGAAGCTCGCTCATATATTTGAGATTTATAATGCCCGGATGCCAAGCATCAGTAAAAAGAAAATGGTCGCCAGGCTGAATGCGTCCAGCGCAAAATAGACGACCAATTTGTTCAACTTGACTAGACTTATAGATATTAGTCCCACCAAAGTTAAGAAAAGCACCTGGAGTGGTAGCAGAAGGGATATCCGTAGGGCCAGATATAACTTGAACATTATGTCCTTTCTTTCTAAAAAGAGCCGGAACATGTTCTTTCCACTGTCCAGTATACCGGCTTTCTACTGCTTCTAAATCAACAATATATATCATTAATATCTATTTTTGCGAGGCTTGTTGTAGGATCTTTTGTCTTGGAATCGTTGCCAATCTTTGTATTCTTTTGACTTGTATAGATCTTTGGGGTCAAATTTTAGTAAATTAAATCTACAATAATCGAGCCATGCTTCGAGATCGTCGAAAATTTTACTAACCTCAGGTTTCATAACAAGGGTTTTTTGAATGTAAGAAGGTTGTGACATTTTTTTAAACTAACGGGTTAATTGATGGAAATTTAATGAGACAGCCGTTTTCACCGTCTTCACTTACCTCAATCCAGATCTCTCGAGCTGGATATCTTTCTTCGATAATAGCATGAAGATCTCTAGCTATCATCTCGCAAGATTTGTGATTAAGCTCTAGTGTTCCTTTGTTGTAAAGGTTTTCTAACCAGCGCTTAAATTGGATAAATTCAATATCTCGGTCGTCATGAAATACTTGAATATAAACTTTAAAGTGAAAAATATGACGATGCGGGTGTCCTAGAAAGCTGACATCGTATTCATCGCCGGTTGCCAGACTGGGTTCTGTAGCCGCTGCCGGATACATATGAATACCTTCCTTGCGAAAGGTTACCCAGATTAAATTAAATTCGTCTTTCATTCTTCAGTAGGCCTTACAGCTTTCAAAGGAGCCTTCGGAGTTTTTCCGGATTTACCTTCGGTTTCTTTCTTAAGAATATTATACATTTCCCAAAGTTTCCAGTCAATGCTTTCGAGCAACTTGAATAGTTTTTCTTCGGATGTTTGTTTATCTGCTTGTTTGGTAAGTTTAGAATTAATCATGATATTTTTGTATCTCCTTTATATTGATCCCAACTTGTAAAATGGTCTCTAGACATTAATTTATGCAGACTATGAGTCCATACGCCTGGGTTTGTGGCTTTAAAATCTTTATCGTCGATTTTAATCATAGTGTTGTAATTCCATAATTTAGTATATGGAATAGGAACACGAATTTGAGGAATAAAATTATTGTAGTCGTTGAGACCACCGTCATTAAATTCTTCAACAGCACTCATTGGAATATCTAGACTGCATAGATATTCTTTGTCGAGAAAGTATTGTATCATGCTTTCCCAACGTTGCCAATCTAATGCATTTTTAGGATTGAAACTATGATTAGCGCCAAAGAAAATATGTTGGCAACCTTGTAGATTAAGTGCAATAGTTTCAACTGGTTGAACACCAACTACAAACAAAGTAGTCATACCGTATGCAGGTGTATGTTCGACTTCTCTACCGGTAAAGAATACAATATCTTCACTTACACCGTCTGAATAATCACGCTTCATTTTTCTTTTTGCGCTTGGTTGTTTTAACAGTATTAACTTTAACAGATTCTTCGTAAGCTGTCAAGGCATTCCGGACATCTCTAGCCAATGCTTCGTCATCCCAAATGAGTTCGGTTTTACCGTCTTCAAAGGTTTTAACAGTTAAATGACTTCCTTGGTTAATTTTAGGCCATCCGTTAGATGGAACGTTTACTAATTCTTCAGTTTTCTTTTTACGTGCCATTATTCTTCTCCTTTAAACTCTTCACCGGTGTCTTCGTTTGTTAATTGGATAGGTCCGTAAATCCAATGTTCAGTTTCATCATTACTCCAGCCATCACCTTCCATACCTTCATACCAATCTTCATCCCACAATGCTTGGACACGTTCTTGTTCTTCTTCGGACATATCGTCTGGAAATGTCCATTCTACCCAAGAACCATCATTCATATCTTCCATTTCCCATTCATAATCGGTAGAAAGAAGTTCATACCCATCCGGATTGTCTAGGTCAATATCAGGTTGTTCATCACTTTCGCAACTCCAGGTCCCCCAACGAAAGCCCTCGTCTTTGATGACAGTAACGCCATCTTTAATCCAAAATTGTCGTTCAACAGCGTTCTTTTTGTGTAAGTTAGTAATTTTCCAGATAGCCATAATTTTTCCTATTTTAAAAATATATCGTTGATTTGACGATTGACTCTAATAAATGTGGTGCATTTACTTAATTGCTTAATGCTAGGAGCTCCAACGTATGTGCAGGTGCTACGTAGGCCACCTAACATATCTAAGACAGTATGCTTAATAGGTCCACGGTATGGAATTGTTACTGTTCGACCTTCACTACTACGATATTCTGCTACACCGCCGTGGTGTTTGTTCATAGCAGTATCACTACTCATTCCGTAGAATGTAATTTGACCATCTTTAACTTCTCCGCCGCCTTCGTCATGACCAGCCAACATACCGCCCAGCATTACAAAGTCTGCACCAGCTCCAAAAGCCTTCGCAACGTCTCCGGGGCAAGTGCAACCACCGTCAGCAATAATGTGAGCACCGAGGCCGTGAGCCGCATCGGCACATTCGATGATTGCACTGAGTTGAGGATAACCAACACCAGTTTGTATACGAGTAGTGCATACACTCCCAGGGCCAATACCAACTTTAATGATATCTGCTCCACGTAAAATTAACTCCTGTGTCATATCTGCTGTAACAACATTACCTGCAATAATTGTAGCATGTTTAAATGCGTCTCTAACTCTTGAAACAAAGTCTCCAAAGTGATCGCTATACCCATTAGCTACGTCGATACAAACAAAATGAATTTCTGGGTAACTATTTAAAATTCTTTTTAGTCTTTGAAAATCGTTCTCGCTGGTTCCTGTGCTGACAGCAAAATAATTACCGCCGGCATCTGCAACTAGATCTTCAAACTGATCTTCTTGGTAGGACTTGACCAAACATGTAAACATACGATGTTGGTATAATTCTTTAGCTACATTTACGGTTCCTACCCCATCCATATTACTGGCCATAATAGGAACTCCAGTCCATTCAAATCCGCTGTGTTTGAACTTATATGATCTCTTAAGATCGACTTCTTTTCGACTTACTAAAGTGCTACGTTTGGGACGAATTAGAACGTCTTTAAAATCTAACTTAATTTCGTCTTCGATTCTCATAACTCACATCCTGTTATTCGTTTACAATACCTTCTTCTAAGGCTCTTAGATCATCGTCGTCTGGATTGGCAAGATCAATTTCATCTTGATTAGTTACAGTTTCGACTTCGAATAAACTTCCGAATGTATTTTGTGCAGGTCCGCCTTGTAAGCGAGCACCTTCGAGACTCTTTAAGAAAGGCATTGCTTGTTCAATCATTTCAAATGCTTCTGCTTTGGTCTTTGTATTGAATAAATCTTCTATAAAGTTAGCAAAATATAAAATGTTGCGTGGAACCCAATCACTATATTCGTCACTCATATCTTGAGCTTTAACTTTCTTCCAATGACGCCAGTTAATCTTACCTTTAGTTTTAGCAACCTCAATATCCATTAACTGTTGAGCACGTTGAACGGCAACAATGTGACAGTAAACATTATGACCCATCATAAGGGCATAAGCAAAACTATCCCAAGAAGTTTTACCCTCTTTGCCAATTTTGTTCAACATACCCGGTGCATAGTGACAAATGTCACCGAGAGTCATTCTGCGACCGATTTCGCTTTCAAAGGGAAACGGAATGTCGCTTCCTGCAAGTGCTTTGTTATCTGGGGCTTTGTCCATAATAACACTCCACCTTTTGGGGGTGTGGACTGCGTTTGTGTAGACGAGCCCGTGTGCTGTTGCGATGAACGGTGAGGCGCAGTCAAAAGATATGGTAATTTCTTCATTGATGTGTTTCCTAATTTCCCTTTGAATTAAAGTTAAGTAGCATGACCAATCTAACTGAGCAGTGCCCAGAAAGTGGATCCAGTTTTTGCCTTTCAGCAAACCATCTTCTCTAAGTGTCATTAGACGCTTAAGAGTAATATCCATTTTACACATGTTAGCACCACCAAAGGCCCAACCTTCTGCTTCCTTGCCCGCATAGGGACCTTTGGGATCGCTAAATTCTTTAACACCTTGATACCATTGTTCAGCGGTGCTCCAGTCACTGCCTTGAAGCACATTAAGCCATTTAGTTTGACCTAAACGATTATCTAAGAAATACTTGTTGTTAAACTTAGTTTTTTCTAAACAATCTTCAAATGTTTTTAATCCAGTCTTAGGACTATGGATATGGTCACATGCCCATGTAGGAACGTCAAGCATCATAGACCAGTCGGCGGTTACTTCTAACCATTCTAGAATCTTTTGACGAGTTTTATTAGCTTCTTTACCTTCAAAGTCTAGCCAGTCAAATTTAAGGAC
>JACCEB011376849.1_pt1 | contig 15436 bp, 9 predicted proteins | sample 7454761 | NCBI WGS metagenome assembly JACCEB01 (sample SAMN15323454, study PRJNA562643) | freshwater metagenome | isolation source: river surface water | place: USA:Blue River Watershed | collected 2017-08-18 | reverse complement strand
TAATTACTTACTGAATATGGGTTGTTCTTTCACGCCAGAACAGCAGAAGATACGCGCGCAGGTGCTTAAGGAAAAGCAGGAAACGGCGAAGAAGATGGAGGCGGAGGAGAAGAATAAAGTGATGACGATTACATCATAACATAATCCGCACCGCCGGCCTTGACACGTAATACACAAAGAGATACGAGAGAATTCCCAGCACGATTGCGATGAGCCATATCGGCAGTACTGTCTTGCTGGCATATCCAATACCAAATTCCCGTAAACTGCCGTCTTCATTATAAATAAAACTGGGGGTCATATACTGGACCAGCATAAATACGATGACATACAATAGAATCGCAGAACCTGCTAAATTATTTCGGATAAGATTTTTGATTGAGTTCATACTACTACTAATATAGCGATACAACTTTTTATTCAGATTTGCGCTGAATAAAAGGATGCCGAGTAATTATTATTCTTCATCGTCCTCGGTCGCTTTCTTCTTCTTCTTCTTCGGTTTCTCCTCTTCGTCGTCGCCACCACCGCCTTCATCGTCTTCAGAAGCTTGTTTCTTCTTCTTCGGTTTCTCCTCTTCGTCGCCGCCTTCGCCAGTCACTTTTCGCAGTGCTTTAAATATAGAAATCCAGTGTTTGACAAGACAAAGTATATATGTCATTATTTTCTGAACTTTAGCACCCCCCTCTTTTATTTCATCGGATTTTTTAACTCGTTCAATTAATTTTATAACCGTTGGACCATTTTTAATTATATCATCTAATACTGCTTTTGTAGTATATTTTTTAATAACTTTATTTTTACCATCTGTCGTCGTTGTTTTTTGTATAATAAATATCCGGTATATCTCGCTTATCGGAGTCCAAATAGTTAACGCTGATTTATTTTCAGGATCGTCTCTTCCTTTTTCGAGAATCTCCTTCACAATAGAAGAATCTTGAATCATTTTCCAATTTTCTTCAAATGTTTTATCCTCGGTGCGTTTACCATCAAAATCGCCCTTTTCAAACGGCCATTGTTTATCCGCAACCTTTTCAATATTCTTCATAACTTTTTCTAAACTCCCGGCGAGGTCATCCTTATCCAGTTTAATTGGTTTAAATCCCAGTTTTTCGCACTCTTTGTCGCCTTTGCCACCGCCACCGCCACCCATCCCGAACCCTTCGCGATCATCATTTTGTATGCGGTCCCTGAATATCAACGTCCCACCCACCACCGCCACGAACGCCGCAAATATGGCAAGGTCACCTCGTTTGTAATACAAGTAAAGTAGGACTACCGAGAGAATAATATAAATAATACCCTTATGGTTCATTGTGCTTATATTATTCAAATACTAAAAACTGGACTGGAGTGGCCCGTCCGTCGTGATCAGTCATCGCCTTCGTCGTCGTGTTGGTGGATATACGCGGTATCATCCTCCCCCGCGTCATCATCCTCCGGAATGCCCGAGGACATATCCAGTTCGTGCGCCTCTATTTCTGCCGCGGTGCGGTCTGCCTCCAGCGCATCCATCACATAAATCTCTCGGTTCATATCCGTGACATCGTCGCGACGGCCCAATAATCGCTCCTTTTGTGCGATCTTCTCCATCTCCTCACGCTCTTCATCATAATAGTCCTGGTCGTATATTACCACCCCCGTCTGCGACGTTCCGCGACTCCAGATTCCCATCTTATGCGTCTTCATCATATTCTCCAGTTGCCGTTCGCCCACCGACATTTCCCCGATTCGCGCGACGACCCCGTCTTTCTCCTTGTCTTTCACGCGGGTGAGTTTCTCCTTAATATTTGCGAGGTTGAAGTTAATCGCCGACTTGTCTTTCTCAATCATACGTAGGTACGCAATCAGTAGTTCGGATACGCGTTGCCCGAGTGCCTTCTTGTCACCGAGGAGGGTATCCATTTCGCTTATGAGTCCAGCGGCAGTGTCGGCAGAATACAGGCGCGAATGTGGGTCAATATCATCGCGTAGTTCGTCTTCCTCTTCACGATGTCTTGCCGAGGCGAAGCCAGCGGAACCGGCGGGGGTAGGTCGGGCGGTAGTGGGGGGGACGCCTTTCGCGCCCTTACCTTTCTTCACCGCCACTCGCGTTGGTTCCGTCTGATAGATGCTCACTGGAGTCTCGGCGACAAGTTTGACGAATGTCTGCATAAATGAAAGAAAGTAGAAGAGATATAAATTCCGCACGATATTACGGTCAAATACGGAATACATTGTGAAAATATTCTTGCGTGTGGAATGTTGCTCGCGTTCGCCGAGTTCTTTCACTACGTCCACTTCGCGCGCAACACTCGCTCCCACTCCCGCCCCCGCTCCCGCTACTGCCAATGTCGCTGCCGTCGCAGCAATCTTCGCATCTTTCACTTCATCAAAGAATACTTCGGCAACAAATGGTGTATTCAAGATAAGAATTTCCAGATCGCGAACGTGATGCTCGGCGTGTTGCAGGACTTCTTGAATAATGTGGTCATTATAGAATGTTTTGAGAGATGTATAATGCGACGAAATGATGCTCTTGATGTCCTTCATATGCGTCTGGGAGAATCCCCAATGTTTCGGAACATTTGTGTCGTCAAAATCCACGCCATTTTTGATAATGTTGGGAATCACGTCAATCAGGCGTATCAGAGTATTCCGCATAAATTGGACGCTTTTCGCGGTGGTTTCGTCCGTTGACGACATCAGCACGGTGCTACTCTTATTGATTTCAAATTCAAGGATTGTATCCACAATGCGTTCAATCTCTCGGAACTTCCCCCTGGTTTGTTTTCCGTATTGCTGAAGAAACCCGATTACCGTAGCGCGCATCTCCCGGTTCTTCGTTTGGAGATAGTTTTTCAGGTCGCGCATTTCTTCCGTGTCTTCTTGGACCATTACAGGAGATGGCGATTGAAGGATGGCGAGGATCAGTTCCCGTAATTCTCTCGGAATAATGGAGGCGCGGTCTGGATCGCGGTCGTCGCTGGCTCTCCGCTCCAGATGTAAGATCGCATCTTGGAATCGTTGCATCGCCAAATTCTCTTGGGGGCGCACCGCCGTTTTATACCCCGCATCCTGCATTTTGTATTGATTGACCGCCTTCATCAATCTCTCAAGACTATTCTCATCAAATAGACTGGAATCGCGTTTCAGTTTGCGTATTTTATCTTCAATCAGATCGTTTGGGTTCCAGTCTTGGGGGCGTGGGGGGCAAATCTCTCGGAGGGCGGGATGCAAATACATTGCGATGGCGGTTGCGATCGGGTTCGTTGCACCGCCGCCGTTGCCGCTGCCGCCGCTTTCTCGGCCTTGCGCCGCCTGGTATTGTTGATTCATCCGACAGTAATGAATAAACGCGCGATATATCGTTTGTTCGTTGAATTGCGCGGGAATATTGGGATACTGGAACCGCGTGTTTCGGTTGTCAATGATGGTCGTCGCCCGCGTCATCACCGCCATATCTCTCGCCGTTTTCGTTAAGAATCCAATAATACGATTATGGTGATGGATATTTTGCTCGCGTTCCATAAAATAATCAACGACGCGACTACTTCGGCGGTCCACGGGTTCATTACAGCACGCATTTTCCAGGAAGGGTTCGCTCGCCATATTTAGCAGTAGTGGGCTACTGTTTTTGACAACGTGGTGTATCATTTGTTGAATAGAGAGACTGAAATACTGGCATTTACTTTCAAGGACCGCGAGTTTATCGTGCTGGCCGTGATAACCGCGTTTCATATCCGTGATGAGTTGGTTCGTAAAATCCGCAGCGACGTTTTGCGGAGTCGGCATATTATCCAGCGATTTCATCGGTGGCATAAAATGGGACCAGCGCAAGATGGAAAGTTCTTCTGGCACGGATTCGCCCGCAGCCGCCGCCGCACCCGACCGCAGGTAATCTCGCTTCGCCTGTAGTCGCTCTTTGATGGCGGGTTTGGTAATAATTAAGGTGTCAATCAGCGTCTTCAACTTTGCGAGAATATCACCCTCCTTCTTAAATGATTTCAACGTATTCCAGGGTTCAATGCTCGTCTTGATTTTATACGCAATACACGCAATATACATCATTCCGGATACATCACCGTCGCCGTCAATCGGGTATCCCGAGAAGGATCGTATACACCCTGCGTGCGTTTTCCGTGTCTTGGGGGTGGGTATCGCGCATTGAATCGCCACAGTCAGATATGACAGCGTGAGAAGAAGAAGTGTCTGGAAGAATGTTTCTTTATACGGTGGGAGATGTTTTCCTTTCTCTCGGAATAAACGCTCCGACTTCTCGCGGTATTTATCTTCCGAGGGGACTGAGGTTTCCAGAAGTCCGAGTGTGCTTTGAATAATAAACTCGCGTTCAGCGAATAGATCAATTCCCATATAACCTGTCATTGTGGTAATAACATTATTGATAATACGTGCATTGGGGCTATCGTATTTTTCTATGATACTGAGACCATGGAGTCCAGCACCGCCCCCTCCCGCCGATGCAGCCGCCGCAGCCGCCGCCGCCGGCTTCGCAACATTAAGCACCCCTTCGCCAAGGTCGGCTTCAATGATGTCTCTCGTAACAAGCTTGAACCCCGCTTCATCAAACCCCTCCTCTGTGATATGTTCTATCTTCTTAATGATTGCACCACTATATTTATCTACCCACGCTTCTCCGTCGTCGCTAATCGTTCCACGCTCTTTACAAATGGTGTCAATGACGACCGACATCGCGTTTACACCACCACCACCCGACGCGGATTGAAGAAATGCCACCGCAATCGTCTCATAAAACGACGGCAATAGTTTTGCATTGGATTTAATACAATATAACCAATGTGGATCTTCGTCCATTATCTCGTTGGCTTTACGTGTGAAACTTGTAATAAACTGCATAAGGTCATATTGTCGTTTCACAAAATCGGTCTGTGCGATAATCTTGTCTTTTAGTGGCTCCATTGGCGAGATGATTGCGTCGTCTATATCATCGTCGCCAGCACCCGCACCCGCCGCCGGAGCGTGAAACCCCAGTTTGTATTTCCGGTCATTGTATTTATAAAATTCCTTATGCTGTATCTCCATAATCCGCGCGACGTTTTTCAGATCGTATTCAAACTTCTTATTCACGAACTCCATAAAATTATCCCGCGTCACCTGGTATTTGACATCAAATTCGGCCTTCATTTTATCAAGGAATGCCTTCTTGATGGCGTCGGCGCCTTCTTTGCTTGTGATATGCGCCATTACCGTGCCACCGTCGCCGCCACCGACGCCACCGACGCCACCGACGCCACCGATCTCACTTGATTGCGACATCAAATTCCTTGTTGCCTCTACCGCCAGCGGAATACAATCCCGGTCAACATTACAGAAATAGTTTCGGTCACTGCTCGGAATAATATCGGGGATGCTTGTATCGCGCACCCATTTTCCGTTCTCTCGCTTAAAATATAGGAATTTGGTTTCAGTCGTTCCGAGATCGTCCTCGTCGTATATGGCACCCGCAGTGCTTCCTGGCACGGGATCTATATACTCGTCTACTTCCACGACGGCATAATCTCCCTCATTGACGGGACGCATACCAGGTCCAACCATTATCGCATCTACCTCCTTTTTCGCATCTTGATACGACATTTTCTTATTCTTGATGACTTCGTCCACGAGAAACATCTGAAAATCATTGGAACTCATCGTCTCTTGCTGTTCGCGGTAACTATCCAGGAATGCGTAATCGGTAGTATCATATTTCTTGTCAAAAAAGATCGGATGTTCGCTGTCATTGTCTTCTTGGACGGCCTCTTCATTTGGATAATTCTTTGCGAGGACGAGACCGAACCGTTTTGGACCGCCGTCCTCCTCGCCCGTCGCCGTCACCGCAGCGGCGCCTCCGCCTCCGCCAGGCGCACCTCCCCGCATCGCCCCCGCATTCCGCAATTGCTGGCTTTGCTCGCCCAGCACCAAATTAAAATCAAACGGCGTGATAAGTTCGGTGGTTGTAATCGCGACCGCATCCATATACACCTTGGCATAATCAATGGCAAGCATTCGCGAGAGAAGTTCGGATGATGACAATAAATTTTCATTATAGTCGGTTTGGTCGGCGATTCCCGTTGCATAGGCCCGGCCTCGTGCCTGTTGTCGCTGGCGCTCGTCAAAGCCTGCCCCCGGAGCGCCCGCGACCCCCGACCGCACCTGACTGTCTTGAAATCCGTATGCTTTAAATACATCCGCGTCCATCATTTTCCCCGTGACGATCAACTTGTATATCATAGACACGCCCATATAACGCACATTATAGCGAAATGCGCGCAACCTACCAAACTTCCGATAATTCGTCGCATAATTCCGCTTGTATTCCAGAACTCGCTCATATAGAAATGCGACAATTTCATCATATTGCTTTACAGTAAGGTCTTCCTGATACACGAGAAACGGCTCAATAAAAGAGAGGACATCTTGTAATGTAAGACGGCCGTGGATATACTGACGCATCATTTCAAATATATGACGGGTTTTGGGTATGATAACTTCCAAAAACTTCCGGTATTTGTCGCGCTCATTTATCGGGGCTGTCGCGGTGGCGGACTCGGGTTCCAATACGAATTGCTTGATTTCATTTAGTAGCCTGTGTGCGTTCAGATCCAACGGGGTTGTTAGATCGGTTATATCGTGGGTCGTCAGTGTCATCATTTGACGCAACATATCCCAGTAATGGACATGCTTGGTATTCAGGTCGGACTTATCCAGTATATTGATACTGGGGAGTGTGATGCGCGAATAATAGATAACCGGTTCGGGAAATGTCATAAATCCGGTGATATTTATACGGTCATTGGGGGTGAGGGGCGCGAATTCAGTGGTGCGTTTCAAAACAGCGACATCCACGGCAGTGGTGGCGGCGGCGGTGGCAGCGGATCCGGATCCTGGACCGATGGCCGGGCGGACTTTTGAAAGACCCATATTGTATTTTTGAATGACAAATCGGCGGCGCTTCACCTCTTCCCCCTCAACAACCGAGGAATAAAAATCGTCCAAATTGTCAATCACGGCGGTGATGTTTTCGTTTACTTGACGCGCGCTAATGACATCGTGCGTATACCTCGGACCATCACTGGGCGTGAAATGGCGCGACGAGAGATTTGTCATATACTGCGTGTATGTAAGTGAACCGTCATACCACTGGCGCTGGAGTTGGTTTTCGGCCTCTCGTTCATCTTGAATCAATCTCGGCACAATATCCATTTCAGCAGCAGTCCTATCATCAATCGGAATATCATAAATGACTTTGCGCGATTTCACAATGGGGATAATCCAGCGAAGTGCGCGGTCCATCTTCATCAATGATTCTACGAGAGGGCGGTAAAGCACGCTTTTCGGAGGCGGAATCACGGGATTGGCATTGGCATCAAAATGAGAGAATTTGTGTCGGAGTTCGCGGAAACGGACGACCAGGCGCTGGACGTTCGCGAGCGCAGATCGGGTTTTTTCTGGTGCAGGAATGTTTGATAATAAGGTATCCAATAAGTCGTCGCATTGTTTATCTAAATTGAAACGTCTGTTTTCATCTGGGATATCTACCGTCTGGACGAGAACGCCCAATTCTTCACCAACCTGGATTTGGTCGGCGTCAATAAGGATGGATCGCAATTTCTCTCGGAGCGTTGCGGGAGGTGGAGCAGAGGTGGCCGCCGCCGCCGCCGACGACAGGACCGTATATTCGGATTCACCGGATGGTTGGTCTGTCGCAGCTTCGCCCATTCCACGCGCAAGTTGACGTTGCCTACGGCGTTCGGCGAGAGGCGAAATTTCCTCCTGGTGGACGGCATCCATCCCCATCGCCAAAAAGCCGGCCTCGGCCTCGGCCGCGCCCTCGCCCCCCTCGGCGGCACCCTCACCAGCGGAACCAAACGCCGAGGGTGGGGCGCGAATCCGAATCTCTTCAATGGGTAGATTTTCTGGAATACCCATATAACCGAAATTAATATATATCATTTCATCCTCTGGGTATGTCCTAATTTCAATCATATCCTCTTCCAGATTTGTAATCATACCGGTAATGATGGTCGGAATATCGCCACCGAACCGAATGTCTACCCACGTAGATACTACTAAATTATTTTGTCTCGCATAACCTTTTTCCTCGGCGCGACTTAACAGTTCTATTGTTGTTATACTTTCGTCGGTTAGTTTTCCTGTAGCGTCTAATTTCAGAATTATCTTTCCGAGTGTTTCGGTGTCTATGAGGTTTATCCTGCGAGAGGAGAGGAACTCCACGAAAAATACGTGGTTGTGTATTTCTTGATTCGTAGGCGCAATGACTTTTATAATATCACCAAGTTCAATGGATAGAGAGACGACGTCCAGCGAGGGCGGTGGCGACGACGACGATCGTTCCTCACTCCCACTATATTCTGGTTCAATATCCATTGGGGGCTAGTATATATATCTACTAGTATATGTATATACTATTTTATGTCATTATATGTCATTATATGACATCATTATATGACATCATTATATGACGTCATTAAATGACATCATTATTGACCACCCAATCGCCGGGTATAAGTAAACCGATATAAAGATTATTGCTGTGATAATGTAGTGTTTCGTGATAATGTTTTCTATTTCAAAGAAAGAATTTACGGAGTTGCCGGCTTTTGTGGAAAAGGTGCGCGCGTTAAAAACTGTGGCTACTGATGGCGATAGCGTCCACGACCTTCGCACGTGGTGCGCCGAGAGAGGGTTTCTTCTTCACTTCTCTAAAACCTCGTCTGCCGTGTTTTACACCTTGAAATATGACCGTGCTAAACTTACCGAGGAACAATATGCGACGATTGGGCGATTTCGGTCAGTCGTATTTGATGAGACAGGTCGGATTTGCTGTGTTGCGCCCCCCAAGATGTTGAAACTCACTGCAGAAATGAATACACTGCCGGTGAATTCTGCAGGCGGACATCTTGACGCGGAGGAGATTGTGGAAGGTATTATGGTAAATCTGTTCTGGCACAGCGGTTGGTATATCGCAACGAAGAGTTGCGTCGGTGAAGTGTCCTACGATCATATTATTGAGGCACTCGCGCAATCGCAAGGACCAGAGGCGGAGGCAACGGCAGAGGCAGAGCCAGCGACGGTGACATTCCAAAAATTGAGCGTCCAGGAGGTTCTACGTCGTCGTATTTGCGACGTATTGAGTTTGCTTCCAGGCGGATTGGAATCACTCCCCAAGCAATACTGTTATTCCCTCGTCGTCCAACACCCAAAGAACCAGATCGTCAATGTGATCACCGTTCCAAAGTTATATTTGGTCGCCGTGTATAAGTTGTCCAATGCGGAAGACGCGTCGCCGGAGGCAGACTCTGAAACGACCGCGATTCGTATTGACCGCGACATTTTCTCTCCTAATTTTGGAGGCAGTGTCTCGCATATGCCTTCTGGATTGTCGTGTATCGCGACCACTTCCGGAGCGGAAGGCGAAGAAGACACTACGGCAACCGCGACATTTACGCCTCATACTGTAGAGGATTATTGCAGGATGTACGCTTCCGCCGATACGTGCAGTGTTACATTGCCAGGTGTTGTCTTCGTGGATAAGGATACTGGATTCTGTTATAAGAAGCGTAATCCGACATACGAGAGTGTAAAGAAACGCAAGGGGATGGAGCAAAAATTAATGGCGCAGTATCTTCAACTGCGTAAGAACAAGGACCACGGGATTGATGAGTATTTGAAGTATCACCCGCAACATTCGCGGGCGTTTCGTCAATTTCGCGACCGTCTTCACGAGTATACCCAGCGACTTTATGACGCGTATGTCGCGTATTATGTAAAGAAGGAAATAAAGCCACTGAAGGAATATGATCGCGAACTTAAGACGCATATGTATAAGCTTCACTATGACGTCTATTTGGCGACACTGAAAAAGACCGGCGCGTTTGTCACGAAGCATACTGTGATTAATTATGTGAATCAATTGGCGACGGCACAACAGTTGGCGTGTTTGAATACCGGGTCGGCGGCGGCGGCGGCGGGTGCTGCGGTGGTGGGTGCGGGCGCGGTGGCGGCTGCCAAAACGCCGATTCAGCGTAGTTCCCGTTTCAACGAAAATTCTGAATCAAGATCTGGCGGGTTTCGCAATCCTAGACCCACACGCGGAGGTAGGTCGGCTCCATCACTGACCGTCCAAATTCCCAGTGAGGAAACAACCCCAGCGGGCGAGCGCGATTTGTTTGCCAGTCAGCAACTTAAAGGCGCAAAATCAACCGGAAGTGTCAAGGTCCATAATCGGTTTGCTGGACTTGATGCGGATTAAGGGGCGATGCACCCGCGCCCACTGTATAAAATTGATTGATATTGATTGATAATACTATAATACTATTATCAAACGACAGACCGACGACCGACCGACCGACGACCGACGACCGACGACGACGATGAGATCATCACGAAGTGCTGCTGGGCCTGAACTATTCCCGGCGACGCCACCATCTACACCCTTCCCCGAAAATACATCCGAGTATTATGGATGGTTTTCGGAGGCGCTACAGCAATTACGGGTGTCAAACCCGACCAGCCACAACTATGCCGGAAAAATAATACAGGGACCGCCGTATGCGTATTGGACACAAGGAGACAAGAAGGTACTCATCACGGAGGTTACACATACGAGTATACCGAGCGCGCGTCAGATCGCAAACGGTGATATATGTGTGGGACGTGTGGATAAATATTGGGGGAGGTCGTATACGAGGTTAGATTGAGTGCTTTACTAATATGGAGGAAGAGGACGCATTGGACTCATTGGGTGAAGTTTTTTATTATTTACTTTTGGTGCGACGAGAGCGGGGGAACCTGGCGGTGAAGGCGGAGGGGTGGAATTTTCATCAAATTGAAATAGTTGCCGGTTTACTTGATAACGATTGCGGTCGTCGCCGTCGCCGTCGCCGTTGCCGTCGTCGATGTCTCGTGATAGCTCCGATTTTGTTCTTGGTTTTTGTGGAGAGGTTAGTGACAAGGGTGGTGGAGATTGTATTGTAGCGAGAGGCACCCGCAATCTTGATGGCGTATTCGCAAACGGAGACGATGACGCTGACGGTGAGTCGTATGGGTTTATTTGTCTTGATGATGTAAGTAAATTCGCGAGTCTTTGGCCGGTAAATGAACCAGTGTTGCCACGTGCACGCGCTTGATGATGTGCGCTTTCTAATTTTCTTTTACGTTCTTCTTCTTCTAACCCACTTATTACTTTATCATACAATGTTTTTACTTTATCGAGCCATTTCACCGGGTGATTAAGTTCGTCCTCGGTCATATTCTTAATAATAGATTTTGTTCCATCGTCTATTTCAACTCCTTCAAATATCGTATGATGTCTCTCTCCGAACGGCACAACGGACCCTTGACTCGGTTTCGGGATTTCTTTTGTAAGCAGATAATTACGATATTGTGTAAGTAAAGGGATGAACTTGTGATAATATGTTGAACGCGCTGCGGTGGCGGCGGCGGTGGCGGCGGATACTGCCGGACGCATCCCACCGCGTTTGGTTCTCTGGCGGTGGAGGCGGCGCCGTTTGGTTTTCTTGACATTGCGACTCCTCGTCGTATTGCGAAGACGTTTGGATTTCATTGTAATATATACAGATTAGAATGAAATGAATGAATGAAATGAATGAATGAAATGAATGAAATGGAATCTAAAACCGGATAGATCCGCCGACCATTCCGCCTACACTGGGGCGACCCGACCAGCCACCGCTGATTTGGCCTTGCGCCCAAATGTTTCGCTTGTCGTTGCCGACGGTTACGCGACCGACCAGAGCCGCTATAGCCATGGTTGTTGGCGTTGATTGAGCCGGAGAATCCAGGGGGGGGGGGGAGGTGCGCGGATTGGAGGGGTTGGTGATTTGGAGGGATTGCATAGGAGGGAGCGAAGAGCTTTTATCACAGTAATGGAACTATTAGTGTTATGTTATTTGCGCGAGGTGCGACGGCGACGGAGACGTTTGGTTGATTTGCGACGAAGGAGACGACGGGTTGGGCGTTTGGTTGATTTGCGGGGGCGACGACGTCCCCCAAAGGTCATAATATCTATACTTTTCTTTTTAGTTTCGTCTTTTTGATAATTGTTATATAAATGATTTTCAATCAATTGAAGAAACTTCTTTTTATTTTCGGGGGTAAAATCATTATTAAAATCTGGGAGCGGATATTTTAATGTGGTAAATAAGTCGTTTATACTTGGTTTAGTATCATCTAAAAGCATTTTTTCCGCTTCTTTATCATCATTAATTACATCTAGGTACGCATTCATAATCGGATGAAGCGCTTCGTCCGGTTTTTCTGATTCTTTCGTTGGGTCGTCTATTTTATTAAAAGCAGACACCGCTGCATTAAGTGCGGCAATGCGTGTGTCATTTGTAACTGTATGTGCCATAATTAAATGTAAACGAACGTATTATATATACCCCATACATTTAAAACTTTGTGGCCACTGACCCCGCCAATGCGCCGTCATTGGGCGCCCCCCCCCCCTTAAAAGAACTTCGCCTCCGCGTGTTGAAACGGTCGTGAATATTTCTCCACCACCAGCGGTTCCGGGATAAACACCGCCATTCTGTCAAAGAATTTGACCTCGGGTAATTGCTTCAAATGGGGGACGACGGGTGCCTGCGGTTCAACGAGGTTGGTAGAATTAATACCGAATAATGCGGATTCAATATCCACCGAATTCTGTGCGAAATGTTCGCGGGACATTTTGGTGGGGAGGATGCCTACACTTTCAAACGCGAGGGCGGGGGCGTATGCCTTGCCGGCATAGCTGTTTTCAAACGCGACATAATTGCGCGCGAGGTTCTGGACGTTTTGCTCGATTTTGAAATCGGAGCGGGTATTCTTGTTTCGGGTGGATGCCATAATGGAATGGAATGGAATGGAATGGAATGGAATGGAATCGAGAACGGTAGTGTATCGTATGGATTGTTATTATGTTATTATGTTATAATATTTCGCCTAAACTAAAACATCGTCCTAAAACATTCGGCGATTTCATCCCTGAGGACCTGCGGGATTTCTTCCCCGTGCTTGGCGTGACGAAGGCATTTATGGAATAGGTCAAATAACTGGAATGAAAACATCATACAGAATATCATCTCGCTATTATCGCCTTCTGGGGTAATATGGTGGCCGATAGGAGAGGGGGAGTCGGGTGGGGTGGTGTCGTGGTCGTGGTCGTGGTCGTGGTCGGAGCCTGCGGGTCCGGGTGCGGGTGCGACGCCTGGATGGAACATCGGATGTGACTCTATAATCGCCCGGATTCCTGGGTTCTCTCGGAACCGGTCATACAGATGATCCATAACAGCAGATACAATGTCTGGGTGGTATTCGTCATTGGTGATTCCAAATGCTTGAAGAAACTGGATTCGGAAGAGCGTATCTTGATCGTCACAGTCTTCAATCATTTTATAGGTGGGAACGAGGTTGTAATGATACCCCGATAGGTCAACTTCGGACACGGGGGTGGTGGTGGCGTCATCAGTATCGTCGGGTTGAGGGAGGTGGACGACGGGCAGTTCATAAGGTTCCACAATACCCGCGTTTTCGGTATTATCGGGCGTGGTATTCATTATATAAAGTATTATATCCGTAAGACTTTATACTATTTCACCCCGTCTCGCCTCGTCTCGCCTCAAGAACACCCTCCGCTGAAGCGCCGGGGTTCTCTCGGCTCGGGCAGTCTCGCCAAAATCTCCCCCAGAATCGGCGAAGATGACCGAGCCGAGCAGTGAGTGGCGTCCCGCTCTGCGGGACGGAACGATCTGCGAGGCGAGAAGCAATTATTTGAACAAGTACTCCTGATCTCTCACCAACTCACGCGATGGAACACCACCGCGAATCCATCCATTCACCGCCGCGCCTTCCACATAATTCGCCGGGTTGTTGATCGTCGCCTTAAACTCGTCCTGAAGCGGGTAGTCACCGTGTGCTGTATTCAATTGCTCCGACAATTGCGTTATGCTCTTCTTGTTTGTATTCATATCGCCTTGAAGCATCCTAGATTCAAAATCCACATTTACAGCGCCGCGTCCTAAATAAGGAACGGTCTTGAAAGGACGTTCCAGAAGACTCAATTTACACTTGGCGTGAGTATTCAGACTTCCGATAGAGAGTTCGGAATTGGTATCAATATTACATCCGCCAAATCCAGTGTGGTGGCCTCCCTTATAGAAGACGTTGGGCTGGCTCGTCGCGAACTGGATAGGGCGCTCCATCTGGCAGTCCGTGGAGAAGAAATTGTTGAGCGCATAATTGGCCGCGTTCATATTCTGGACGTTGCGTTGCGAGAGATCGCCGGTGTCGCACCCAATGCGAGACATATTGTCAAAAGTATAGCTATTCACATAGGCCATTGTTCGTTCGTTCGGGAGTATTCCTTGTAATGTATGGATATAAATAAATAATTTATGTATTTATGTATTTATGTATTTATGTAATGAGGACAGTTAAATAGAAATATTGCCCTGGTTAAAAGACGGCCGAAGTGAAACGGAGGCTTTCGGTTAATACACGACTATTACTGCCCGATCACCGCCCCCAGGCGCGAATTGATGCGCCCACACGCGAACTCGTCGCCCTCCTTACACGACTTCATTTCACCATAACAGAATTTCGCGAATGCGCCCTGGTCGTTCGGGATGCGCGTATTCGCCACTGGATGGAATTGACGCATAGACGACTCAAATGCCGCATTATCACCTAAAGTTCCGAATAATTTGCCATAAGTTTCTTCGGGGGTATGATTGGGTGGCTGGCCTGGGACATTACTGCCTCCATATATGACATTGCTCGCGTTTGTGTCAAAACTGCCACTTACAAAGCGTTTGGTGGACTCATTGATATCCGTCTCCACTGCGGGATTAAATGACGGTGCAGCGTTCCTGCGCTGGGGGTCGTCATTGATTTCGGGAAGAAGCGGATTCATCATCGGGTTCTGGGGAGTCGGTGCCGTGAATTCATCTCGCATAAGTTCATACATTTCAGGTTTATCGATATTATTGGCAAACCCTTCTTTCGTTTTCAAGATTTTCTTCGCTTGCGCTGTTTCTGCGCCGGCTTTCCCCTTATGGACGAAGTTATAAATCATAACGATGATTCCTAAAGTAATTCCGCCTAAAATAAAAAGCGAAAAGGATGATGTAAGCAGGTAGCCTAATATTGTGGCGAGGATCACGAAACGGGTTATGGCGTTCAATTTGGCGGGTGGCTCCATCGCATTCTGTGGCCATATCTCGCGGATATAATCCTTGTTCATAAGCACAGCGGGATCTTCCATCCAGAATACTTGGTCTTTTGTCATTGCGCGATGTTATTTATAATGGATTTTGATAATATATAAGCTATTATACTCTTATATATTATTTGTTCGTTTGTTCATCCGTAGCTCCCGCGTTCGCGTCCGCTACTACCGAACAAACCCTAG
>JACCEB010398449.1_pt1 | contig 15437 bp, 16 predicted proteins | sample 7454761 | NCBI WGS metagenome assembly JACCEB01 (sample SAMN15323454, study PRJNA562643) | freshwater metagenome | isolation source: river surface water | place: USA:Blue River Watershed | collected 2017-08-18 | reverse complement strand
TATAGTATCATTGTAATTTATGATAATGGCAACAATAAATTAATTACAAGTCAATTAGATATTGCAAAAGAAAAAGTAAAAGAAATAAATAAGAAATGGTTATATTCTCATCATAATCATACAGTCAAAGCTATAATTTGGTCTGAATTAGATATTGGTGTTTTCAAAAAATTTATTCATAAAATAATAATAAATTGTACTTTAATTAAATTAGAAAAACTAATAAGTATGAAAGATTTGTCATCATATTTAGTAAAAAAATATTTTACCAAGAAAAAAAATATTAGTGATAAAGATTATACATTTTAGATTTTTTTTCTTGGTAAAATATTTTATAATCTTCATCAATTATATCATCTTCATCAACTATATCATCAACTATATCATCTTCATATTCATCTTCATCATCTTCTTGATATGTTTGATATTGTTTATAAGGAACATTAAGTATTGAACTACAAACAAAATCGTTAATTATTATTTTACTTAAGCCAGATTTCAGAAACATTTCCAAATCAACCAAAACTGTTATACTAAGTTCAGTTTGTAATACTGGAGTATCAAGAAATATATCTAATTCTGTCTGAGACAAAGACAAATCAAATAAATCATTATTCATATTGTCATAAAAATCTTTTTTATCTCTTTCTTTTGTTTTAAATTTTTTATAAAGAATCTTATACATTTAATGTATATAACTTTATTTTAGATGTATAAATAATAATTTAATCAATTTTTATAATATTGTTTCATTTTTTATTTTAGTATATAAAATATATAAAATGACCGAAACAAAATTACCTCAACCTAAATTATTAGATTTTACGAAATTAAGTAAAAATGATAATGTTGAAATTCATATTGAAAATACACTCCATAAATTTTCATCAAATTCAGATGAGAGTGGTGTAGATACAAGATATCAGCCAATATTTGGTTCCACCGTTTATATAAATGGTAAAGTTTTTACAAAATCTTCATATGGTTTACCATTTATTAGATTTGAAAAAAATTCAGAACCAAAAATCACTTTCAAAAACAAAACCCTATTTACTTTTAATATTCATTATCATGGTCTAAATTCAGTTGGTTCAGTTGATGGAACAAGTATGGAAGTAGTTTTTGGTAAAAGTACACAATTGGGACCCAAAGTAACATTTCAATTTCCCAAAATAACAAACAATCAATCATTATTATGGTTTCATAGTCATAATATGTTTATTTCAATGGAATTAATATATGGTGGTGCAGTAGGATTATTACAAATAGTAGATGAAGAAACTGAATGGTTGTCAAAAAGATTTAAGTATGGAGATAATAATATAATGTTGTTTGCGACAGATATTGATTTTACTGAATCAGGTACACAAACAAGTTTGAATTTAAGTGTAGACCAAAATAGATCAGCATTCACGGTAATTAATGGTGTTTCAGCAATTAACTGGTATACAAAAAAAAGTTCACCTTATACAGATTTTTTATATCATAAAACAACAAAAAATTTAGTAAAAATAGATTTATTGAATGCAAGTTTAAATTGGAGAGTTTATCATATAGGTGTATGTGATGAAGATAAAAATATAAAATCATTCAATTTAATACAATGTGATTCAGGATTGATTAACCCTCAAAAACTTAAAATGGCTTATGTTCCGGTAGCAGGACGTATAAGTATATTAATTGATTTGGATAAATTTAAAAACAATAATGCATATGTATTTTTTTATGATTATGATTTAACTGAAATTTTTGATTCAGTACAAGCCAATCAATCAAATCCGAATGACCCGACATTATTAGGAACAATTCCTGATTTTGAATTAAAAAATCAATCAGTATATCCAACTCCAATTCCAGATCCAAATGACTTAAATCAACAAGATAATCCAACAAATTTAAATTATCCAATTGTAAATCAAATACCTCAAATAAATCAAATTTTACAAAATGGTACAATAGCAAAACCTAAAAATACCAATATTAGACCATTTTTGAAAATAATTTATGAGCCCGATGATAAAAATAAAGATTGTATAATAGACAAGTTAGAAAATGTATTTGGAAATAATAAATTAGATTCACTTGGTGAAACCCTAGAGTTAATTAAAAAAACTGTATTTGGAGAAAAAAATTATAAAAATTATTATGATATAATATCAAAACCATATTTTGAATATGATAATTTAACAAATTATATTAGTTTACTTAATAATAAATATTTTTATAATATTCCGAAAATAGATTTAGCGGTTCCAAAAAGAAATTTCTTATTATTCCCTGAAACTAATACAAATGCGATTGCATCTGGAAATGTTAATGGTGTTACCGAATATATAGATTCTGCAAATCGTATTATGGTTGATTTATGGAATTCTAATGAATTAGATTTGAATTACGCTATTGACCAATACAATTTAAATCCAAATAATTTTAAACCTACTGTATTACCCTCTTCCAAATTTAAAATTTACAAAACTAATGACCAATATTCAAATACTGCAATGATTTCTAATGATACTATTACAATAGAATTTTTTGAAAACCCAATTACTTATGGGGATAAAACTTCAATACCAATAAGTTTAATAACAGTAATATTTCCACCTACTGATTTTATTAATATACAAGAATGGATAAACTTAATTAATACAACATTCACAAATACTCTGGTGTCAGGGTTAGGTACTTATCAAAATCTAAGTGAAATATTACAATGCGATTGGTCTTTCTTCCCTTACCAATATCCATATATGTATGCAAAAAATATTTGTATAAAATCCGCTATTATTAAAACTCTTAATAATTCATCATATTACATTAGGATATTAGGAAGATGGCCAATTCTACAATTCTTTGGAAAATCATTAACTGGTGCAGTAATAGACAATGATTTAAGTACAGTATCAAATATTTCACCCAATACTCAAAATCAATTCCATTTGGATATAATCAAAAATCCAGCTCAATATGTAAAATGTGATGAATATGGTATTTATGGAATAACAGATGCAGATATTCAAGTATTTTTCCCTGCATATGCAACAACTGATGGAGAAATCCAATTACCGATTGCTTGTATGAAAAGAAATGGTGAATTAATAATTAATCCCAATTATACATTTAAAGGATTTTACGATGGATATCTTAATGATAATTTAAATTCATTTTCTGTAAAATTAAAATCAACTGAATTATGGTTATACAATAACGGTGACAATGCAGATAATCACCCAATTCATTTCCATTTGACATCAGGTTATGCAGTTCCAGAATTAGTTTACAATTCACCAAATTTATTAAGTGTAGATAGAAAAACAAGTCCTTTAATTTATTCTAGAGATATTTATCAAGTAGGACCACAACAAACTGTAGGATTTTATTTAACATGGCCAAATTATCCATCAAATGCAAAAACTTCATCCCCAGATATTACAGGAGTAGGAGGTGTAATACATTGTCACTTTTTACCACATAATGACGCAAATAGTATGATTATTCAATATTATATTAATCCTTAAATAATAATTAAACAAAAACTTTTTTTATTTAGTATGTTTTGTCAAACAAATCTTTATTCTTTTTGTATGCATTTTTATCAAAATTGTTGATATCTACATCGATAGTATATTTCTTGTAGGTTTCGTAATACATTGAAGCATACTTTCCTATAGGAATATCTGTGTTAGGATATTTAATATTTGAAATTTGTTCAATAGCATCAGAATAGTTATATTTTTGAATAATATATTTGATGTAATCGTTAAAATTTTGTTCAGTTATTTTGTCAAATTTTGTCATCTAAATTATATATTATTAAATAATAATTTTTTATATTCAAAAATACAAAAAATTTGATTATTATATTATAAATAACATTATTTACAATATAATCTAACATGAGTAACACAAAATTAAATGAAAACGATTTATTTGAAAAGTTATCTAATAACAATGAATTAGACCAAGAAATTTTACAAAGTATATTTGAAAATTACGATAAAATTAAAAATTTAATTCAGTCAATCGATTCAAAAGAAGAATTTTTTCAATATATTCAATATGTTAAACAAAAAGAGGAGAACACAGAAGAAAATGAATTAATTGAAGAATTCAAAGATATTTGTGAATATTCTGAGGCAGACTGGATGAGTCCAATGATATCAAAATTAGAATCAGTAAGTTTGGATAAAAGAGAATCTGGTTGTGACCGTAATACTAATATAGAAGTAACAATATATTTTAATGAATTTTCAATTGGATTAAGTTATCATTATGACCACGATTACCATGTTGATTTTGAATGCGTATCGATTAATGGATACGAAAGTTTCAAAAAGTATCGGGAAGGAATCAGAGAAATAATGAATTTTTTTGGATTACCTGAAGAAAAGATTGTGGACTTTAATTATATAATGTTAGAATGGATATTTCAAAATCATGGATTCTGTAATAAATTATCTGGTACGTATGTTGCTGAAAAATATTATAAAGCATTAGATTAAAAATTGATTTTTCTATTAAATTAAAATAATTAAATTTTTTAATGAGTAGTTTAACAGAATTTTCAGATGATGTAACTGAAATAAACATTTTTCAAAAAAAATTTATTGGTCCTTTTGATTTTAGTAGATTTACTAATTTAGAAATATTAAATTGTGGTTGTTATGATATAATATCTTTGGATAATTTACCAAATTCCTTGTTAGAATTAGAATGTGTTTTTAACCAAATATCTTCATTAGATAATTTACCTAATTCTGTAAAAATGTTAAATTGTGGTTATAATCAAATATTATTTTTGGATAATTTACCAAATTCATTGACAAAATTATATTGTTCAGATAATCAAATTAAACATCTGGATAATTTACCTGAGTCACTTGAATATTTAGATTGTTCAAATAATAAATTAACTGAATTAAATAATCTACCAAGTTCACTTAAAGGTCTAGGATGTGCAAATAATCAAATAAAACAATTAGATAATTTACCAGAATCACTTGAATACCTATCATGTCCAAGTAATCAATTAACTGAATTAAATAATTTACCAAGATCACTTACACATTTAATATGTTTAATTAATAAAATAAATAATTTGGATAGTTTACCAAATTCTTTAATATATCTAAATTGTAAAGAAAATAATATAATGGTTTTGGATAATTTACCTAAAACACTTGAAGTATTAAATTGTTCGTCTAATTCTATAAGAAGACTAGATAATTTACCCAACTCACTCACTTATTTAAATTGTCTTGAAAATCAAATATCTTCATTAGATAATTTACCAAATTTAATTGAATATGTTTTTCGCGATAAATCTTGTATTGTATCTTGGTATTATATTGGATTTTATTTGAAAAATAGGTTGCTTTATAATAAATCAAAAAAACATTTTAATGCCCATAGATAAAATAACAAAACAAATAAAATTTGATAATTTTATATAAAAATAATAATATATCTAATATATATAATCAATCATATGGAAAAAAATGGAAACCAGTTAGTAAATACTTATATAAAAATAAGGAATCCTCTGATGCTCAGACCTAATTCTGTAAATCATGAATGTAATCCAGATGATTTTGAATTCAAGTCTCAGCAGAAAAAATATGATTTACTTAAAGCATCACTAGAACCTTATAATATTGTGTTAACAAAAGTTTATGCAACAAGATGGGCTTCTGCTGATAATCATGGTAAATTAAATAGATATTCTTTTGTGGTTGAATCTGATTCACCTATAGTGTGGCATAAATATGAAGCAGAATCATATTGTTCTAGCCAAAATTATATATATTTAGGGAAGAGAAAAATGCTTCTTAACAAATGGCTAAATGGTACACAAGAATTTAGAAACCAAATTATTAATGAAATGATAAATAATCAATAAAAAAATTGATTTTTTAAGTTTGTAAAGAATTATTTATTATTTAATTATATATATAAATTAAAATGCCTAAATATGTGGAATCAGCTGATGAACTAAATAAAATTCTTAAAAATAATAAACTATCAAAAGAAGAAAAAATAAAAAAAATGTTTATAGTTTTTCGTAAAAATTTTCCAAACGAATCTAGAGAAGATATATTTGATTGGTGTCTTAGATACTACCTGTACAAAATTGGTAAAATTAATCCAGACAAATTTAATTTCTAATTAGAAAAATTTATTTATAAAAATTGAAAAATATAATATTTAATAATATTAATATACATATAAAATGACCAAATATAGCAAATACATCAATACATCTGATGAATTAAATATAATTCTTAAAAACAATAAACTATCAAAAGAGGAAAAAATAAAAAAAATGTTTATAGTTTTTCGTAATAAATTTCCGGATGAATCTAGAGAAGATATATTTGATTGGTGTCAAAAATACTATCAATACAAAATTGGTAAAATTCATCCAGACAAATTTAATTTCTAAATATTTTTTTTTATAAATTAACATAAGTTATTCAGTAAAAAGTAATTTTTGACTTCGTGTAGTAAATTCTACATTTGAACCGTTATAAGATTTAAAGTTTGCGTACTGTGTTTTTTTTAAAATTTTAATATTTTCATTTATTTCATCATCATTGGGATGATATTTTTGATATAAACTACTTGTCATTAACCATTTAATTTCTGAAGTTAATTTTGATGGTGTACTAGTCATGACAATTGAGTATTTTTTTTTGTTATCAACAGGATTAGTAGTTTCCATTACACAATAATAAATTGTGCCGTTTTTTATTGAGTTTAGATTTAATCTAGTATAATAGGTTTGTGGTGGTCCAGTAGTATCTAGTTCAAAATTTTCCACAATATTGTATTTACGTTTAATTTCATATTTAACATCAGGGTTTTTTTCATTTGAAAACTCTATTATTTTAAATAAGTTTTCCTCATCAAAAGTCCAAGTAATATACCATAACATTTATAATAATTTAACATATTTAAATATTTAATCAACTTTTTAATCATAAAAATTGATTTTAATTTATTATACTATATATATTATATAAAAATGGATGAAAACAAAGTCAAGGAATTGGAAAAGATATCAAAAGATTATAATAATGAATATAATCATGAATACAATGAACTAATTAATAAATTCGAAATTAGAAGAAACAATTATAATCAAGAGCTAACCAAATTTTATATTTTAGATTTATTGGTTGAAAAATATGCTGATGATGAAAAAATTTCATCGATAATAAAAAATATGCAATTTGAAAGACATGAAAAAGATGTTTCTAGATATACTAATGAATATGAAATGACAACAGAAATTACATATTTATATTGGATATATTTTAAAGACAACGAAAACAATACTTTGATGGTTCATAGAAATATCGATGATTGGAGACACGAAAAACATAGTTATAGGATAAAGGGTGAAAATATTTCAATTGATGAACGTGTTTTTGGATCATTAGAAGAAAAATTTAAAAAAAATGTTGAACACTTATATTACTACATAATAGATAAAAAATAATTTATCATAAATACTATATAATTTTTATAATTTGGTAATCTCAATTGCTTGAATACTAGGTGTTTCTACTAATTCAAATGGTTTAGAGTTTCCTGTATAGCGTTTCATAATTGCCTCATATAAACCATCTTTTACAATTTTTGAAATAATTAATTTACCATTAGGTCTAATTATTGATAATATTTTATCAACAATTTGTAATAAAGGTTCAAAACCTCTAAATTCTGAAGTTTGCAAATTCCACCATGGACCACCACAATCCGGCATAAATACAATATCAAATAATGGATTAGAAGAATATCTAGTTAAAAATTCTTCATCAAAACCATCTTCTAATAAATCAGGATTTTCAACAATATCTAATGTATAAATATGAGGATCTACTATTCCAGATTCTTTAATTGCTTTCTCAATAGAATAATACGCATGATGATCAGATTGTTTCAAAATTGGTTTACCATGACAATATATTAATATATTTGATTGTTCTCTTGGTATAAGTTTAATATTTGCTGAAAAATAATCTGCCAATAATACAATAGCAGGAATATCGACTAATTTATTATTAATTATTCTTTTTTGTTGTGGAAATGCTTCTGTAATTTTAATTTTGTTTCTTATTCCAGATGATGGATGTGTAACATAAATTATATTAAGATCAGGTTCTCCTAATTCTACTATATAACCAAGTGATTCAAATTTTCCTATTTCGATATTTAATCTTCTAATTACACCTGGCCTTAAAGTAGTAAAATAACTAGATAGTTCAAGTTGTGTAAAATTACCTGCTTTCTGATTTTTTAACTGTAAATATTTATTTTTATATTTAAAATATTTTTCCTTATAGTTTTCCATCATATATATATATGTTAATCAAATAAAATTTCAAATAAATAAATTGAAAAACTCTCCAAAGAAAAAAACTATATTACAGCTAAAAAGTTGAAAAACTTAAATGATTAAACCTACAATAAATTATACATCATATAGACAAAATGGATAACATTAGAATTAAAAAAGTAATTGATTACGCCTGTACATTTATTGGTGTACCTTATCGATGGCATAGGGATGGAGATTCAATCCAACCTGAAGACAAATTTTGGGCCAGTAATAATGCACCTCCAACCCGTCAACAAATTGATGAACAAGACAAGTGCATCGTATGTACCGGACTAATTAATTTGATGAGAAGGTTCCAAGGTCTTACAATCCCTGGGCTTGATGGTTCACTTAATGACATTGAAGGAGATAAATTTGCAGGTACAACTGGGATTTGGTTTGAATATTTGGCACGTGCAAACAGATTGGAACCACTTGATATCAAGAAGAAATATCCAGCTGGGACCCTTGTACTAAGAAATTTTTCTTCTGTGGAAACAGACCAAGGACATGTGGCTGTGATAATTGATGAACGGGGTCCCTGTGTACTTGATCAGACTATAATTCATGCTTACGCAATTGATGATTATTCCAGTTCTTTTGATAAAAAGAATGTGGGTACAACCGGAACTACTCGTTTCAGATACTCGCATTACTTTTCGTCTGAAACCGGATATTATACTCATGTATGTATGCCTGAAAACTGGCTTTTAACTGATTAATTTTTATATAATGGAAATATTAAACTTTGTATTTGTTAACTTCTTTATGTTCAATCCAATATAAATTTAGTTTGTATTTGGAAAAACAAAATACACTTTCAACATCTTTTACATTTGAAAAGAAGTCATCTACAAATATGATATTTTCTATATCTTGGTATTTTTCTTTAACAATTTTTAACAATTTATCACCTTTTTTCGTATTATAAAATATATTGTCCGGATTAATTCTAAATTCGATATGTTTAAGATTTCTGACTGTTTCATCATGTTGTCTAATTATTCTGGCTGTAAGTAAAATTATTTTGCATCCGGATTTTTTACAATTTTTTATAAAAATATCCAAATTATCAGAATCTAGTTTGATTGGGGTATTAAATTCTCTTGACTTATAATCAAAAGTTAAAATAGTTTCATCAATATCAAGAACTACCAATGAATTTGGTAATACTTCTATTTCGGAAAAATTGTTAATATGTATAATTTTACTATTCATCAAATATTTATTATTTAATATTAAATATTTAATATGTATCTAAATAAATTTTTTTATTGTATCAAGCATTAATTAAGCCTTCTTCATAAAGTTCATAGAGTTTAATTGGATTTTTACTAAGTACCCAATTTACTTGTTCATAAAATATTTCCCATTCATCATCATGATTTGAAGGATGAAGTGGATGTGATTTTGGAATTAAATATAGACCTGAACCAATTTTTTCACTTATATCTTCATCATAGATATTAGCGAAAAACATTTCATCTGTATCTTCAGTTCCTAATTTATAAACCGGACATTTATTAAATGTAATTGTGCTCATAAATTTACTATGGGCTTTAAGAATTGAATTCATAGAATCTACAATTGATAATATGACTGTTTTCTTGTCTTCAGGTAAAGATTCAAAATCTTTAATTTTAGAATACAGACTAATATTAACTCTATGACTGCTAGTTGGTTTATTGCTGTCTTTCTTATAAACTGGAACCATAACATTTGGTTCAATGTCAAAAACTACAAATGGTTCCAAGCCCATAACTTCCTCTTCATCTTCAGGATGTGGAACCAAAGACCCAATATATAGTTCAGAAGTTTTAATCGAGTCTAATGTGATATATGGTTTAATTTTACCATTAAATTCACTGAGTGATTTTAGTTCCTGATAAAATTCATCAAGTGCGATTTTGTTAAGTATCGAAGCAGGGTTATCTAGGGGTAAATCTTTGATTGATGGGTCTAGCACAATAGGAATTTGGTTATACTGGATTTCAAGTTCAGTCCAATTATCAACAAGTTTTGTCCATGTATATCCATAGATTTTCATTTCTTCGAGTCTTTCTTTCCATTCAGGATGTGCATCCAGTAGTTTAACACATCGACTAAAATCACTAGCATCCACAGGTGTCCAATGCTTTAGATCAGGTTTAGTAGAATTTAGCCCAAGCATATGGGACTCAATCTCCCTAGAAGATAGACCTTGAGCCTCCCAACATCCATCATTACACCATAAGGATTTGGTTTTATGGTCACAGTTTATATTAGAAACAGTGGTTTTTTCAAACTCAGTCATTAAATTTATACTAAGAAATATATAATATAGTATATAACATATATATTTTCAATTTTTCTTATTAAAAAAATTGAAAAAATAATTCAATGCGGACAAATCATTAATAGAAGTGCTGGGATACCAGAGTGGTCAAATGGGCTGGTTTTAAGCACCAGTGCGCAAGCTTCGTGGGTTCGAATCCCACTCTCAGCACCAACTATAATGTAAAGAAGTGGCCTTTACGTGGCATTATAGATAAGTAGTTCTTAATGTTAATTTTAAATTTTTATAAAGAATGAAACAAACAACTTCTTAAAATTATACTTTTTTCTATATAAAAAAATTGAAAAAACAAATAGTTAAAATCAATTAATCATTCAAAAAGTAAAATAAGATGAATCAAATTAAGGTATTTCCCAGAGAAGCATATCATGACCAAGGTTATGAGGAGGGTGATGGTATCGGATATAAACACTATGATGGTACACCTCAAGAATGGTGGAGAGCCACAACCTTGATTAAACATATTCTAAATACAAAACGTTCACGACCTACAAGAATTCAATTTACGGATGAACAATTTGACCAAGTTATCAAAATTCAAATTTGCAGACTAAAAGAAGTATTTGAACATCAATATGTACAAGAAAAAAATAGTTTTGTAATGGAAACAACTGGTCAAAATATGGGTATGATGCAATTGGTTGCAGTTGCTACTCTAATTCTAATTAAGAAGATTGCAAACAAAGAGAATTATCAAAGCTATCTCACAATAATTGATGAACTTTTTGGAGATAAAATTGAAAGAAATTCTAAAGCATATCTACTAAGATGGTTTGTACAACATGATAATACAATTACTCATTATGTTGAAGGTATTAAACAAATGCATAATATTATTTAGTTAAAAATTTAACACAAAATAAAATTTACATAATAGTTATTTAATTTTTATAAGATACGAAACAACTTTTTAATATTTATATTTATTATGATGTAAAAAATCTTCATAATTATCTAAAATGTATTCTAACGGCATCATTTCGATTCTAGAATCACCACGTTCTCTATCTATATAATCATTAATATCTTCTTTTGTTTTTCTTATTATTTCTAAAAATTCTTTTGAATTTATACTTAATGGACTTATACCATTATATTCTTTAGCCAATAACCTAATTATATTAATATCACAATTGATACCATTATATTTAATATAACAAGATAAAGGTGTTGGATTCGTAATTAATAATTCTTTGTTGTAAAGATATTTAAAAGTATTACAATTAAAATTATCTGATTCTGAAATAATTTGAACATACATATATAATAAACTTGGATCATTGTAATCGGTTCTCATATTAAATACAGGTTGATTACCATTAATTTTTGGATCAATTAGTAATTTATTTTCAACAAAATAATCAATAAGCAAATTATCTCTGACCATAGCTTTTGCTTTATATGGATGATAATTATTTTCTTTATAATCATAAATCGCGTAAATAAATTTATATAAAAGACTATTAGTATGATGATTTTCTTGTATTATAATATTATTTTCAGTTTGAAGTACAGAAATTGGAACTTTTAAATAGATATCATCAATACTTAACACAAAATATTTGTTTTGTGAATAAATAGATTCAAAATCGATAATTGAGAGATAATAACATAAAGGATTTAGATCATCATACATATCTAATATCAATTTATGTTTATCAACAAATAAATTAATAATTTGAGATAATTCTTCTAAACTTAATCTATTAGTATTGTTATTTATTTTTTCAAAAATAAATTTTAAATTCTTTAATATATTATACAAGGGAAGACTAGTCATTTCATCATAGTGAGGTGAAGATTTTACTTGTAAATCGTTTTCTTGAATAAATTTTAATACGTTTTGGTCTTTATCAATTAATGCATCTACCAATGAAACAAAATTATTATAATTAAAAAAATCATATCTTAAATCATTATTATTAAAAATTTGTTTTAAAAATAAATTAATCGGCTGTAAACCATTAGAATTGTATTTGAAAAATATATCATTATTAATTGATTTTGTTTTATTAATTATATGAATTAAACCTTCGATATTACATATAATAACCAAAGCACTCATTAATTGTACAACATTAAAATCATATAGAATCTCTGGTTTTAATTCAAGAGATTTTGGATATGTACTAAGAAGAGAAGTTAAATTATTATATGATTTACTAAATTCTTTAATTGGATATTTTAATACTGTTTTTAAATAATCATATAATAATTTATAATTATAATTTACGATATAAATTTTATTTTTAGTATATGTAGTAGTAAAAATATTATCTATAACATTCAATACTAATTCACAGTATAACATTGTATCATCTTGACTGTTTGTGATATTCGATATTTTACCAACGTCAACAAAGTTATCAATTGAATCAATAAAATTTAACCAATATATTTTATCAGTATTAAAATATGGAGAATCTTGTCCTTTTGTATTAATAAACTCATTCACATCTATCAATTCAAATTCTGGATCATAATTATAATTATATCTAATATTAGCATCATGATAGCTATTAAGATAAAAATAAAAATTTTTAATAGAACTGTTAATTAAATTAAAATCAAAATTTTCTTTTTTAGGTTTAGAAACATCTCCATGCATATTAGGATTCATTGTTAAAATTAAAACAGCATCACCTTTATATTTGAGTATTAATTTAGATTCATTATTATTAGTATTATCATATTCAAGTTCATAATTATTATTCTGAATAGTTTTGTTAATAAATTCTAAATCATCATTAAAAGAATTAAAATAATCAACCAAACCATTATTTTTAATATTATAAATATTTTGAATTGAATTTTTAAGTCCTAATGTTAACAATTTAACAATATTTTCTGACAATGCATTTAATTCATAATCAATTCCATTAGATTTTTTCATATAATCAATTTTAGGTAATCCGATTATTGGTTTAACAAATTCCCTGAATATTTGTTCATTCTGAACCGAGGTTTTAACAAATTCTTCCATAATACTTCTAAAATAATTATCAGTTGATAAATTCATTTTATTTAAATCATAAGATTCTTCATCATAATCCCAAAATAAAAATTTAACTAATTGAAATAATGTATTTTCAACACAAGCAGGAAAAGTTATACCAAATTCATCAGTTAAATTAACTTGGGGTGTATTAGTGTTAATTTCTGGACCGACTCCTTGATTTGATAAAAATGTTTCAGTTTCAATAAATTTTTGTTCAGTTATATTTATTGATTTTTTATTTCCAAGTAGATTTTCATATGCGCGTACTTTATTAATTGGTAAAGCATTAAGATTTTTTCCTTTTTTAATTTGTGTTGAATTAACTCTTAAATCAAAATAAGATAATAATAAAATCATGTCTAAGTATATATCATAATTATTAATATTATATGCAATAGGCCAATTGAATATTTTTAAACAAACTTTTTTAATTTCAAATATTTCACTAACTATATCTGATAATATTTTATCATAATTAGGTCTTACTGTTAAATTAATTTTATTAATTGAAGCTAAATTTTTACATATTAATGTATTTTCATTAGAATTTTTTGTTGTTTCAGATAAAAAAACACCATTGTATCCTTTATATAAATCTAACAAATTAATTAAATTAATTTTATCAGGTTCAGTATCAGTATCTGATGTAAAAATACTTTTAAGTTTAGTTAAAACATAATCAATTTGTGATAACATTTGAATATATCTAATTTTTAATTCTAGTCCTAATGTTTTATCATCCAAATTTTTTTCACAAAATTGAACAGTATAATTTGACTTAGAGTTGGAATAAAACTTTATTAGTTCAATAATATTATTATCTTGTAAAATCTGTTTAAGTTTGTCTTTTGGAATATTATTTGTACTAGTTGGTATAGAAACAAATCCGGGTGTTCTAATATTTTCCTCAGAAATATCTGGTGGGAACCACGTTATCATATCGAGTAGTTCATAAAATTTATTAATAAAAATGAATTTGTCAATTGGATTTTCTAATCGCTGATTTATTCCAATTAAAAATCTTCCTTCATCAGATATGTTAAATAAACTATTTATAAATTTAATAACATCATCCTCTTGTTGAAGAATTATAACCCTTTTTTTGGGGTCAGATTCTTCTTGATTAATTTGTACATATTGAAATAAAAATTTTATATTACCAAAAAAAGTTTTGTTTGTGTGTATTTTACCCAAATAATAAGGAATTTCAATATTATTTAGAAAAATTAATTTATTAGTAGGATCTATAGGTTCAATTGATTGAATGTCACCAATATTATTTGTTGTTGGGTTAAGATTCAGATTATTGTCCATTTTCAAAACATTTGAATCTGGTTTATATGCAAAATCATAATTATAAATAGTATCATCTTCACTTATAATAGGATTTTTATTTAAATTAAAATATAATGGTCCAGTAATATTCATTTGATTAGTTCGTTCTGTTTTAGATAAACCTTCAGTAAATGGAATATTTATTTTAGGTATTTCACCACCAGACATTATATTTCTATTAGTAATTTTATATTTCATTATAATATATATTTATTTTATAAATAAAATTTATATAATAGTTAGTAAATTAATTATAATAATAAAATGTTAATATTCAAATATAAATGGGGTTGTGAAACAGAATTTAAAGATATAGATAAAAAATTTGGTATTTTAGAAATAGAATGCGGACCAATGGACCCAATTAATACAATACCAGAACATTT
>JACCEB010135344.1_pt1 | contig 15438 bp, 13 predicted proteins | sample 7454761 | NCBI WGS metagenome assembly JACCEB01 (sample SAMN15323454, study PRJNA562643) | freshwater metagenome | isolation source: river surface water | place: USA:Blue River Watershed | collected 2017-08-18 | reverse complement strand
TCAAATAAAATTTATTTTTATTCAATAAAAAACTCTACACCATTTTTTCCAATAAAAACTTCTATTCCTGATTTGATTTTGGTTTTAAAAAGATAAAAATCTTCTACAGAATCGTGTTCATATTTGGAAATATTATCATACATTTTATGATTAACAAATTGGTTTAATTCGGAATTAAAAATTTGATATTTATTATCTTTTTTGAGATAGATGTACGAATAATATATTTTTCCAATTTCGTCGTATTCAAAAGGTAATATGGTAATTAAACTATCACTTTGGTCATCAGTTTTTCCCAATATACCCCATTTATTATTTTGTTGTACAACAAAAAATCTTTGATAATCTAACCAATGGCGAAAATCATTGCTTAACTCAAAATTTAAACTATCGTATTCGGGCGACAAAATCACATTTTGGTTATAATCTAACAATCCCCATTTGTTATTCATTTTTACAGCCAATATATCTTCTTTACTAAAAAATGGTTGGTTATGTAAATTAGTTATAATTGCATCGTACATCACAGGTACAATTGTGTCATAAACACTTTCTTCCCAAGAAGCAGCTTCGTTTAATATTACGCCATATTTATCGTTTATTTGGATAATTTGCGGACTTGGATTATTCTCCTCGTAAACGGATGAAATCTCCATTCTTTCAATTTTATTAACTTCTTCAAAAGTTAGTAAATTTCCTTTTAAGTTATAATAATTTGTTTTTGAGCTGTTTGTGCAATAAAAAACCTTGTTGTTTAAGTTAAATTGTATTTTAGAATATACTAAGGGGATTAAAATTTTAGGTTTACCTCCAATTAATTTTATAACGCCAAACTGATTGTTTTTTGAAACAATATAGGCATTTTCCTTAACATCATCTGGAGCCCAAACGCTATCTAAATGAACATCAGGTAAAATGTGAATACCCATACAATGATCACCATAATAAACCTCATAAATTCTATAACAATTGTCGTATTCTGGAGTTATAATTTCTTTACCATTTTTATCAACATAACCATACTTACCATTCTTTTTAACTTTTACCAAGTTATCCTCCGAAAAAATATCCACTTCATCATACATGCAAGCAATAACTATTTTACCGTTAGTATCAGCCAAACCCCATTTTCCTTTATCATAATAAGGGATTAACTGGCTAAATAAACTATTAGAAATGGAAATAATAAGTAATAAAATGAAGTGTTTGAATTGCATAAGTAAAATTTTGAGCTAAGGTAAAAATTAATTTTTTTATTAAGTGCCCAATATGATTATTTGATTTAAATTTCATTGCCTATTTATTAATTAAAAGGGGAATTGATTAAAATTCTTATAATTCAATACAATAAAAACGGAAAAACAAAAATGCCCCTAATAGTTTGATACTTATTGGGGCATGTTTATAAACTAACGAAGAGCTTTATTTTGTTGTGTATATTTTTAATCGGATAAAATATTATTCTTTTTGTCCAGCTTTAATAGGATTGCCTAAACTGTTATTATAGGCATATTCAATAATTCGTAATGTATCATTATGTTGACTACAATAAATTTTTATCCAACCAAATTTGTAATTATCATTTATTAAAAATCTAATTCCAAGATATTTCTCACCTTTACCCTGAAATTGTCCTGCATTCATGAAAGTACCTAAAACACCAGTTTTGTTTGTCCAATTTCCATTCTTATCTATTTGCTCATTTAAATCTAAAGCGTCTGGGTATCCATAAGTAGAATTATCAAGTATCTCTACAGATTTTGGAATTACCCTAGCAGCTAATGTATCAAAAGATTTAGGTAAACCATTTGGATTGTATTTGTTTAGGTCAATAATTTCAAAACCAATATCATATCTGTTGTCAGTATCTAAATTAACTCCCTTATAACCTGTAGAAATAAACTCTGCATTAATTTGGCCATTTAAAATACTATCAATACGATTAGATATTTCATCATCGCTTTCTTTTAATGTTTGAACATCCCTAATTAGAACAAATTGTTTGTTAACAGAACGATAGATTATACTATCATTCTCCGAAATAGAATCTTTTTTTACACAACTAAAAAATCCTATACTAAGTGCGCATAATAATAAAGGTGCTTTACTTAAATAATTCATATTGATTTTGTTTTAAATAATTTATTTATTCAAAAACGAATAAAGCCTTATGATATTATACTAAGAATTGTCTCTTTTACCTACCATTAAGATATTTTGGTTGTTTTTTAAATGAAGAACGTCCCTGAGTAATTAAAATCTTAAATTAAGGTAATTCAAACTTTAACTTCTCAATTAAATCCTTAAAATATTCAGGACTCCAAATTTTTAAAACATCGGCGTTAGGAATAAATCTAACAACATCATCTTTAATATTGCTAAAGGAAACGGTATTTATTTTTTGATTTAACAGCTCCATAATTTCTTCTTTTGTAATACTTTCTTTGTGCCAATCGTTTGTATCTTTGGCTCTGGTTAAAAAATGATTAATATCCAATGGAATTCCTTTTTTAATATACCATTCTAAATCGTACCAATCCCTTCCTTTTACTCTGTTTTTCCACTTTCTAAATAGTAATGCGTGCATTTTACCGGCAAATAAATTGGGTTTGCTAAAGCATTTTACATAAAATGAAAACGGTTGTATTAATAATTTTTCTTCCGTTATAAAATTTAAGGACGGATTTTTGTCAACTTCTATTTTAATTTTTATAGATTTATTAGAGCGTACACCAATTCCTTCAATTATTTCTTCCAACACAATTTCTTTCCAAATTGTTTCGGTTTTTAAAAAGGCGGAATCTATATAAGTTTGTTGAGCTTTTTTCTTTTCGTGTATCCTCACTTTTATTCCTACCGAGTTAAATTCGTTTAAAATAGATTCAAAATAAGGTTCGATGGAAAAATTTGTATTGGGTTGAAGTAAGGAAAAATCTAAATCTTCCGAATATCTATCCAAACCATAAAAAATACGTAATGCAGTGCCTCCGTAAAAAGCAGCTTTTTCAAAAAAATCTGTTCTCGATAAAGCTGCCAAGGTAATTTCTTGCATTATTTCTCGCAATGCAGATAAAATATCCTCTTCGTTTTGAGGTTTATATTTCTCTATCCATTCTTTAATCATAATTCTATCAGTGTTTTAACTAACATCTTTAAACTTTCTTTTTTAGGCGCATTATTTATCCATAAATCTATGGTTTTTGTGTCCAATGTACTCAATATTTCATGATTCATTCTCAAATCTTCTAATAAAAAATCTCGTGTTTGTTTAACGCTTCTCAGGTTAACTTTGGATGTTAATATAATTTTATCGCATAGCGCTTTTTCGGGTGAAGCAATTAACATACTTTGTTTTGCCGAATGTATAATATTTTTTATTCCATACGAATAATAGGGAGTTTTTAATTGCATAAAGCTAAAACGCCCTACAGGTGTTATATAGGTTTTGGATGGTTTCATTGTTACCGAGCTAATTTCATACACACGTTCGGGAATCATGTTCCAATATGCCAAAGCCGATTCTAAGGATACGTAACTAGGCCCTCGTAAATGATTTGCAATTAAAAAAGGTTCTGGGGTGGGTAGTTCGGTTTCTGGCCCAGCTATATATAAACCTCTTTTTATAGCAACTAATTCCTTGTTTTTAATTAACTCACTAATTTTATCATTAGGGCGTTGATAATCAGCCAGTAATTCCAAAATTACATGTCTGGTTATTGGTGCTTCCGAATATTCTTTTAATCTTTTTCTAAAGTTCAAAATGTAATTATTTTAATTATTAATCGGATTTTAACCGATTAATAATCCCAAATATAACAACAAATTGTAAATTAATAAAATATCAATCGGAATTTTTCCGATTAAAGTTTAATTTTTTCACAATCTATTAAGCCCATCAAAACTTTGAAATCTAAAATTTTTTAAGGGGAAAACTTTGAAAAAGTTAGATAATTTGGGGATATTTATCCCTCATTAGTCGCAATTGTCCCACTAGTCCCTTTCTCCTTACTTTTTAAACTTAAGCTTAAGTAAAGTTTGTGATTTAACTAATTTATTAAGTATTATATTTAATGGAATCACCTTTTGTTTAACCTATACCAAAACCTAAAAAATAGCAATTGGTTTTTTGGGGTTTCCATATCGCATACTAAGTGGTGGCGTTGCCATTGGTGGAGGTAGAAGTTTGGGTAGTGTTTTTCGTTTTTTTGGAGCTGATGCAAACAAACTTGGGTACGGGCGATGGCTACGTGGATAAGGGCTAAAAATAAGGATTGTCCCTTGGGACTAAAATTAGATTGTTGCACTAATTTTTTGAGCTGTACTGTTTTATCGTTTAAAATCTGCTGGATTTGTTGTGTGTTTTTTACTTTGTGTACCACTGTGGTGATGCCTTCTTGGATATCTTTGTGCACATCAAAAATATCGTTGCACAGCTGAAAAATTTCGCCTGCTTTATATAAAATTTCTTGCTCTTGATTTTGTAAAGGTAGATTGATGCAAAAACGATACAACAACATAGATACTCCACCTTTGATATCGCTAATTTGCAAGGTGTTAGCTAAACTAATATGCGGATTTTTTTGCGCTACGCTATTTTTTTGCGCTTCGTAAACCAACAAAGCGTGTTGTTTGATTTCCTGAGCAAAATCAGCATTGTCGATACATTTCGAGTAAAAATCAATGGCTAATTTTTGCTTGTTATTTTTAGGTGATACTGTTTTATAATGAATCAACAAATTTTTAATTTCCTCGTCGCTTAGCTCATTTTTATCGAAAAAATCATCAAAAATACCCGTTAACGAAGCCAATAAAGTTAAATTTTGTCGGTTTACCTCCGATAATTTTTGTTGATGCAAACCCGCAATAGCCTCGCCCACCAAAAAAACACTACCAAAACCGTAATATCTTTTTATTTTTTGGATATCTTGTGACAATAAACTATTATCTCCCAAGTAGTTATTTAACTTGGGAGATAAAAAATTTTGTATAAACTGTTTTTGAACTTTTGAAAAGCGAAGGATTTGAAAAACTAAGCGAATAAATCCAAACATTTTATAAAACTTGAATAACCAAACCTTTTAAGTAATGACTCTCTGGGTGGAAAATATTTGCTGGATGATCCGCCGGTTGAGATAAACGATGTAATACACGAACTGTGCGCCCTACTTGGATAGCCGCCGACATGATTGTGTTGTAAAACAATTGATCGTCCACCACTTGCGAGCACGAAAATGTAAAAATTATACCGCCCGGTTTAATGTGTTGCATTGCTGTAGCATTTAAACGTTTATACCCTTGCACAGCATTGTGTTTAACATTTTGATGTTTTGCAAATGCTGGAGGATCTAGCACGATAATATCGTAAATAGAAGCATCCGATTGCTCAAAAAACTTAAACGTATCCATCGCAAAACTCGCATGATTTTTTTCTAAACCATTGATTTTCACATTTTCATCCGTTAAATCAATTGCACGTTTGGAAGCATCAACCGAGTGTACCAAAGTAGCTTTGTTTTTTAAAGCCACTACCGAAAAACCACCTGTGTAACAAAAAGTGTTTAAAATATTTTTCCCCTCGGCATATTTACCCAACAAAGCACGGTTTTCGCGTTGGTCGATAAAAAACCCAGTTTTTTGCCCCTCTAACCAATCAATTTTATACAAACAATCGTGTTCTTTTGCTGTTAAAGCCACCTCTCCATTTTGGTATAAATACTGATTTTCTACCACAATATCCGAGTATTTAGGCAAAGTATCAGCACTTTTATCGTACACCGCAACTAAATCCTTACCGTACACATCTTTTAAAGCCTCTACAATACTATTTTTACTGTAATGCATGCCTACAGAGTGCGATTGAATTACAGCAGTACCATTGTAAAAATCGATAATTAAGCCTGGTAAACCATCCCCTTCAGCGTGCACCAAACGGTACATATTTGTATTTGCATTGTGCGTTAAACCTAAAATTTTACGCAATTCGTATGCTGTTACAATTTTATTTTTCCAAAAATCATGATTGATAATTTCATCCTGAAACGAAATAATCCGCACCGCAATAGAGCCATCTTGATAATGCCCAACGCCTAAAAAATCATCGTTATTGGTAGTAACATACACCAAATCGCCATCCGCAGGTGTTACTTCACGCCCTTCCTGATTTCTACATTTTTTAATTGCACCCGAAAAAACCCATGGGTGCCATCTTTTTAAAGAGGCATCTTTGCCCGATTTTAAAATTACTTTTACTAAATTTTGCTCCATATTGTGCAAATGTATAAACAAAAACTTTATTTTTACGCTCCATGGAAATAAACAACAAAGCAATTAAAGGTTGGATTTGGTTTGATTGGGCAAATAGCGCTTACAGTTTAGTGATAGTATCCACCATTTTTCCTCAAATTTTTAGTTACGAATTGCAAGATGTTACGCACTTTGCTGGTTTCGAACTTAAAAATTCGGATACATTATACACTTTATGTATTAGTTTTTCTTACCTGATTATTTTGTTGGTGAGCCCCTTGTTGGGCGGAATATCCGATTATAGCAATCAGAAAAAAAAGTATATGCAATTTTTTACCTACACCGGAAGTATAGCTTGTATTTTGTTGTATTTTTTCGATTCTCAAAACATTACCATTGGTTTACTGGGTGTAATTTTAGGAAGCATTGGATTTAGCGGTAGTATGGTATTTTACAACGCTTACTTGCCCGAAATTGTCCCCGAAAATTTACAAAATAAAATAAGTGCAAAAGGTTATGCCATGGGCTATATTGGCAGCTCGGTTTTGTTAATTTTATTGGTTATTTTATCCAATCACCCTTTTGTTTTGGGAGTACAAACCAGCTTAGAGGTGTTTAAATTAGGCTTTATTATAGTTGGATTATGGTGGATAGGATGGGCGCAAATTACCTTTTTTTCCTTGCCTAAAGTTGCTAAAACTGATAAATTATCCTACAAAAAGTATTTTATAAAAGGATGGGAAACCATACAAAAAGTACGTGCAAAAATTGTGGATAATCCGGCACAAAAAAAGTTTTTATACATATTTTTTTGCATCTCCATGGGCATACAAACTTTATGGATTATCGCGCCTTTATTTGCGATAAAAGTAATTAAAATGGAAGGAAGCGAGTTGATTGCGATTGTATTGTTGATGCAATTTTTGGGTGTTGTAGGGGCTTATTTTTTATCGTACATTGCCCAAAAGTTTAACAACTTAGTGGTATTAAATATTTGTTGTATGGTGTTTATAGGCATTTGTTTTACAGGGATTTGGATTGAGCAAAAAAGCACTTTTTACATTTTAGCGGCTTTAATGGGAAGTGCAATGGGCGGTTTACAAAGTATATCGCGCTCTACATTTAGTTTGTTGCTTAAAAACGAAACCGAGCACGCTAGCTTTTTTAGTTTTTACGATGTATTGGAAAAAGCAGCAATTTTAATTGGAACAAGTGTAATTAGTATCATTTATTTCACCAATTTTTCTATTCAAGGCATCCCAACCGAGCGATTGGTTTTATTGGTACTTTCGGTATTTTTTGGCGCTGCAATAGTGTGTATTAAACTCTTTAAAAAAGCTATTTTAAAGTGATTACGTGAAATACACTAATAATTACATTTTAAAAGCAAATTTTCAAGTTTTTTTAAGCCGTTATACCATTAATAAACACCTCTACATAATGTTTCATTTTAGCAATAATACGCTCCCCTATACTTCTTGCTGCTAAAATACTCGGGCGATTATCTAAACATTTAAACACATCTTCTCTTATGGGTTCTTGATGAGTATATACATAGGTTTCTATCAATGCTTTAAATTGTTTTTGGTCAAGGTTTTCTTCTTCGCAAAGTTTGGATAAAGCCAGTACTTTTTGGTCGCTCCAGAATTTTTCAAACTCATCTCCAATTAAATCAGAGTCCTTAATTTTCGGCAGATTTTCTTCAATAAATTTCTCTATCAATTCCCTTTTACTTCTTAATGAAATATCCCCAACTAAAGCATCAATGATATTTTTCTTTTGTTTGTTTGCAGCAACTGGATCTTTTTCCTCTTTAAGATTAGCCAGTAATTTTAATATGTAAGGCACATTAATTTCATCGCGATGAATTAACTCTAATTCAAAATCGATGTCATTCAAAATCGAATCTTTCTTAGTATCTTTCTTCCCAATATCTTCCTTAACATCAACATATTTGTTTGCATAATCAGTAAACTCTTCCTCACCAATTTGCATATCCGCCCAGTCGAAATCGGCATAAGAAACCAAAACATTCTTCACACGCATCAATCTTCTAAAAGCCATTACAAACGCTAATCTTTGCTGGTCGCCGTACAATTCGTCAGCACTTTCAACAGTAGGCACAATCTTTTTCAATTCCGCTAGTGCATCATCAAACTGTTTAGCTATAAAGCCATATTCGGGCATTACAATCGTATCCTTTGCTTCTTTATTACTAAACAAGGCAATGGCATCGTCGGTAGCTTTTTTTAAGTTTCGGAAACAAACGATATTTCCATGCGATTTCTTTTCGTTGATGATTCGGTTGGTTCTAGAAAATGCCTGTATCAAACCATGATATTGTAAGTTTTTATCTACATACAAGGTATTCACCATTTTAGCATCAAAACCAGTTAATAGCATATTTACAACCAATACAATATCCAAACGGTCTTTGTCTTGAAAGTTAGCTTTCTCCCTACTTTTTAATCGCTTACTTAAATCGTTGTAATATTCTTGAAAGGATTTACTGTCTTTTGTGCTAAAACTTTGTCCATACATTTTATTGTAATGCCCCATGTATTCGTCGAGCTTTTCACGAGTGTGTTTTCCGTAGCCTTCTTGAGGTTCTGCTGCAATAGGAAGTTCCTGTTCTTCTGCGTCAAACGCCTCATCAGGAATATGACCTCCGCCTTCTCCAGTTCCTTCATTGGCAGCATAAGTAAAAATAGTAGCAATACGCAAATTGTGTTTACCTTCTTCTTTCTTCTTTTGAAAGATATCGTAATACTTCATTAAGTTAACGATGCTACTTAAAGCGAAAATAGCAGAGTATTCTTTATGATGGGTTTTACTATCATGGTGTTGAATAATGTAATCCACAATTTTTTCTATGCGTCCTTCATCGTTAAACACCTCTGTTTTATCAATATCTTCTACATCAATATCCACATCGATATCCAACTCGTTGGCGCTTTTCTTTTTGTATCTACCAACATATTCAATATTGAACTTCAATACGTTTTTATCGTTAATGGCATCCGTGATTACATATTTGTGTAAACACTCACCAAATAAATCTTTTGTAGTTCGTTTTCCGTGTTGGTTTTTAGATACGTTATCGGCAAAAATGGGAGTTCCTGTAAAGCCAAATAACTGATTATTGGTGAAAAATTCTGTGATGGCTTTGTGGGTGTCTCCGAACTGACTACGATGACACTCGTCAAAAATGAACACTACTTTTTTATCCTTAACAGCGCTTAACTTATTGGCATAACGCTTATGCGAAATAGCGTTGTTTAACTTTTGAATAGTAGTAACAATCAGCTTCGTTCCGTCCGATAATTGCTTAACCAACGACGAAGTATCATCTGTACTGTCAACACTACCCTTTTTAAAATTGTTATATTCCTCAATAGTTTGGTAGTCCAAATCCTTACGGTCAACCACAAACAATACTTTTTCCACCTCAGGCAAGTCCATTACAATCTGACTCGCTTTAAAGGAGGTTAATGTTTTACCCGATCCCGTAGTGTGCCAGATGTATCCATTATCGTTGGAGTTTTTTACCTGATTCACAATTGCCTCGGTTGCGTAGTATTGGTAAGGACGAAGCACCATCAACTGCTTCAAAGTGTCGTTAATTACAATATAATTCGCCAATACTTTCCCAAGGTTGGTAGGATGTAGGAATGATTCTGCAAAAGCAGCAATTTCCAGTATGTTTTTATTGTTAATGTCGCTCCAAAAAATGGTTTGTTTAAAGGTCATGGAAGCCGACGGATTGTTGCAGAAGTATTTGGTTTTGGTTCCGTTACTAATCACAAACAACTGCACGAAATTGAATAAACCGTAGTTACTCCAAAACGAATGACGCTTATAACGCTCCACCTGATTAAAAGCCTCCTTAATTTCAATGCCTGGTCGTTTTAATTCAATTTGCACCATGGGCAATCCGTTAATCAGTAAGGTAACATCGTAACGGTTTTTGTAAACACCTTCTTGAGTGATTTGATTGGTAACCTGAAACAAGTTGTTTTGAGGCTCTTCAGAATCATAAAACTGCACGTATTCCACTTCACCATCTTCTTTGGTTAAAGCAAATCGGTCTCTAACTGTTTTAGCCTTTTCAAAGACATTCCCTTTTTCAAGGTGGTTGAGTATTTTGGTGAAGTCTTTTTCGGTGAAAGTGGTTTTGTTGAAACGCTCCAACTGGCTTTTCAAATTACCCACCAAACCATCACTATCCGTAATGGTAACACCTTGGTAACCCAAGGTTTTCAATTGGGCGATGAGATTGTTTTCGACTACTGCTTCTGGTTTGTTCATTTACACCTTAATTAATTATTCTTTAATCAAATTGATGATAAGCTGAATCATTAGTTCTTTTTCATCAGGGTCACTTAGCGCCACCAACAAGGCAATAGCGGTTAACGCATTATCGTTAATTTTTAATTCTCCTGATTGCTTAAACCTATGTTTGTTTTTTTCCAGAAACCAAACAAATAAAAATGCTCCAATTCGTTTGTTGCCATCGTTAAACGAATGATTTTTAATCACAAAATAAAGTAAGTGTGCGGCCTGTTCCTCAATGCTAGGATACAAATAAACCCCATCAAAGGTTTGCACAATACTACTTAATGAACTCTTGAAACTGTCGTCCTTTTCCCTTCCAAACAAATCAGTAGCTTCCTTTTTTGCAATCAATTGATTTTTTAATTCAATAATGGCTTCTTTGGCTTCATCATACTTTACTTCATAAGTAATTTTTTCGTTGAGTTGTTCTGTTTTTAAAGCCCTACTATCGAACTGATTTAACAACACAAAACTCTTAGTATAGTGGCTTAAAATATCTAATAAACCTTTCGCCTCTTGCAATTGAAATGATTCATTTTTTCCTGATTGTTCGATCATTTGAACCATCCAACCTAGCTCTTGCAAACGCTTTTCATTCAAGGCATATCCCCTAACCAAATAATCTTTTAATCGTTGTGTAGCCCATTGACGGAATTGCGTACCTCTGATCGATTTAACCCGATATCCCACGGATATAATGACATCTAAATTATAGTGTTCAATTTCTCTAGAAACCTCTCTGCTCCCTTCTTTTCGAACTTGTCGGAATTTCCGACAAGTTGGATCCCGATCCAACTCCCCTTCAATAAAAACATTATTAATATGTTCCGTAATATTCACCCTACTAGAATCAAACAATATAGCCATTTGAGCCTGAGTCAACCAAACCGTATCACTTTCCAGCTTAACCTCAATAGCCGTATTGCCATCTTGGGTTTTATATATTTCTATTGCAGCAGACATTTTTTTTGTTTTTAACACTTTATATAAACCTAAAATTAAATTCCATTACACAAACATTTGCTGTAGCAAACCTTTTTTGAAGGTTTGGGTTTGGTTGATTTGGGTTTCTACTTGGTTGATTTTTTGGTCGATGCCTGATAGGAAATCGGCTATTTTTTGTTGTTCTTCTTTTGAAGGTAGAGGAATAGAAACTTTCATTAATTCGACTTTTGAAATGTTATATCTAGTACTTCCTTGAGCTAAAGGGATTACATTTCTTCTAAAAGATTCACTTCTAAATAAAAATTGAGAATAACCAGCAGTTAGTATTTCAACATCATTGGGTCTATAACCAAAACAAAAACTATTTAAATAAGCTTTTGTTTCTGTTTCCATATATACAGATGCAGTTCCAATCTCTTTTGGGGTTTCAGATGAGGTCGTAAAAAACACATCTCCATAATTAGCTTTATTTTGATTCTCACCTGGATTAATTTCTACAAGACCAAATTCTTCAGGTTTTATTTTTGAACTACTGAAAATCTGCATATACTGAATATATGGCTCTCCTTTTCCGAAATTTTCTTTTGTCTTCCCTGTAAGACCATTAAAAGTTTTACCAACCTCCCCCAACTTTTTTTCCTGCCAATCGGGGTAGTTGGAGCCGTTGGGTTGGGTGAAGCGGAGTTCGGGGGCTTCGCCTGCTTTTTTAGGGAAAAGCTTTTGCATTACGCCCTTTTTGTATTTTTCGAGCAGGGCTTTCTTTTGTCGCAACTGCTGAATCTTTTCATCTACCGCCGATAAAAATGCCGCTATTTTTTGTTGTTCGGGGAGGGTGGGGAAGGCAAACTCTCTAGACTCAATATTACCCTTTGTAATGTGGAACATTGTCCCTCCTTGAGATTGAGCTTTTATTCTTTCTAAATCAGTTAAAAAAGCTTGGTAAAGAAAATCCTTATCTGTGCTTGCTTCAGGAATAACTTTCCAAATGTGGTAATGATATATTGTTTTAGGTCCTTTCCAATAGTGAGGTCCGAAAGAAGCTGACCAAGCATACATCAAATCATTATCCTCAACATATTTATCATCATCTAACTCTAAATCGGAATAATACCAATCACTTTTACTAAATAAATTCCCGACCCTTAGTACTTTATACTTTCCTTCGTTTAGCAGTTCGGCTTGTTTATAGGCTCTACCATTTATAAATTTTGTTTTCTTTACAAATGGCTCTTTCTTCCAGCCCTCTGAATAATCAGAAAATCTTAATTTTGGAACCAATCCTTTTTTCTTCTCAACTACCTCCATACTAACAAGTTTTTTTTAATTATTAATTGATTACAAAAATTGCCGATGGTGGCATCGGTGAATTGCATTTTGGTTTGGTTGCGGGTGAATGATGATTGTTTGTGGACGAAAAATGTTTCGCCCCTACGGTTCACCAAATGTGGGTTATGGGGTGTAGGGGCGAAACATTTTTCGCCCGTTCCCAAACATTTTTCGCCCGTCCCTATACATTTTTTACCCGTCCCTATACATTTTTCGTTCATTCCCAAATATTTTTCGTCCGCACGTATAATTGAATTTATCATGTTAATTTTTATTGTTTTGTTTGCGGGCGAATGATGATTCGCCCCTACGTTAAAACGGTGTATCAATGCCCAATTCATCGCAAAAACCTTTGATGGTTTCATCGGTGTTTTTTATCGCTCCCGACAATTCTTTTAATTCTTTTGAAACAGCGTCCAAATCCACAGCTTCTTCCTCTTCGAAAGTATCTACATATCTTGGGATATTCAGGTTGTAATCGTTTTCGGCGATTTCGGATAGTGGCGCTGCGTAAGAGTATTTGTCTTCCGTGATGCGCTCACGGTAAGTGGTGATGATTTTTTGGATGTGCTCTTCGGTAAGGTAGTTTTGTGTTTTTACTTTCTCAAAATGCTGAGAAGCATCTATAAACAATACATCATCGTTGGCTTTTCGGTCCTTTTTCACTACCAAAATACACGTTGGAATACCAGTTCCGTAAAAAATATTGGCAGGTAAACCTATCACGGCATCCAAGTAATTTTTCTCTTTTATCAATAACTCACGAATTCGTCCTTCGGCTGCACCTCTAAACAATACACCATGCGGTAATACACACGCCATTGTACCACCAACCTCTAAATGATGTACCATGTGCAATACAAAAGCAAAATCGGCTTTACTGCTTGGAGCTAAGGTACCGTAAGGGGAAAAGCGATCGTCCGTCATAAACAACTGATTCGCACTCCAATTGGCACTAAAAGGCGGATTGGCTACGATGGCTTCAAACTTTAACTCGCCATGTTGTGGATGTTCTAAGGTATCTTCGTTTTTAATGTCGAATTTGCGGTAATGCACATCGTGCATAATCATGTTCATTCGGCATAAGTTGTAGGTAGTTGGGTTGCTTTCTTGCCCAAAAAACGCCCCCACATTTTTCACCTCTTTGGCAACACGCAACAACAACGATCCCGAACCACAAGTAGGATCGTACACCGATTTTAATTGCGTTTTACCCGTGGTAACCAACTGCGCTAATACTTTGGACACTTGTTGAGGGGTGTAAAACTCCCCTGCTTTTTTACCCGCACCGCTAGCAAATTGTCCGATAAGGTATTCGTAAGCATCCCCTAATAAATCACTTTCGGAATTTTCTAAGTCGAAATCAATATCGTTTAAATGCGACATTACCTTTACGATAAGTTCGTTTTTGGCATTTTCGCTTTTTCCTAATTTACTAGAAGTTAAATCGAGGTCTTCAAACAAATTCCCAAAGTCTTCCTCACTTTCCGTACCCATGGTACTGTTTTCGATATTGTTGAGCACTTTTGCCAAATCGTCCAAAATAAATTTGGTTTTTCCTTCAGCATTTCCTCGTCGTGCCAACTCGGTAAACAATTCCGATGGTTTTAAGAAATAACCTAATTGTTGTAAAGCCTCTTCTTTAATAGCCGCTAAAAATTCCTCCGCTTGTGGATGCGTTTCAATCGCATCATAACTTAAACCATCTGGCGCCAAAATTTCGTTGGCGTACAATTCCATTTTACGACTTAAGTACTTGTAGAATATAAATCCTAATATATAATCTCTAAAATCATCCGCATCCATTTTCCCACGCAAGGTGTTGGCGATGTTCCAAAGTTGTTGTTCGAGTTGTTGTTTTTGTTCGGTCATTTGGATTGTTAATGGTGAATTATCAATTGTTTAAAATATGCTTGGTAAATATAACAAAATGTTGGAATTTTTTAAACTATGAGAGCCAAAAATTGGGACTTAAGGGTTAAGTTGATATTGGGAAAGAATAGGATAATGATCGGAAATTTCGATACTTTGTTCTACTTTACTATTTAAAACTTTAATGGAATTGGAGCAAAATTGGTTATCAATGCGGATAAACCATGGAAAGTTTTTGTAGGTAAATCCAAAACCAGAACCCGCAACTTCAAAACTATTTTGCATAATATATTTTAGATTTTGATAGGTGGACGAGTAAGGCAATGCATTTAAATCGGCGCAAACTATGTTTTGATAAGGCGATTCGAAAATTTTTTCTTGTAAATTACATACTTCATCATAACGTTTGGAGTAACCCGTTTTTATTTTTTTAAACGTTTGGATACTTTCCTGTTTTATGCCTTTCCAATTATTTAAATTATCCTTGTTTACCCTAATACTCATGGAAAATAATTGGAAATTAAACACCCTAACCGTATCATTTTCAATCAAAAAATCATTCCAATTACCGTTTAAATAATCATCATCTCTAAAATCCAATTCACCTCTAGTTAAAGATTTAAATTTGCTAAAAGTAATACACCCAATAATACCATTCGTTAAATGATCAAACGTAGGATTTATGATAAAATTTGTGTATTTACCATGAGTAATTAT
>JACCEB010021671.1_pt1 | contig 15470 bp, 20 predicted proteins | sample 7454761 | NCBI WGS metagenome assembly JACCEB01 (sample SAMN15323454, study PRJNA562643) | freshwater metagenome | isolation source: river surface water | place: USA:Blue River Watershed | collected 2017-08-18 | reverse complement strand
GCAGGTGACGAAGGATTTACAATACTCACTGACGACTACGAACCACTGGAGCTTGATTAAACATGGCAAGAATTTCAGATTTACCAGCTATTGATATACCGGCAGGCAGTAATGTTTTTCCGGTTAGCGATGGCCAGCTGACTAAAAAAATTACATTAACAAATTTAAAAGCAGCTATAGTTGATCAAGCATCAGCTAACACACTTGGATCAATAAAAGTTGGATCTGGATTAGCAATTAGCGACACTGGCGTACTTTCAGTTAGGAACTATAGTGGATATGTTTTACCACCTGCAACAGAAGACACGCTTGGCGGCATACGGGTTGGATCGGGTCTTTCAATAAGTGAAACAAGCATTTTAAGTGTTGATTATGAAATACCTGTAGCTACTTCAACAATACTAGGTGGTGTAAAAATTGGATCTGGTATTAGTGTTACTATAGACGGCTCTATTTCTGTTCAAACGGCTAATATTGCAGGTGGTAACTTAGGTGATATTCCGTATCAGTTAGGCAATAATCAAACAACATTACTAGCTGGAAATATTACCACTATTAAAAAATTTTTAGCACAGACCGGCACAGGAACAGCATCTCGTGCTCCAGTCTGGACAGCACTTTACAATTATCTTCCAATTGGTACACGGGTTGGAACAATAACTAATATATCTGTAGCTAATGGTTACGTTCCGATACTATCAAGGGTCGGAGTAGTTACAAACATTACAGTAATTTCCTAAGGAATAATTCATGGCAAATCGTTATCCACTAGTTTTAAACGGCAGTCAAATACAAGAGCTTCAAGAAGGCGATTCATTAGCAGGCAATGCCGCTGCTGCCGACACGTTAAAAGTTACAAATAATTTATCAATAAATTATAGAACTGGTACAGTGCAACCTATAGCAGATACTATTCCTTGCAGGGACTCTAACGCAGATATTTTTGCAAATATATTTCAAGGTACAGCATCTAGTGCAAAATATGCAGATTTAGCTGAAAAATATATTTCGGACGCCAAATATGATGTAGGAACAGTTGTTGTATTTGGAGGAGAATGTGAAATTTCAGTAACTGAACGATATGCCGACACAAGAGTTGCTGGAGTTATATCAGAATTTCCAGCCTATCTAATGAATAATGACTCAGACGGGTTACCAGTTGCACTTCGTGGAAAAGTTCCAGTAAAAGTTGTAGGGAAGGTTAAAAAAGGAGATTTGCTAGTTTCTAGTAATGTTCCAGGATTTGCACAAGTAGCAATAGCTAATTTTATGCCCAATGCAGTCTTTGCTAAAAGTATTGAAAATAAAGATACAGATGCTCCAGGTACAATAGTGGCTGTAATTTTATAATATATGTACTTTATAAATTTAGGTAAATATAAAAAAGAGATCAAATATGCAAGGTAAAGACTTATCCGGAATTCATATAGAAGGCCACATTAAAATATGGAACCCTGAATCAGGGGAAATTATTGTTAATAAGCGAAACGCAATTCATTATGAAAATATGAGTATTTCGCTAGCCGAAAGCATTGCAAATGCAGGCCAGGGTTTTATATATCAAATGGCGTTTGGAAACGGTGGAACCACGATTGATCCAACAGGTATCATAACTTATCTCACTCCAAACAGCACCGGAACTAATGCTAGTCTTTATAATCAGACATATTTAAAAGTTGTTGATGATAGGTCAACAATTAATTTAGATCCTATTAGAAATAAAATTGAAACCAGGCACGTGACTGGAACAAACTATACAGATGTTTTTGTAACTTGTTTATTAGACTACGGTGAACCAAGCAATCAAGAAGCATTTGATAACTCAACTAACGTAGGTACCGATTTTGTGTTTGACGAGTTAGGATTAGTTTCTTACAATCCATCTGGACCAGGAAGATTATTAACACATGTTATATTTCATCCTGTGCAAAAAAGTTTGAACAGACTAATACAAATTGATTATACTGTTCGTATACAAAGTTTAACTGGTCTAAGTGAGGTAGCTTAATGTCATATACTATTGATCATTCAGACCAAGTAAGTTACGGTAGTATTACCGTAGCAGATCAAACAATAAATCAAGAAACTAGTTTAAGTTTTGTTGGTAAAAATTACACAGGCTATGCAAAAAGTCTTGCTGAAAATTTTTTACATCTTTTAGAAAATTTTGCAAAAGCAACACCCCCTGATAATCCAATAATCGGTCAGCTATGGTATGATACTAATATTGTTAATAACCCATCGCAGCCTCAATTAAAAGTTTGGGATGGCACTAAGTGGGTAGCAGCTGGAAATGTAACGAAAAAAACTGTAAGGCCTACAACGGCAGTGATTGGAGATTTATGGGTCGATACCGCAAATCAACAATTATATCTTTGGTCTGGTAGCAATTGGATATTAGTTGGCCCACAATTCAGCGAAGGTGTACAATCAGGTCCAAAAGTTGAATCTATTTTTGACACATTAAATGTTTCTCATACAATTATTAGTTTTATTGTAGGCGGAGAAATTATTGCAATCGTAAGTAAAGATGCATTTATTCCAAAAGTAATAGTTGATGGATTTAGTGAAATCAAACAAGGTATTAACATATCAACAAAAGATTTTGACCTCGACGGAACAGTACTTAACAAGTTATGGGGAACAGCTGATCGAGCAACTAAACTAGTTGTTTCTGGGTACCCAGATGGACTAGATGCAAATAATTTTTTAAGAAGCGATGTAGCAAGTACAACAAATTATCCAATTAATATTAGAAATAACGGTGGCTTAACTGTTGGTTCTGATCTTAATACGTCTTTTACAACCAATTCTAACGGAAATACTGTTATCTATAATAGTAATGATGGATCAACAATTTTCGTAAGAATTAATAACGGTGGAACAGACAATGACATTATTACTGTAAAAGGCAATGTTGTTGGTATTAATAAAACAAATCCTGCACAAACATTAGACGTTGGCGGAACAATTAATTCATCTGGAAATATAAGTACAACTTCGGTAACTGATAGTAGTGCGTTGGGCGTTGGAAGTTTAATAACAGCCGGTGGAGCTAGTGTTGCTAAAACTTTGAGAGTAGGAACAGGAGCTGTAATCATTGGAACTACAACTTCTAATAATATACTGCCAAGCACTAATAACTCATATGATTTAGGTGCAGAAGATAAAAGATATAAAACTATTTTTGCTAATACCATTGGTAATCTTGATGGCTCTACAATTTTTAGAGGAGAGTTTACCGGAGCATTTAACGGATCAGTCACAGGAACAGCTACTAAGTTAACAAGTCCAACTCTTTTTAGTTTAACTGGCGATGTATCTAGTAATGTAATAAGTTTTAATGGGCAACAAGTTGGCGGCGTAGCAGTTTTTAATACATCATTAAGTTCTGATGTTATTACTTTAAAAGATGAAGTATTTGATAGTTTAGGATCAGACGAGCTTATTATCAATCGAATTGGTAATGGGTTAAAGAAGATTACTAAAACAACATTCTTGTCTAATGTTGCGACTATTCCTATAGGCGCAATTATGCCTTTTGCAGGCGCAAATCCACCAACAGGTTATTTGTTATGCGATGGCGCAGAAGTTTTAATTAGTAATTATCCGGAATTGTATGCCATTATTGGTAATACATATAAAGGCGCCCCTGCATTACTCGGAATAGCTACATTTAGATTACCTGATTTACGAGGTCGATTCCCAATGGGCGCCGATAATATGAATAATGGAGTTGCCGTTCCTTTAGCACCAACCGGTGTTACTGCCGGAACTACGACGTTAGATAAAGATGGCAACCCAAGTCCAACAGCTAATCGAGTTACTTCTGTAACAGCAGATGAAATTGGTCTAGGCAATGGCTTAGAAGAAAAACAAATTTTAATTAATAATTTGCCATCGCACACCCATACGTTAGAAGGTGAAGACGGCACGCAATTCTATGCACCAAGTGATGATACTACCGGTGCTGCAGGAATTACAGATCCTGACTCTGTTGGTAGACCATCTCAACTAATACCTGGATTTACTAAATTTTTAACAACAGCGGGTCCAGTTGATTCTGTGCAAGTTGACGTACCAATTAATATTATGAATCCTCATTTAACAATTAATTATATAATTTTTACAGGTAGGTTTGTATAATGTCATATAAAATTAATAGAACTAACGGTTCTTTGCTAACTGAAATTGTTGATAGTGCCATTGATCAAACTGCTACTGATTTAACTCTTATTGGTAAAAACGTAGCCGGGTACGGTGAAATTATTAATGAAAATTTTGTAAAATTACTCGAAAATTTTGCCAATACATCCGCACCAAATAATCCTATTGCTGGACAAATTTGGTTTGATACTGCACAAAACAGATTAAAAGTATATGACGGTAATGGATTTAGAATTGGCAGTGGACCTATTGTAACGGGTATACCGCCGACAAATTTAGTTCAAGGCGACATTTGGATTAACAGCGCAGAAAATCAGTTACATTTTTTCGACGGCGTAGATTTACAGCTAGCAGGCCCAATTTATAAAGACAGTCAAGGACTTTCAGGATTTACTGTTGAGTCAATTTATGACAGTAATAACGCTTTAAGAACACTAGTCTATCTTTGGGTTGGAGCAACACTTTTAGGAATTTTTAGTAAGTATACTTTTGAATTACAGCCTAGAGAAACAATACCTGGATTTGCAGGCACTATTAAACCTGGGTTTAATGCTAGTACATTAACGGGGATGAAATTTAATGTTAGATCTAGTTCATCTGATGCATTAGCTGATCTATCAGGAAATTTGTTTACTCCTGAAGATTTTATGAGGTCAAGCGCCGAAATTGGCGAAGTTAATCCTACTACAACGAGTGTTCGAACTCTTGTTTTACAAAATTCAAAACCGTTAATTTTAGGTCCTAGTCAAAATTATGAAATAACTGCAAGTGCAGCGTCTTTTAAAATTGATTGTTTAAATTCAGGCCAAGATTATAATATTAGGATTAAAAATGGGTTTGGACAAAAAGATGCAATAACAATTAGAAGCATTAATGAACGGGTAGGAATTTTTACAGATGCTCCTCAATATACGTTAGATGTAGCTGGTACAATTCGGGCACAATATCAATTTATATTACCTTCATATACAACAGCAGCTCGAGATGCAAAAACGTCCGTAAACGGGGAAGTAATATATAATTCTGATTCAGATACAGTTCAGGCGTATGCTGGTGGAAGTTGGGTAGATTTGCACTAATTTTTTTGGACAAATAGAAATAGATTTTGAACTAAATACAATAATTAAGGGGTAGAACTAAATGCCATATAGTGTTGATAGATTCAGCGGCGGAGATCCAATAGTTGTCGAAGACGGTACAATTGATAGTACATTCGATATTAAGTTAATTGGTAAAAATTACGCCGGTTATGGTGAAATTCAAAATGAGAATTTCGTTCATCTTCTTGAGAATTTTTCAGGATCAAGTGCTCCGCCCCGTCCGGTTAGCGGTCAGTTATGGTTTGATAGTAGTAACAAGAAATTAAAATTCTACGACAATACAAAATGGAGAACTACAGGGGGAGCAGAAGTTAGTTCTACACCTCCGTCCGGTTTAAGTACTGGCGATTTTTGGTATAATTTTGTTAGTAAACAACTTTATGCATGGGACGGCACAGAATATGTGTTGATTGGCCCTGAGTCAGTTGATGGACTTGGAACAACACAAATGAAGTCAAGGATTGTTAAAGATGACCTTGGCGGCGAACATGCAATTATTGAAGCAATTGTTGATGATGTTACATTATTTGTTTTTTCATCAGACGAATTTACTTTAGATAGTGGAGTTAATCCAATAATTGGATTTAGTCTTATTAAAAAGGGGGTAACCCTTGTTGGAACAGGTACTACTGGAGTTACAAGCGGAGACCATAGAGTATGGGGGTCTTCTAGTCATGCATTAAAAGCTACTCAGTTAAATGTAGATGGCACTGCTTATCGTAGCGCAGTTACAACAGCAACCGGATTAACAGTAGCGGCACGAGACGGCGCTGGCGATCTATATGCAAATATATTTCAAGGTGTAGCAAGTAGTGCAAAATATGCTGACTTAGCAGAAAAATATTTGCCTGATGCAGAGTATGAAGTTGGAACAGTTTTAGTTGTTGGTGGAGAAAAAGAAGTAACCGCTAGCACATGGGGCCAACGAGCAATTGGTGTTGTTTCAGCACATCCTGCATACCTAATGAACAAAGACCTCGAAGGCGGTGTATCAATTGCATTAAAAGGGCGTGTTCCTGTTAAGGTAGTTGGATCTGTTAGAAAAGGTGATAGATTAGTTGCCGGTGACAGAGGTTGTGCGGTAAGTGGAGTTCAACACACTAGTGACACATTTGCTATTGCTTTGGAAAGCAACGATAATGTTGGCATGAAAGTTATTGAAGCAGTAATATTATAAGGATAGAACATGGCAGCTGGTGTAGGTTCAATTATTCAAAACAGTGACTATAATTCTATAAGATCTACTGTTAATTCTGTATTTGGTCAAAACTCAAACGGATACGGCCAGTCATTATCTTCGGCTGATGTTAGTGTTGGTAATACAATCACTGCCTTACAGTGGCTCAATTTAAGAACTGATATGGTAAAGGCTCGTCAACATCAAATTGGTTCAGCTGTTGGAAGTACAACTGCGACAGACGGTAGAAATTTAGTAATTCCAAGTAGCGGTGCAACAATAACAGAAGCACTAAGAAGCCAATATGCTGGGTTTGCTTCGACCTTGTTATCAAATCGTTATGATATTGATACTGATAATGTAGGAGGTCAGTATGCTGATGAAGTTTTAATTACTGGTACTAGAGGTACTGCTTGGAACGGAACATTAACACATACAGTAACTATTACAGGAAGCTCGCTAGGTGACGGCTCAGCATCAAATTTAAGATATTACTTTAATGCCGGCGGCAAATTACGAGTTAGTGCAGCAATTACAACCGGAACCGCAAAAAATAATGCATGGAACACAATGTTCACCCAAGCAGGTGAATTTGTTATGAACTATACATCAACTACGTATACCGGTTCTTCTGCATCAGGATCAGCTGTTGGGTTTGAAGATTTAACTACGTCAAATCAATTAATTGCTCAAAAATCAGCACCTTCTGGATCTTATGCAGAAAACATATGGAATGTGTATGCTCGTAAAAGTGCTGATAATACACAGATAATATTTACAATAGAATACCGAGATAACGATGCCGGTGATCCAAACTTTGACGAGGATGTTCAACCAACATTAAACAGTTATGTAAAAATGTATAGACCATCTGGCTCAAATGTATCAGTTTATACCCCAACTGCTACTCAATCTATCTAATTAAAAAATTTTTTGCACTCACCTCTTGACAGATAACTAATAATAGTATATAATAGTATCTATTGGAGGTCTTATGGACGAGCGTCTTGAAAAAGCGTTTCAAACTGCAAATTATATGGCAACTCTTAGCAGCCTAAGACGTGTTGCTTTAGAAGAATTTCAACAAAGTTTAGTTTATTATTATCGAGGGTCAAGTTTTACGATCACTCGAGATTTAATGACCTTTGTAAAATTATTACTCGATCAGGGGTTAGAAGAAGCAATCATTTTAGATGATAATAATATTCCAGCAAAAGTATATGATCTGTCTTCTTTTTTAAAAGAATTGCAAGGATTATATGTAAGTGCTACTAACGAATATTTGGTAAAGTACAATGAAATAAAATCAAAAAGACAAGTTGCAGGGTTAGTTGACCTATGACTAGAGGGGTTTTAATTTTTGCACAAAATAATTCAGAAATTGATTATGCAAAGATTGCATTGTATGCAGCTAACCGTGCTAAGATTTATCTCAATGTTCCGGTTAGTTTAGTTACAGATTCAAAAGAATGGCTGTTAACAAGTCAGCCATCGGCATTAGATGTATTTGATAAAATAATCGATCTTAATGCCGACACACATCAAACAAAGAAATTTTACGACGGCACACTAACATCAAAAACCTTAATTTGGAAAAATTTAAATAGGTCTGATTGTTATGAGTTAACTCCTTATGATGAAACATTAGTAATTGACAGCGACTATATTCTGTGTAGCAATAATTTTAAAAAAATCTGGGATAACAAATTAGATTTTTTAATTTACAAAGATAGTTTTGATATTGCACAATGGCGCGATGACAGCAGTTTTAAATATTTAAATCAGTGGTCAATTCCGTTTTATTGGGCAACTGCATTTTACTTTAAAAAGACAAAAGCTACATCTGATTTTTTTAGTATTATAAAACATATTAGATTTAATTGGTCATATTATCGCTCTCTTTACAGTATTGACTCAACAGTTTTTAGAAATGATTTTGCTTTTAGCATTGCCTTGCATATGATGGGGAAAGAGTTTTTTGGTCTATTGCCTGGTAAAATGAATTACATTTTAGATAGAGATTTGTTATTAGAAATAAAAGAACACTCTTTAAAGTTTTTAATAGAAAAAAAGAATTACTCAGGTGAATATATTTTAACCAAAACACGGAATATAGATGTTCATGTTATGAACAAATATAGTTTATCTCGTTACTTAAATGAGGTAATGCATGAGTAAGGGATTTTTAGTATTAGCTCAAAATAGTGATGTTAACTATTTAAGGCAGGCCCATGCATTGGCATTAAGTTTAAAGTCTACACAGACGGAAATAACTAATATTAGTTTGGTCACTAACGATGATGTTCCTGAAGAATTTAAAAGTTTGTTTAATCAAATTATTCCAATTCCCTTTGATGATAAGGCTAAAGATAGTACATGGAAAGTTGAAAATCGTTGGAAACTATATCATGCATCGCCTTACGAAGAAACAATTGTATTTGATGCTGATATGTTAGTATTATCAGATTTAAGTATGTGTTGGAAATATGTTAAGGAAAGAGATTTATTTTTTACTTCTCATGTAAAAGATTACAGAGGACAAACTGTAGTTGATAAAACTTATAGAAAAATGTTTGTAGAAAATGATTTACCAAATTTATATTGCGGTATGTTCTATTTTAGAAAGTCTGAACTAGCTCTTAATTTTTTTAAATTACTTGAATTTATTACATATAATTGGGAAAAAACATATTTTGAAATTGCACCCAAATCATCGCAAAAATTTTTTAGTATGGATGTTGCCTCAGCGATTGCCGCTAAAATTTTAGGAATAGATGATATTATAACTAATAAAAATTCACCTTTTACGTTTGTTCATATGAAGCCTGCTTTACAAGGATGGGATCCAGTTCCTGATTCATTTTTAAAACAAAGTTTTATTCTTTTCAATGAAAGGCGTGAATTGTTTGTTAACAATTTTAAACAAAATGGTGTGTTTCATTATGTAGAAGACACGTTTCTTACTGATGATATTATTAGGAAATTAAATGTATAATCCAGAAGATGACGTCATCCCAGTTGAATTAATACAGCAGGCGCTTGAATTAAGTAAAGTGTCAACTCTTTATAGAGTATATTTTGATAAAGAAACTGGGCATGTATTGTCAGTTACAAACGAAGAAAATAAAAATTTATTTTCATTTATTGAAGTTGAATACGAGGTGGTTAAAGATTTTTTAGTTGGTAAAAAGCAATCTACAAATTATAAGGTAGTGTTTGTAAATCAAACAACGCCTGCTATAATATTACAAACCGAAACAGATGTTGATTTAATAACATTGGATGAAGTTCCATTAGTTACAAATTGGGATAATATGTTTACTATAGAAAATTATCCTTTACAAAAACAATGGGGATTTCAGTTACGTCCAGACCAGCGAGATATATTAAAGTTACACAATTTAAATACTTCATTTGAAATTTTTATTGTTGATAAAAATAATTCTAATTTTCTTTACAGAACAATAAAAATTCTACTAAAAAATATTATTGAAAATGATAGATTTTACGTAGACTACACAAACGACAACGAATCTAATACAAATCAATTTAATATATTTGTTAAGAAATTTTTCCAAACGGTTGGATATCAAATACTATATGACACAAAAAGTTAAAATTTTAGATTATGACATAATTTATCTTAGCTACGACGAACCAAATGCTGAAAAAAATTATGCCGACTTACTAACCAAAGTACCTTGGGCAAAACGTGTTCACGGAGTTAAAGGTAGTGATGAAGCACATAAAGCCTGTGCTAGATTAAGTGAAACTGATCGGTTTGTTACTGTAGATGGTGATAATATAGTTCGAGAAGATTTCCTCAACCAAGAATTAGACTTTGACGAACATAAAAATTTATCAAAGTGTGTTATAAGTTGGGCAGGGTATAATGTTGTTAATGGACTAATGTATGGTAACGGCGGTCTAAAGTTGTGGCCGAAAGAGTATGTGTTGTCAATGAAAACACATGAAAACGCACCCGCCGATGATCCCAATGCACAAGTTGATTTTTGTTGGGATGCAGAATATATTCAAATGAATAGTTGTTATAGCGATGTATATAATAATGCAACACCATTTCAAGCATGGCGTGCAGGATTTCGAGAAGGTGTAAAGATGTCACTAGATAGGGGTGTAAAATCAACTAACGGTGATTTTAAAAAAACAATACATTGGAAAAACTATCAACGATTATTAGTGTGGCTTAACGTTGGTAGGGATGTATCTAACGGCGATTGGGCAATACTTGGTGCAAGACACGGGTGTTATATGACTAATTGTACTGACTGGGATTATATTCAAGTTAGAGATTTTGATTATCTAACAGAAATGTGGAATACCCAAGTTAAAGAAATAACTGACCCAAATGTTGCAAGTAAAAGATACGGTAATAGCTTGCAAGATTCGCTTGACATTGAAATAGCTGAGTTAGATCCTGCTGGGAGTAGATTCTTTAAAGCTGTTCACAAACAACAGTACCGTAGTGGATACGGATTTTTAGACAAGGAATAATATGAAAGACATTATTTTTTACTATACAAAAGTTAATGATAGTAAATTTGGAAAATTAAAAGAAAAGTACCCCTATGCTAAGTTTGTCAAAACAAAGACAACAAACATAGTTGATATTGTAAAATCGCAAATGAAATTTTTTACTTCAGATTTTATCTGGTTTATTGATCTTAATTTGTTAGGATGGGAAGAATATATAAATTATGATGTTAGCAAATGGGATAAAAAATATGTTCATATTTTTGAATCATTTTCGGCAGCTATTTATTTGGTACCTGGATCGATCAATTTAACTGAAACAACAAATAATGAATTTAAAGATAAGAAAATTATTAAAGCTAATAAGTTAAGAATACCTCCGTACGATGTATTTTTTATTAGTTTTGATGAATCAGGATTTGAAAGAAATTTAAGATTCGTAAAGCAAAAAAGACCAGATGTGACTCACATATCAGGAATAAAAGGAATTTTTAAATCACACCTTGAAGCAGCCAAACTTTCTACAACTGATTTTTTCTGGGTAGTTGATGCTGATGCTACAGTTTTAGATTCATTTGATTTTGATTACATTGTTCCAGAATGGGACTTTGATGTTGTACATATTTGGAAAAGTTTAAATTTAATAAACAAACTTGAATATGGCCATGGCGGCGTAAAGTTAATTCCAAAACATTTACTATTAAACGCAGACGAAACAACCGCTGTTGACATCACTACTAGTATTGGTGCAAATATTAAGATAATGGATGATATTTCAAACATTAACAATTTTGCAACTAATCCGCTAGTTGCCTGGAGGACGGCATTTAGAGAATGCGCTAAACTTGCATCAGGAATAATACCAAGAGGCAATCAAGATGAAACTAACTATCGTCTTGACACCTGGTGCAATAAAGGAGGGAATAGGCCTCTAGGAGAATATGTAAAGGGTGGAGCATCAGCTGGCCAGTGGTTTGGAAAAACCTATAAGGATAACAAAGAAATGCTGTCCAAAATTAACGACTATAATTGGCTAGCTGCCGAATTTGAACAGCATGTTAAAATGTTTCCACCAGATATGTTTAAAGATCAGGAAGTTACAAATTCTGAAGATAGTGGAAATACTGAAGAAATTACTGAAGCACAAGCCTTGGCAATTTCTTGATGTTCTTTTTGAGTACCGTTACCGCTACGTAGTTCGATAAAATGAACCCAACTACGTAGTGTTCCGTTCATATATAGTCTACTTTCCATTAGTCCTTCCGGCAAAACTGCTCTAGCTTGTTCTTTAGCAATACCGTTCTCGATGGCCCATGTGTATGCTTCTTTGCTAGCATCAATAACAGCTTGTTGTATCATGGTCCATTCTTCTTGTAAACCAATATCGTTAGTTTCTACACTGTTTTGTCTATTCTTAGGGTCTTGGAGTCTGGCTTCTCTTGTAACGAAGTTAAGATCTTTTGTAGGGTCTGCGTATCTTTGACTGAACTCTTGGAAACTAAAACTTCTGTGACGTAGGATTTGCCTTGCAATATCTCTTGTTGTCGTAATTTCCAAACAAGCTGAAACCATCTCGAGTGGACTCCAGTGTGAGTGTTTGACGAGGTACCTGATAAGTTTTTCACTTGTTTCGGTGTTGAATTGATTGTTTGGGTTTGAGACTCGGGCACAGTAGGCGATGAGTTCTTGAGCATCTGCAATTCCCATATTTGAGAATTCAGCTGTCGGTTGTGAATAGGATAGTAATTTAACATTCATTTTTAGGTATCACTAGTTTAGTTGCAATAGTAAATCTTGGATATTCGGCTAGTTTTGACGGTCCAGTTGCCGAATGCGGAATAGTTGAATCAAAGACTAAAACTCTTCCTGGTTTTACAACCGAGGAAAAAAATATCTCTGAATGGTCGTCGGTATAAAATACTGTTTGTCCGTGCCAGTCAACCTCCCATTTAAAATTAGCATATTGTAAGATTGTGTATGTTGGATCAATATGGAAAGATGTAGCATCACTATGAAGTTGATCAACAGTTCCAAATGTAGAATAATTCACATATTGATTCATTATTCTAGCATCTGACATAGGTAATTCGTCAATGTTAATGGTATATTTTTCAAATAATAGTTGCCCTAATCTATCATTTTGACCAATATTAGAAACAAATTTAGTATTGATATCTTTTATCCCTGCTATTGGTAGATCAATATTAGTTCTAAAATACGGAAAATTTCCTAAAAGTAAAAAGATATCTAAACTTTCTTGATTAGAAAAAAGATTGTCATATATAACAATTTTTTTATTACTTGGAGTAAGTAAAACTTTTTTTGTTATCATTTAAGGCTTTTCTTTTTTAAGAATTTATTAGTGTGTTTAGTAATATCTTTTTTAACACGTTCTGTATCTAATTTAAAATCTACGTTTTCAATTTCTGATTCATATGACGCAAGCATTTCTTTGAGATGCTCTTCAAAAGATTCCCAATTCTGCCGAGCCTGCTTTGAATCAATGTTAATTTCCCAAACTTTTTGATTTTTAAATGTAACAGTGATTGAACACAAGTATTTTAAAGGAACTACATTAAGAGTAATTTCCCCAAATACCTCAGGCCAGTGATCAACTACATCTTTGGGAAATTTCTTTCCCTTATTCACTCGTTACTTGCTGTTTTTTCTTTATTGGTACAAGTTCGTCGGCCATACGACGATACTGTGCCGCTTCTTTAGCTAGCTTATCAGCCTTGCTTCGATATTCTTTTGCTTTTTGCTCAGGTGTTAGTGATAAATTTTCATTTACACTTGCACTTGAAGTCTTTGTAACATCGTCCACAAGATTGTTTGACTCTTTAGTAAGGTCTTTAACCTTAGCAATTTCCTGTACTTCCGATGCTTCTTTTTCAGGCCTAATTGCAAGATCTTGAACACTAACTCCGCGTTGTTCGGCAATCAGTTGATTAAGGTCAGAAAGTAGAATTGATGTTTGAGGGTTTGGTAACATCTCAATTTGATCAGTAGGAACTTTTGTTAAAAGACCTTTGACGTGTAATACTGGTAACATTGTGCTTCCATCTGAAAAGAAAGCTCTTGCTAACACTTCACAAAATTCATTTGAATTTTGTGCCGCCGGCGATTCTACTAATTTAATCAATTGATCGTGATAATCTGGCGTTAAACTTTCTGTTTGCACAATTAAACAACTAAACGCATCATTAGGAATAGTTCTAAACACAACTAGACATTTCCTGCCGGTAGTAACAATTCTACCTACATGTTTTAAATTTTCCATATTATGCCCCTTGCTTAGGTTGTTTAGCAACTGAATCTAAAAATGACGACAGTTTATTGTAAGTTTGTCCTACAAGTAGCATTTCGTTTGGTTTAAACGCCCCACGGCTACTAGCTACATCGATAATCATTTTCATAGCGCCTAAGTCGCTAATAGTAAGCTCATTAGAATCTTGTGTTGCAGTTTGCGGCTGTTCTTGCGTTTGGGTTTCTTCAGTCATGATGACTCCTTATAACATAATGTATGTATATTAGTTATCTATTAGATAAGATGCGGACAGGCAAGTTTGAAAAAGCTAAGTTCTTTTTCTTGTTCGAAACCGATCTTAGTTACAAATATAATATTGTTGTCTACTATATCTATAGCCTGGCCAATATAGTATCGACTATTTAAATTATGATAAATCCACAAATCAATAGTTTTACAAAAAGTTGGATTATACTTTGTTATTTTAGTATAATAAAAATGATGTGCAGGAAAGTTAACTTTTCTTAAGTCAAGGGCATTTAATTTGTTTACTTTTCCGTTTTTTAAAGCCATTTATTTGTGTCCAATGATCATGTATCTAGTATAGGATAGATTTCCAAAGTTAAATTCTTTTGTTCCCTCAAACAGATTAGTTTCTAAAGGAAATTTTCTTTTAAAATCATCTAAATCAATTGGTTGATTAATATGATCATCGAGCTCTAAATCATTTCCTTGGAATAGACATAATGTTCCGCTAGGAATATTATTGTACCAGGTGTCGCTGTCAAAATGTTCAGTAGCAGTGTTAATAACACAATTTGTTCCATCATTATAGACTACTGTATTTGCATCTTTTGGATATGCCCTAAATGACCACTCTTTACACTCCCATGCATTGTTAATTGCATTTGCAACTGAACACGCACTCGTATCAATATCATAACTACGACACCATTCTATTGCTTGTTTACCACGTGCTTTAAGTATAAAATGAAGAAGCCCATACCAACCACCCAGGATGCTAATCCTAAGGATATGGATATGGGCCGCTACACGTTCTAGTTCTTCAGCGGCCCAAATCTTACTCTCAACTTGGCCTGCCGAAAATGCATCACTATCAATTTTTAAATTCATAGTATGCATGAGCACCAAACGGAGGAACAATAGTATTGTTACCGTGAATTACAAAGAACGTATCACAGTAGTTTTCGTCACCCCACGAGCCAAAAGGATAACCGTCTGTGAACATGATAAACTTTTTAGGTTGAATGTCATGCTCTTTCAT
>JACCEB010628033.1_pt1 | contig 15474 bp, 16 predicted proteins | sample 7454761 | NCBI WGS metagenome assembly JACCEB01 (sample SAMN15323454, study PRJNA562643) | freshwater metagenome | isolation source: river surface water | place: USA:Blue River Watershed | collected 2017-08-18 | reverse complement strand
TCAGGTGAGAAATTGGAATTAGGACTTCACTGCCATTTCTAAGAACAGTTACCTCTTTTTCGCCAAGAGCTAATAGCGTTGAGAGGGCGCTACTTGCACTGCGCTTTGCTCGAGATTCGAGATAGCGCCCGAGAATAACAAAGAGCAGAACCCCAGCAGCGACCTCGGTATAGACATCTCCCTTGCCAGAGTAAGTTGCGTAGATTGACCAGATGTATGCACTCAAGGAACCTAAGGAGATTAGTGAGTCCATGGTGGGGTGGAAGAAGTTGCGAACTGCAGCACGGTGAATCGGGAAAGCGACAATAAGAATCAGTGGCGTGGTGAGAGCCAGCGCAAGCCAAGATGCAAAGTGGTGATCTGCATGTGGAGGCATCGTCCAACCATTAGAGATAAAGAGATCAAAGAGCCAATTACCGACCGACTCATGCCACGACATGACCATCGAGATTGCAATTGTTGGAACCGCAAATAGAACTGCAAAGATGAGAGCGCGTGCGGCGCCTTTACGATGTAGCGCAGGATCACTCCGGTCTTGCAGCAGGGTGGCGCTATAGCCAGCGGCTTTAACTGCCTTGATAATCACCTCTGCTTTGACTTCAGCAGGGGCAAGAATATGTACCGTCTCTGATGCAAAGTTAACTGATGCGCTTACACCAGGGATTGAATTAAGGCTCCGCTCGACTGAATTCACACAGGCACTACATGTCATTCCGGAGACTGCAAAAGTTTGCGGGACAAGGGTCGCTTTAGTGAGGTCTATCTCTGCCAGCGCATCTTCCCCTTTGTTCTGTGGCATTTTGTGGTGATTGAGATCAATCTGAATATCTTCCACAGTCTTCTACTCTCTACTCAACAGCGTTATATTAGTTAAGCTTTTAATGCGTTAATGATCTGGCTATGCAAGGCAGCATTTGTAGAGACACCATTTCCGCCATGTGGCCCAGGTACCCCGGAGGTATTTGAAAATACACCGCCGGCCTCTGTGACAATGAGATCAAGAGCGGCCATATCCCAGAGCGCCAATTCAGGTTCGAGGGCCGCGTCAAGTGCGCCCTCTGCGACCAACATATGTGACCAGAAATCGCCATAACCACGAGTTCGCCATGCTGATGCAAGGAGCGCATGGAAAGGTTGAAGCATCTCTCCCCATCCCGCAAAGTCAGAGTATGAGATAGAGGCATCCTCAATCTTTGTCACGCCAGAGACGTGAATACGCTTTGTCTCCTCGCGGTTGATGGTGACATATGAACCTCCACCAATATGTGCAAACCAACGGCGAAAGAGTGCAGGTGCGCTGACAACACTTACTACAGTTCGCTGACTTCCATCAGGCGCACGTTCGATCAGTGCAATCAGAGTCGCCCAGGTTGGAACTCCACGGAGAAAATTCTTGGTTCCATCGATGGGGTCAATTACCCAATATCGATCTTTTTCAAGGCCTTCATTACCGAACTCTTCTCCCACAATTCCATCTTCTGGGCGATGGGCATGAAGAAGGGCTCGGATCGCCTGCTCAGAGGATTTATCGGCATCGGTGACAGGGGTGTTATCTGGCTTTGTTGTGATCGCGAGATCTATTGCCTGATATCGCTTTAAAGTAATTGAATCAGCTGCATCGGCGAGGCGATGCGCGAGGGTGAGGTCTTCACCGTAAGAGAACTGTGACTTTCCGTTACTGCTCATGGGGTAAGTCTACGTAACTCTTCGCATCTAAGAGCGAACGTAAACTTTCGAGGCGCAATTGACGCTCAACTTGATGCTCGGGGCGCTCTACAACCCACTGGTTGAGGGCACAACCATCTTCTGCATGAGAGCAGTGAGACATACAGGTTGCTGCAACCTCGGCAAGATCAGGAAAAGCTTTAACAATCTCGCGCGGATCGCGATGAGCCAAGCCAAAAGCTCTGATTCCCGGTGTATCAATAATCCAACCACCGCCAGGCAGAGCTAGAGCAACCGCGCTCGATGATGTGTGGCGACCGCGCCCAGTGACATCATTAACATCTCCAGTCAGGCGGTCAGCCTCTGGAACTAAATCGTTAATGAGAGTGGATTTTCCAACACCCGAATGACCAACGAGCACAGAAACTTTTCCGTGAAGCAGTGCTGCGATCTCTGCCACTTGCTCGGGGCGTTCCGCAATTTTCGATGAAGTCGTCAGGATTTCAACTCCGAGCGCTTCATACTTCTCCATAAATTCAGGAATTGGCGCGACATCTATTTTTGTCACAACAATCACAGGATGAATCTTCTCAATAAAAGCGCTGACCAAGAATCTGTCAATCAATCCTCGACGTGGCTCGGGATTGGCCGATGCCACCACAATAATGAGTTGATCAATATTGGCAACAATTGTTCGCTCTAACTTTGCAGCATCATCAACTGTGCGGCTTAAAGAATTTTGACGTTCATTGACCTTCACTATTCGAGCTAAGCTGCCTTCGGCTCCGCTGGTATCGCCAACAATCTCGACAGAGTCACCAACTACAACAGATTTAGGCCCAAGCTCACGAGCCTTCATTGCGACAACAAGCTGTCCTGCATTAGGGCCACTCTGAAGAACACATCCACTGCGACCGCGGTCGACCGAAATGACTAGTGCAGAGTGAGAATCACTATGCGATGGGCGATCCTTACTGCGACGACGAGTTGTGCGCGTTGGCCGGATACGAACATCTGATTCGTCGTATTCGCGTGGAGTCATTGAGGATTCACCATCTATACGAGCAGGCTCTTCCAGAGTCCAGGAAAATCAGTAAGTGTCTTACGAGTTGTAGCAATATTCTCGACTTCAATACCTTCGACAACGAGCCCAATAACAGCGCCAGCCGTGGCTAATCGATGATCTTCATAGGTATGAAAAGTTCCCGCGTGAAGGGGAGCCGGAGTGATGTGAAGAGCGGTTTCTTCTTCTACTACATTGCCACCGAGTCCGTTGATTTCAGTAGTAAGCGCAGCCAAGCGATCTGTTTCATGGAGACGGAGATGTCCGATGCCGCGAAGGTGCGATGGAGAGTCAGCAAGTGCAGCCAGTGCAGCTATGGAAGGAGTGAGCTCTCCGACATCATGGAGATCAATATCGATTCCCTTGATACTTGAGCCACCTGTAACTTTGAGGCCAGCATCAACAAATTCAACTCGCGCACCCATCGCTGAGAAAATATCGCGAAGTTGATCTCCTGGTTGGGTTGTCTTCAGTGGCCAATCTGAGATCGTGATTGAACCACCGCAGACCATTGCGAGTGAGATAAATGGAGCAGCGTTAGAGAGATCGGGTTCAATTACTAAATCAACACCATTAAGCAGACCAGGTTCAACGCGCCAGCTCTGCGCCTGGGTATCGACAGTGACCGTTGCACCAAAATCACGGAGCATTTGAACAGTCATCTCAATATGAGGCATGGATGGAAGTGTGCCTCCAGCATGTGTGACGGTGATTCCATTAGTCATACTTGGAGCAACTAAGAGAAGCGCAGATAAGAATTGGCTTGATGCACTTGCATCGATTGTTAGCTCGCCACCAGGAATAACTCCGCGAGATTTCATCACCATCGGCAATGAGTAACGGCCACCATGTTCAATTTCAATACCGAGATCTTCGAGGGCTTTAATTACCGGCCCCAATGGTCGTTCATAACTACGCGGATCACCATCGAAGGAGATATCGCCATCAGCCAATGCGGCAAGTGGAGGCAGGAAGCGCATGACTGTTCCGGCGTTTCCCACATCAATCTTCGCTGGACCTTGTAACCCGCGACCACCTGATGCAGCAGGAGTCACTTTCCAGTAATCGCCGTTGCTATCGCTACCGCTTTCGATGGTGAGACCCATGGCTACCAGGCCTGCTGACATCAGTTCAGAGTCTCTTGAAACTAATGGCTTGCGAATAATCGAGGGAGTTGTCGCTTGCGCCGCAAGGATGAGCGCTCGATTTGTCACCGACTTAGAACCTGGAATGGTAACGATTGCATCAACTGGACTCTTGCCACGATAGGGCGCAGGCCAGAGCGGATGCGATGAAGTCATGTCCAAAGTCTACCCCGTGCAACTTCGACTACGATTGCGAATATGTGCGGAAGATATGCGATGGCGCAGAGCGCCGAAGAGATTGTCGCCTTCTTCAACCTTATTGAGGATGACTCAAATCCAACTCTGCCCCTTAATTGGAATATTGCGCCGACTAACGAGATTTATATTGTGAAGAACCGAGATCGAGAGAGCGCTCTTCGAAAGTTAGAGACAGCATCGTGGGGATTAATTGCACCTTGGCAGAGAAACTATGCTGATGCTCGTGCAGGTCAGTCACATGCAATCAATGCCCGTAGCGAATCGATTCATGAGAAGCCAACTTTCCGAGATGCATTCCGAACTACTCGATGTTTAATACCAGTGACCGGCTATTACGAATGGGCAACTTCGCTCGGGAAATATCCGCCGAAACAGCCTTTCTATATCACCAGTGCAGATTCACAACCCCTCTCAGTTGCCGGGATATTTAGCACTTGGCGCAGTGAGAGCGGTCAGGAGATTCAAAGCGCTTCCATCATTACCCAAGAAGCGGTGGGCGAGTTGGCAACAATCCATAGTCGGATGCCAGTCTTTATGGAACGTGAGCGCTGGGAAGAATGGCTGGATCCGAATAACCGAGAGATTCATCAACTCCAAGCCTTGATGAAGAGTGAGAATCCGACCGCTGGATTGATTACTAGACCGGTATCTCCGAAGGTAAATCTTGTCGCAAACAACGGCCCAGAAATCATTGCTGAGTATGAGTTAGGGGAGCCCGAGACACTTTTCTAGTTTGGGGTTAGGATGTTAGCAATGACATCGAAGGATCTAGTTCTCGAAAGCGCGGCCGATCGCACTATCCGGTTCGAGCGCGATGCTCTGGCCTTCACGGATCAGCTCTACGCAGCAGCTCTTCGTTACACAAAAAATCCGGAAGATGCGCGCGATCTAGTTCAGGATACATACCTCAAAGCATTTACCTCTTTTCATCAATTTGAAGAGGGAACAAATCTCCGCGCTTGGTTATATCGAGTACTGACAACAACCTTTATCAACACCTATCGCAAAGATCAACGACGCCCACAAATTGCACAGGCTGAGCTCGAAGATTGGCAGGTTGCTGAGGCGCAATCACATACAAGTGATCTTGGTAAATCAGCCGAAGTCGAGGCGCTCGAGAATCTACCTGATAGCGATATCAAGAAGGCGCTTCAAGAAATCCCTGAAGAATTTCGCATGGTTGTCTATCTCGCAGATGTTGAAGGCTTCTCTTATAAAGAGATTGCAGAGATTGTCGGGATTCCAGCTGGAACCGTGATGTCACGTTTGAGCCGCGGACGTAAACAGTTACGAGAAAAATTAGCTGCCTACGCCAAGGAGCTCGGTTATTCAGTTGAAACCTCCAAGAAAGCAGCTGCTAAAGCTGCCCTCGAGAAGGGAGATCAGTCATGAGTTACATCGAGATTCAATGTGGCGACGTTCTCTCCTCGGTAATCTTCATAATTGAAGGCGAACTCGAACAGCTTCCACAGCGTTCTGCGATCGAAGAGCACATCAGTGCCTGCCTTCCATGCACCGCTGAGATTGCCCACGAGCGAGCAATGCACGATCTGCTTCAAGAGACACTTCGTCGCACATGCAATGAGCGAGCACCTGAAGATCTACATGAGGCGCTCCATCGCCAATTACGTGCGCAGATGGCTGGGGCGACCGAGGTTGTTACTCAATTTAGTATGACCGAGATATCTATTGAGATAGATGAGTTTGGAAATATTGAGCACCGCGAAATTCAAATAGAGCAGACCCATATCCAGCACTTTATTGATCAGGATAATGATGAAACCCGCTGAGGAAGTCTTAGGCGCCGTTGGATTTTCGGTGATGACCGTCCGCCCTGGTGATACCGCACTTGCAATGGGTCTCTCCGAACTTCCCATCGCAGCGACTTCGCATCTGCTTCATGCAATGGAATCTGCGACTATCGCTGCCCTCAGCGAATACCTTGATAACGGTGAGACGACATTCTTGCTTTCAACTTCGATTAATTTGCTGGCATCAGCTCAAGTAGGAGATGAATTAAGAGCCAATGCGCGCTGTAGCAATATCGATGGCAGAGAGCTCACCTTTCAATGCGACATTTATGAAGGTGAACGACATATTGCTGCCGCGGAGATAAAAAGAGCGACAGTGGAGCGAGTAACTTTCCTCGCCCGCACTGCCGCTGAATCCTTACTAAAGAACTAAAGTCAAAGTTTTAACCTCTGACCTAAGATTTATTACGCCTTCTTGGTCTCCCAAAAGATTTCTGCAATCTCATCGATCTTTGCGATCAATGAATCTGCAACAGCAACATCCTGTGTGCCCTTTGTTCCTGCAGCGCCAGCAAGCTTTGTTGCATCGTTAAAGAGTGTGTGAAGCTGTGGGTACTTCTCGAAGTGAGGAGCCTTGAAGTAATCAGTCCAGAGAACCCATAGGTGCTCCTTAACTGCATGTGAACGCTCTTCCTTGATTGCAACTGAGCGTGAACGGAAATCAGCATCTGTATTAGCTGCGTACTTCTCCATGCAAGCCTTTACAGAGAGAGCTTCAATGCGAGCCTGTGCTGGGTCATAGACGCCGCAAGGAAGATCGCAGTGAGCAAGGACAGTTGTCTTAGGTGTGAATAGGTTTCTCATAGGAGAGAGATTACTCCAGGTTAGACTTACGCGCATGAGCAAGAAGTACTCCACCGTTCTCGTCGAAGGCGAATCAATGCTGCCTACCTATTCGCCAGGGGATTGGTTGATGGCTAAATGGGGGGATTACGCCCTTCGCTCGGATGGGTATAGCCCGCTTGCGATACTAGGTAATTTATTCGGCGACCGTGTTAATACCGGCGATGTAGCTGTGATTGAAAGGCCGGAGCAACCCGGAATCTTCTATGTAAAGCGAATTACCGAGATTCGCCGTGAGAGCAATCAGATCTTTGTGAGCAGCGATAATGTCGATGGTACAGATTCTCGTCAATGGGGATGGTTGCCGGTTTCATCGGTGCAGGCAAAGGTCGTTTCCAGAGTGCGTAAAGCGAAGAAGTAGAAGGTAATAAAAAACCCCGGCTCGTAATTAAGCCGGGGTTTTTTATTGACTCTTAACGAGCCTATATCTTTGTCACTTGTTATCTGGTGAATGCCTCTTGCAACAACGCCTTCAACTCTTCCTCATGCAAGTGGTGGTTACCAGTTGCAGGAGATGCAGTTGCACGGCGTGATACACGACGGAAGACGCGGTTATCGATTGCTCGACCTCCATGTGCCTCTGATGTGCGAAGCGCAATGTGAGACCAAGGTCCCTGGTTGGCAGGTTCATCCTGCACCCAGAGAAGATTTGCATTTGGATGCTTTGCTGCTTCTTCACGCATTGCATCGATTGGAAGTGGGTAGAGAAGTTCAACGCGAACAATCGCAGTTGAGTTCTCGCCTAGCTTTTCGCGCTCTGCTACGAGGTCGTGATAAATCTTGCCGGAGCAGAAGATCAAACGAGATGCATTCTGCACCTTGTCATCACCGATTACCGGACGGAAAGTTCCGCTGGTGAAGTCACTTAACTTTGATGCAGCAGCCTTAAGGCGCAACATCGACTTCGGCGTGAAGACAACCATCGGACGACGAGTTGGGTTTGCAACGTGCCAACGCAACAAGTGGAAGTAAGAGGCAGGTGATGATGGCTGGGCAACAGTCATGTTGTTCTCAGCACAGAGCTGCAAGAAGCGCTCGATTCGTGCTGAAGAGTGATCTGGGCCTTGGCCTTCATAACCATGTGGAAGCAAGAGCACTACAGATGAACGCTCGCCCCACTTCTGAAGTGCAGAAGAGATGAACTCATCTACGACAGTCTGCGCACCGTTAACGAAGTCACCGAACTGGCCTTCCCACATAACAAGGGCTTCTGGTCGAACCACGGAATAACCGTATTCAAAGCCCATTGCAGCGTATTCGCTGAGCAACGAGTCGATAACGAAGAACTGGTTCTCATCCTGAATCATTGAGCGAAGCGGTGTCCACTCATTCGCATTCTCGGAATCAACAATTACTGCGTGACGGTTTGAGAATGTTCCACGGCGAGAATCCTGTCCAGCCAATCGAATTGGATGGCCTTCCTTCAGGATTGAACCGAATGCGAGGAGCTCTCCCATCGACCAATCGATTGTTCCATCGTTGAGCATCTCTGGACGCTTTGCCAACTGTGGAGCCATCTTTGGATGAAGTGTGAATCCTTCTGGTGTAGCAACCTGTGTTGCAGCAATCTCGCGAGCGAGTGTTTCGGAGATTGCAGTTGGAACTGCCTCTGCCGCTGGAGCAACCGGAGCCTTGAAGTTTGGATCGTGATCAGGAACATGGTTAGCAACCGATGCGAAGACTGCTTCAAGTTCTGCCTGGTATTCGGCTTGAACTTGCTGCGCCTCTTCAGGTGTGATGTCACCGCGACCGAGAAGTGCCTCGGTATACAAGGTACGTGTTGTGCGCTTTGCGCCAATCAACTTGTACATCAATGGCTGTGTGAACGCTGGCTCATCGCCTTCGTTATGTCCGCGACGTCGGTAGCAGACCATGTCGATCACAACATCCTTGTTAAATGCCTGACGGTATTCGAATGCTAGGCGTGCAACACGAACACATGCCTCAGGGTCATCGCCGTTGACATGGAAGACAGGCGCTTCGATCATCTTTGCGATATCTGTTGAATATCGAGATGTGCGTGATGCATGTGGAGACGTTGTAAATCCAACCTGGTTGTTAATAACAATATGAATTGTTCCGCCGGTGCGATATCCAGCAAGACCTGAAAGCTGGAGAGTCTCCATATTCACGCCCTGGCCAGCAAATGAAGCATCACCGTGCAAGAGGATTGGAAGCACTGAATAAGCACCCTTGTTGTTGAGGCGATCCTGCTTTGCGCGAACGATGCCTTCAAGTACTGGGTTTACTGCTTCAAGGTGTGATGGGTTAGCAGCAAGGTAGATCTTTGTCTGAGCACCTGATGCGGCTGTAAAGACACCTTCGGTTCCCAAGTGATACTTCACATCGCCAGAACCATGGACTTCGTTCTCGGCGTAATGACCCTGGAACTCCTGGAAGATCTGTCCTGAAGATTTACCTGCAATATTTGCAAGCATATTGAGACGACCACGGTGTGGCATACCGATACATACTTCATCGAGACCGCGCTCTGCAGCTGCTGAAACGATTGCATCTGTCAAAGGAATAACAGATTCGCCACCTTCAAGCGAGAAGCGCTTCTGTCCGACGAACTTGGTCTGCAAGAATGATTCAAATGCTTCTGCACTATTGAGCTTGCGCAAAATACGTAGCTGCTCTTCGCGCTCAACCTTTTCGTACTTCTTCTCAAGGTTATCTTGGAACCACTTACGCTCTGCAGGATCTGAGATGTGCATGTATTCGATGCCAACTGAACGACAGTATGTATCACGTAGCAATCCAAGAATCTTGCGGAGCGGAAGGAATGCCTTGCCACCGAATCCGCCTGTTGCGAATTCGCGGTCGAGATCCCACAAGGTAAGTCCATGTGTTTGGACATCCAAATCAGGATGTGTGCGTTGACGATAAACCAGTGGATCTGTATCTGCCATGAGGTGACCCCATGAGCGATATGCAGCAATCAACTGCTGAACGCGCGCAGTCTTATCAATCTCTGAGTCCTTGGTGACCGCAAAGTCTGAAGCCCAGCGAATTGGTTCGTATGGAATACGAAGCGCTGTAAAGATTTCATCGTAGAAACCTTCTGCACCAAGAAGAAGTTCATGGATGCGACGAAGGAAGTCACCAGATTGAGCACCTTGGATAACGCGGTGATCGTAGGTACTTGTAAGAGTAAGGACCTTGCTGATTGCCATACGTGCGAGAGTTTCATCAGAAGCACCCTGGAATTCAGCTGGATAATCCATAGCGCCAACGCCCATGATGAGACCTTGACCCTGAACAAGACGTGGAACAGAGTGAACCGTTCCGATTGTTCCTGGGTTTGTTAGCGAGACTGTTGTTCCTGCGTAATCTTCAACTGTCAGTGTTCCGGTTCGTGCCTTTTTTACTACCTCTTCGTAAGCCACCCAGAACTGACCAAAGTCGAGAGCTTCGCAACCCTTGATTGATGGCACCAAGAGCTGACGTGTTCCATCTGGCTTGGCTAAGTCGATAGCAATACCAAGGTTGATGTGCTCTGGCTTTCCGATTGCTGGCTTTCCATCAATCTCACCGAAGAACGCATTCATCTCAGGCATCTGGCGGATCGCCTTGATCATTGCGTAGGCGATGATGTGGGTGAACGAAACTTTTCCACCGCGACCACGAGCAAGGTGGTTGTTAATAACAATGCGGTTATCAATCATTAACTTTGCAGGAACTGCGCGTACAGATGTAGCCGTTGGAACTGTTAGCGATGCTTCCATTGATTGCACGACGCGACCAGCAACACCACGAAGTGGTTCAAGGGTTGATGCGCTAGGTGAAGCAAGAGTTGGTGCTGGCTTTACATCTGCCTGTGCAGGAGTCGATGGTGTTGCTGCAACTTCACGGACAACAGGTTGTGTTTGAACTGGCACTACAGCAACTGGTGCAGCCGCTGGCGCAGAGACATTTGAAATATTTGGAGACGCGACACCTGTAGTCAATGGTTGAGCTGGAACCCGTGCCGACGCAATACTGATGTTCGGCTCGGACACTGGCTTTGGTGTTGGTGGAACACCCGCACTTGGTTTTGCAGCAGGTGCACCTGCCTGCGGATTGTTCTGGAAGTAAGTCACCCACTCTGCAGGTACTGACGATGGATCTGCTTGATAACGCTCGTACATTTCTTCAACGAGCCAATCATTTGCACCAAAATCTTGTCCTGAAGACACGTAAGCGCTCCTTTGCGTTTCGACCGTCTGTCCAAAATCTCCCGCATATCCACGCGTGGAGACAGGCTAAGAGTAACGGCTGAGAGGCCCCCTATTAAATGGCGTGAAGGGGTCCAAGGGGGCGAGATGGAGCACATTTGCCCTCGGCCAAGGTTGATTTTGAAGTGACAGAGCCCCAAGTGACTGGGAGGGTTCAACCATGAATTCAACGGCCCGAAAGCTAGCCCTCATCACCGGTGGAAGCCGCGGCCTCGGCTTTGAAAGCGCTAAGGCGCTGAGAGAAAAAGGCTTTGACCTGATTCTCGTTGCTAAAGATTCTTCACGGCTGGAGTCCGCAGCTTCTCAACTGCGTTCTGATTCACGCCCCGAAATGGTCATCACATATTCAATTGATTTAGAGAACCCTTCACAGACTTCATCTCAACTCGAAAAGATCGCATCTGCTCATCACGATATCTCTCATCTCATCCTTGCCCATGGTGTGATGAGCGAGAAGATGTCGAAGACTTTAAAGACAAATGATGAAGAGTGGCGCCGTGTTATGGCAATCAACCTTGATTCAGTCTTTCAGATTGTTAATCGATTAGCTCCTGCAATTGTTGAAGCACGCAATGGACGAATCATTATCTTCTCAGCTTGTCTTGGACGTATGTCAGGACCGGGTAATGCTGGCGGCCTTGCTCCATATCGAATTAGTAAGGCTGGAGTAAACGCGCTAGTTCGCAATCTTGCACACGAGACAGGTCTTGGAGCTCGTGGAGTTCTGGTGGATGCAATCTGTCCAAACCATTCACGAACAGATATGGGCGGACCAGATGCACCGCGAAGTGCAGAAGAAGGAGCGGAGACAGCGGTCTGGCTTGCTACTCGAGAATTCGATAAAGAATCAGATGACTTTCAGAAGAATACGACAGGAGTTCTCTGGGAAGATCACCAAATAGTTCCTTGGTAGTTAATCCGTTTGACTAGTGTGAGTTCTTAATAATCCTTAAGACAGTGACCACAATTGTTAACGCCAACACCGTAATGGGAATAGCCAGTAAATAAACGCCAGCTTCAAATTGATACTTGGCAACACCTAGCGCAATCAAGTTAGCAAGAATGGCAGGGGAATTTGCCCAACGTTTTCCATTCTTCACGCCTTGAGCAAGTGCAAAAAGTGCGGCGGATCCTGCAAAGGCAAATCCTGTGACGCTGAGATAGGGCAACCAATCCTTATCGTGGGTAAACCCAAGAGCAACCATGTATAGGCCCAGGGCGAATACGATTATCGATTCAGTAAGCAGCAGAAATGATGCAATTCCAGTGGCGTTTATTGATCGTGAATGGTCTCTGCTCATGAGCCAAAACTTATCACTCTGGATTCGAAATCCCCTCAAGGCGGTTCTAGTGCGGGGTTTAAAGCAGGAACATTACAGAGGGGATTAAATTGATCCACAGCCCTCAGCAAAATTCTAGGTATCCACAACTCGCAAGAATTTCTCTTTGAACTTGTCACCCCGTACCTAATTTCACTCCATGGAAAATCGGAGCGAAATCGAACCTTCAGTTGTATTCGGGCCTTTGTATCCCTTTATTTGTGACGACGAAATAGAGGAAATTTGGATCAACTCACCGGAGCGAATCTTCGTAGCCAAAAAAGGTAGAAGCGAATTAACCAACCTAATCTTGAATGCGAATGAAGTACGTGATCTTGTCGATCGTACGCTCATGTGGAGTGGCAGACGACTGGATCTATCGCACCCATTCGTTGATGCACGCCTTCCGGACGGAAGTCGACTACATGTCGCCATTCCAGAGATAACAGCTGAACATTGGGCAGTCAATATTCGCAAACATCTCGCACAAAGCATTTCAATCGAACGGTTATCTGAAATGGGAATGCTAAATAAGGAAATTGCAGAATTACTAGTTAACGCCATTGTAAATGGGAAGAATATTCTGATTAGTGGTGGAACTCAGGCAGGCAAAACAACACTATTAAACGCACTAGCTAGCGAAATTCCTTTTTCACATCGAGTGATAACCATTGAAGAGGTTTTTGAAATCCATCCACGTTTACCGGATGTTGTTCAGCTTCAAACTCGAAGCGCAAACTTACAAGGTGATGGAGAGATAACTCTTCGCAGACTTGTAAAAGAAGCTCTTCGAATGCGGCCAAATCGAATCATCATCGGAGAAGTTCGTGAGGCTGAAGCGCTGGATCTTCTCATCGCTCTCAATTCCGGACTTCCTGGGATGGGTACCATCCACGCAAATACAGCTCGGGATGCCGTGATGAAGCTACAGACGCTGCCACTGCTAGCTGGTTCTAACATTTCACATTCATTCATCGTCCCAACTGTTGCATCCGCAATAGATGTCGTAATTCAGATTGCAATGGAACAGGATGGGACCAGACGTGTTATTGAAGTTGTTGCACTAACCGGTCGCACCGAAAATCTTCATATAGAAATGGAAACGCTCTGGGCTTGGGAGTCTGGTGGATATCGAGAGGGCATCGGTCTCGCCCAATGGAATAAGAATCTTTTGAATTGGCGCTCTCAATGAATCCCAAAAAAGAGTCCGAAAATGTCTTGCTTGTAAAAACTTCTGTCGTATTTTCTTCAGCTTTTCTCGTCTCTTTGGTCATAACTAGAGTTCTAGTAATTGGAATTGCATTCGGAGTGGTTGCATCTTCGATGTTTTGGATATCTACGAGAAGAAGTGTGAGCAAAAAATCATGGCTACTTTTCTCAATCATGCCAGAGATAATCGATCACATAATTTCGGGAATTCAATCCGGCCTATCGCTTAACGAAGCTCTATCAAACTTATCGAAGAGAGGCCCTGTACTCACTCAGAAGTACTTCGAAGAATTTAGGTCAAATCTTAACTCTGGGTACTCATTCGAGGAGGCCATCACTCTTCTTCAAGAGCAATTCGATCTAAGATCTGCGGATCAGCTCTTTGAATCACTCATTTTCGCTAAGAGTCTTGGTGGATCCGAACTTCTAGCAATGTTGCGCCAGTTAGGTGACTTCACGAGACAAGATTTGTCGCTTCGACGTGAAATTGCCGCCAAACAAGGATGGATTCGCAATTCAGCTCATCTCTCCGCGGGCGCTCCGTGGATTTTATTGCTCCTAATTTCAGCCCAACCATCTACCAGTCATTCTTTTGCGACACCGCAGGGTATGTCTGTCTTAGCTTTTGGAGTTGGCACCACAGCTCTGGCTTATCTCTGGATGGGCAAATTAAGCGCTCTTCCAGATCCAAGACGAATATTTGGGAGTGGGCGATGAGTCAACAATTTTCTATTCCCGTCCTCTTTGCGCTAGTTGGATTCTTTCTTGCAGATAGCGAAAATTTGTTGATTAAGCAGTTGTTCGATCGGAGTTTGCTTATCGGGAACCGGACCTCGATTGAAGCGAAGCTGGCACAGTTGGGCAGGACACAGCCACAGGATTTTGAAAACTTCCGGATTTCACAGTTGACCTACATATTCGCAGGATTTGCGATATCAACTTTGGTAATTCTCATGGGTCAAACTCAATGGTTCATATACACATTCTCGTTGGTCCTTATCTCTTTTGCAGTTTTCGCAATAACAGAAAAGAATCTCACGCGACGTTGTCAGAGGCGCTTACAAGCAATTGAGGGAGAGTTCCCTGCGGTAATTGAGATGCTTACTTTGGCAGTTGGAGCGGGAGAATCTCCGGCTTCAGCACTAAAACGAATTTCAATTAGAGCGCAAGGCCACATTGCATCTGAATTCAGACGAGTAATTTCTGAAATCGAGGATGGACGATCGCTTATTTCGGCCTTAGATGACCTTAGTAGGCGGCTTGCATCAGATTCAATCCGGCGCTTTGTTGATTCACTGGCTATCTCAATTTCTCGTGGTAGTTCGCTCGTTGAGACTCTCACTCACAGCGCAAATGAATCGAGAAACCAAGAACGTGTTCGCCTCCTTGCTGCAGCTGGAAAGTCTGAGATTGCCATGATGATTCCAGTTGTTTTTCTCATTCTTCCGGTCTCGATTCTTTTTGCACTTTACCCATCACTAAACAACCTCAATCTTTTTGGAGGCAGTTAAATCTTTGGACGGCTTTGCAAGTTAGTAAATATCACATCAAGAGAAAGAAGGAGAAATGAATCAACACAATCCCTGGCACACATCTATTCGCGAGACTTTACGTGAATCGTTTATCAAAATATCACTGTGGATGTCGAGGAAGTTATCTGATCTAGAGAAGTCACGAATTTATCGTTCGCTCTCAGATCAGCGAGGAGACGTACCTGGCTGGGTTTTAGTGGTTCTCATGACAACCGGACTCGTTACAGCAATATGGACAATCGCTGCGCCACGTCTAACGGCCATCCTAAAGAACTCACTCGATGCGATGAATGGCATCAGGTAAGAATGAGATGAAACGACTCTGGAAAATCTTGAGTGATGAGCGGGGGAACGTAGAGAGTTCCTTGGTTCTTATCCCGCTTCTCATTCTCTTTCTCTTGGGGCTCCAATTATCAATTGCGGTACACGCCCGGAATTCAACGCTGATCAGCGCTCAAGCGGAAGCCACATC